>SDBS01003996.1_pt1 | contig 14471 bp, 5 predicted proteins | sample 2277091 | NCBI WGS metagenome assembly SDBS01 (sample SAMN10404972, study PRJNA504765) | marine sediment metagenome | isolation source: marine sediment core GS10_PC15, 163 cmbsf | place: Arctic Ocean: Southern Knipovich Ridge | collected 2010
TATAATTCTTTATTTTGAGAGGGAGAAGTTTGCTCTAAGAGTAAGATTTTTGATTTTTAATTTAAAAACTCTCATATTAAGTTGATATCCCAAAGTTTAAAGTTCAAAAATCCTTTGATTCTCGTTATTCTGTGATATGAGAAGAGCTCGATTTGCGGCGGACACCGTTTCCCGCAACTTCTAATGCAGAATCTGGGTATTATATAAACGATTCAATTCAGCTTTTATTCAGCCTTATCTATAATGGGCTTAGCGGACTCAAGCAACAGAAGATGATGTTTGAGAAGGGTATTGGCCGGAAATTATTCGAGATTCCTCCCTTAAAAACCCACTTATTTGATCCCGAAAGAACGCCTATTCTTAATAAAGTGAAATTCCGAAATACAATATTACAACGGGTAATTGAGTTAATGTCACTTTCCCGGCAGGGCGGTAGAAATAGCAGACGGGGGCGCATATCTTATGCGCAACTGGGCATTAACCAGCTTGGGGCAGTCTATGAAGCGCTTCTATCTTATCAGGGATTCTTTGCACAGACAGATCTCTTTGAAGTAAAAAAGTCGGATGATACATATGATGAACTAAAGAACGCCTATTTTGTTAAAGCAGAAGATCTGGAAAAATATACTGATGAGGAAAAAGTCTACAACAGTGATGGGTCCTTAAAGAAATATCCAAAAGGGAAATTTATTTATCGCCTTGCAGGACGCGACAGAGAAAAGTCAGCTTCATACTATACTCCTGAAGTTCTGACCAAATGTCTGGTGAAATACGCGCTTAAAGAACTGTTAAAGGATAAAAGCGCTGACGATACACTAAAACTGACTGTTTGTGAGCCCGCCATGGGAAGCGCGGCGTTTTTAAATGAGGCAATTAATCAGCTTGCGGAAGCATATCTTGATAGAAAGCAAAAGGAAAAGGGAGAACGTATTGCGCATGATGAATATGCCTATGAGCGGCAAAAGGTAAAGATGTATCTTGCAGACAACAATGTTTTCGGAGTTGACTTGAATCCTGTTGCAGTAGAACTTGCGGAAGTATCTCTTTGGCTTAATACGATTTCAAAAGAAAACTTTGTGCCCTGGTTCGGTATGCAGCTTGTATGCGGAAACTCACTTATTGGCGCACGGCGGCAGGTGTTTAAGAACACGTTGCTCAAGAAAGAGAACAGAACTGATACCCTATGGCTTGATGAATCTCCCGAACGTGTTATGCCTAAAGAAAAACGCAGTGCTAATACTATTTATCATTTCCTTTTGCCGGATAAAGGTATGGCTAATTATAAAGACAAGGTAATAAAACAGCTCGCAGGTGATAATATAAAAAAGATAAATAATTGGCGGAAGATTTTTATAAAAGAATTTTCAAAAAGTGGAATCAAAGCACTGCAAAAACTTTCTGATACAATTGATAAATTGTGGACAAGGCATACAGAACAACAGCGTGATATGCGAGAGCGAACAACAGATGTTTTTCTTGCTTGGGGACAGGAAAGCGCTGAGTCAAGAGATAATACAGGAACTCGTTGGAAAGATAAGGTGCTTGAGCAAGAGCTTTTATCAAAACAGGTGAGAAACTCAAGTCCTTATCGCCGTCTCAAACTTGCTATGGACTATTGGTGTAGCTTATGGTTTTGGCCAATCGATAAGGCAGATCTATTACCAAGTCGAGAACAATATCTTTTAGAGCTTAACTTAATTCTTGAAGGGAATCCTATTGAGGTTACGCATGGAAGTGATGATCAACTAATGCTTTTTTCTGACACTATGCCTAAACAGATGCAGATGAAACTCGTGAATGAGCTTGGGTTTATTGATATTGATAAATTGTGTGCCGAAGTGGAGAGACTTGCATTAGTACAAAAACTTGCAGAAAAGTATCGATTTTTACATTGGGAACTTGAATTTGCTGATTTATTTGATGATAGAGGTGGTTTTGATCTGGTCTTGGGGAATCCACCGTGGATTAAGGTGGAATGGCATGAAGGTGGGATATTAAGTGATACAGAACCGCAATTCGTTGTTAAGAAATTAACTGCTTCAAATATTGCTAAACTGAGGGAAGAAACTTTACATAAATATAATTTGGAGAATGAATATATTGAGGAATATATCGGTCAAGCAAGTACTCAAAAGTATTTAAATGCTTATGTTAATTATCCTATGTTGAACAAGGCCCAGTCTAATCTATATAAATGTTTCCTCCCACAAGCATGGATGATTGGATCCTCTGAAGGAGTTTTTGGTTTCCTACACCCTGAAGGTGTATATGATGACCCCAACGGGAGTATATTAAGAGCGCAATTGTATCCAAGGATTCGATTTCATCTTCAATTTCAAAACGAATTAAAATTATTTCCCGAAGTGCATCATGAAACAAAATTTAGTATTAACATTTATTCAAGTAGAAATGAGTCAATCTCGTTTGTTACGATTTCTAACTTATTTGCAGTCAGTGCAATCGATATGTGTTTCGGGAGTGCAGGTAATAAAGAAGTCGAAGGGATAAAAGATATTAACAATAAATGGAATATAATGGGACATCCCGATCGTGTTATTTACGTTAATGAGGATATTCTTTCATTATTCCGTACTCTTTATGATTCACCAGAAATATCAATATCCTGTGCTAGATTACCTGCAATCCACTCGTCTCAAGTTATCAATGTGCTTAAAAAGTTTGCTGCATATCCTAAACGTTTGAGTAATTTAAGTGGAGAGTATTTCTCTACGAAAATGTTTGATGAAAGCGGTGCCCAAAAAGATAGGATAATATTAAGAAAAACATGTTTTCCTGAAAAGCTAGATTGCTGGGTTTTGTCAGGCCCTCATTATTATGTTGGTAATCTTTTTTATAAGACACCACGTGTTGCTTGTCAAAAAAATTCTGACTATGATGTTATTGATTTGACAGTAATTCCTGAGGAGTATATGCCTAGGACAAATTATGTTTCTGCAATTAATGACCCTTTATATAACAATAAAACACCCGTAATAAAGTGGCCAAACAAAAAGGATAGAACCCTTAGGTTGTCGACAGATTATTATAGAGTTGTCAATAGAGAGATGATCGGGTCTTCTGCGGAGCGAACATTTGTGCCAACTTTAATTCCGAAGGGAATCAGGCATATCTGCACGTCAGTCAGTACATGTTTTAAAGATAACATTAATTTACTTTGTTTTCTAAGTCCATCAATGTCAATTCTGATTGATTTTTTTGTAAAGTCAACAGGGTCAGGGCATGCGAGCATGGCCATGATTAATCAATTGCCATTGATAGAAAAGGATGGATATTGGACGAATGAGTTATTTGTAAGAACTTTAGGTTTAATTGCATTGACAAACCACTTTTCTGAATTATGGAAAGAATGCTGGAGAAAAGATTTTACTTCAGACCGTTGGACGAAAAATGATCACAGACTTCCAAATGCCTATTTTGAAAACCTAAAGGCTGAGTGGAGTTGGAATAGTGCTTTACGATATGATTACATGCGCTATCAAGCAATGATGGAACTGGATATTTTGATTGCTTTTATATTATCAGTTTCGATCGAAGAATTAAAATCTATATACAAGATACAATTTCCAGTACTACGTCAATACGAAAGCGATACTTGGTATGATCAAAAAGGAAAAATTGTTTTCACTTGCAGCAAAGGATTGACGAGTGTTGGTTGCTCTCGCCCTGAATGGAATGAAATCAAAGACATGAAAGAAGGAACGGTTGAACGGAAGATTATTGATGATACATTGCCCGGAGGTCCTAAAGAAAGAACTATTGTCTATCACGCGCCGTTTGACCGGTGTGATAGAGAAAAAGATTATGAAATCGCCTGGAAGGAGTTTGAGAGGCGTTTTAAAGATAAAAAGGCTAACAAATGATTCCATCTGTTATCGCTAGCCAATTAAAGCAGGGTGTTGACGATTTTTTAAGAACAACATTTCCGATTTCAACTCCGTTTTTCCATGGTCTTGTAGAAGATTTGATAAATCAAAAAGGAAGCGTTTTTAAAGGTCCGTATATTTCTATTAATCTTCCCTTTAGAAACACTTCCGGCAAGAAAGATTTCTTTACTAATATCCCATTCGAACATGATCCTTACATCCACCAATTAAAAGCATTTGAGCTTCTATCGGGGGAAACCCCTCGTTCTACGGTTATTGCCACAGGTACAGGTTCCGGTAAGACAGAGTGTTTTTTGTATCCCATTATGGATTTTTGTTATAACCATAGGAATGACGATGGGATAAAAGCAATTATTATTTATCCGATGAATGCTCTTGCGACTAACCAGGCGGCACGTATCGCGAAGATGATTTATCAAAACCAAAAGTTACGCGGCCGCATTACCGCTGGTTTGTTTATCGGGCAGAATGAACAGGATCCACACATAGGAATGACATCTGAAGGAATCATAACCAATAAAGACATTTTACGTGACAATCCGCCGGACATATTGCTTACAAATTACAAGATGCTTGATTATCTCCTAATTAGGGTTAAAGACAGGAAGCTCTGGCAGAATAATGATCCAAAATCACTAAAGTATTTAGTTGTTGATGAACTACATACTTTTGATGGCGCACAGGGGACAGATTTGGCATGCTTAATAAGACGTCTTAAGGATAGGCTTAATCTACCACAGCAACATCTTTGTTGTGTGGGGACGTCAGCAACTATTGGAAGCGACAAAGAAATCGAGAAATTATTGGCATACGTAAAGGATGTGTTTAATGAACCATTTGATGAAGTTTCAGTTATTACAGAAGACAGAATAAGCGTTTCTGAATATTTAGCTGGAGCTGCAATTGAATATACTGAGATTCCTTCAGAAAATGACAGCCTTGCTTTGAGACCTGATCAATATAATGATTCTATGGATTATTTGAAAGAGCAGTACTCACTATGGTTTAAGGAGGCATTTAAAGGAGATTTGACTACAATTGGGGGGCGTATAGCTCTTGGACAGAATATTTTGAAACATCGTTTTTTTCATAACCTTCTTTATATCTTGAAAGGGAAAGTTGCGACAATGCAAAATCTTATTAGCGAGTTAAAAAGGATTTCCATCTTTCAAGCAGATTCAGACGAAATATTTTGTGCTGACACTATAAATAGCATGTGCGCGTTAATCTCCTTTGCTCGTTCTGATGAACAGAATATGCCTTTTCTTAATGTGCGCTACCAATTATGGATGCGTGAACTTCGGCGAATGGTATCTCAAGTAAGCCCAAAACCTTTCCTTACATTTGCTGATGACCTCAAAGGAGATCAAGAAAATAAGTTTTTACCAATCGTGCATTGTCGTGAATGCGGGTGCACAGGATGGGGTGGTGTTAAAAAAGATGAAGATAATTCAGTTAATAATGACCTTAAGGAATTTTATTTTACATTTTTTAAGAAACAGCCCTGGCTTATATTCCTTTTCCCTTGTAATGAAGATGAACTTAAATTGAGGCTTGATGGCGAGACCACATTTGTCTGTGGGAAGTGTCTGACACTGACAAATAACACTGAAAAGAAATGTCCTTCCTGTCAAAACAATGATCTGGTTCGCGTGTTTATCCCTCATAATTGGGCACAAGTGAAGGGAAGAGTAAAAACAAACAATAATTGCCCCTATTGCGGCAGCCATGGCGGCCTTACGATTATGGGATCACGTGCAGCGAGTTTAATCAGTGTTCTTATTGGGCAATTGTTTGCATCACGTTATAACGACCACAAAAAGCTAGTCACGTTTTCTGATTCTGTACAGGATGCCGCATTGCACGCTGGATTCTTTGGCGCACGGACGTATTCACTTAATTTTCGTGCAGCGCTTCAGCAAATGATAAGCGAAAAAGGTAAAGACAAAACATTATCAGAATTGACGGATTTATTTGTTAAACATTGGACAGATAAGCTTGGTGTGGAGAAATATGTAGCTTCATTTATTGCTCATAATATGGAATGGCTGCCTGAATATGAGCAGTTCAAAAGGAGTGGGACACTGCCGCATAATTCTGTCCTTAAAGAACTTGTCGATAAGCGTATTGGTTGGGAAATATTTAGCGAGTATGGATATCGTGCACGCATTGGGAGAACTCTTGAGAAAAGCGGTATTTCTTGCGTATATCCCGTTTCAAAAAAGATTGACGAGGTAGTTGAAGAGCTTTCGGAAACAATACGTAATGAAATAGGCGTTTTACGTGATATAGATATAAATCGGTTTAGATCTTTTATTTTAGGGTTAATTATGCGGATTAAGCTTCAGGGCGGTGTGTATCATGCGGCTCTTGAAACATATATTCAGTCTAATGGCAATTCTTATCTTCTTAATAAGATTCCTTATATGCCGAGTTTTAGTCAGGGAAGCCGGGCCCCTGTTTTTTTAACAAACAAAAGACAGTCACGGTTTAGTACTCTCCTTAGTGCCCAAAATAAAGCAAACACTTGGTATGAAAACTGGTTTTCTAAATGTTTTAGGGAAATCCCTCTTATTGATAATTATGCTGAAGATGTTTTCAAGGGAGCTTTAAATAAGCTTGAAAATAAAAATATTTTTAAAAAAACAATTATTCGTCAGGATCAGGCTATCTGGGGAATTTTACCGGAGATCCTGCAGATTACGACAAATGTTAAGCAAATCCGTTGCATGAAATGTGGACATACGGTATCTATTTCAAATGATGAAATTGATTATTGGAAAGACATGTCATGTTTGCGTTTAAACTGCTGGGGCAGGTATTCACAAGATAATTTTAGGGATGATTATTACGGGAAATTATATTCTATAGCAAATATTTATCGTATTTTTGCACACGAACATACAGGGCTATTGCCGAGAACCGAGCGTGAAGATATAGAAAAACGGTTTATACACAATAAAAACCCTTGGGATCCTAATCTATTATCCGCAACACCAACACTTGAAATGGGAATAGATATTGGTGATTTATCATCAGTCTTTTTATGTTCTGTGCCCCCGGCTCAGACCAATTATTTGCAGCGTATTGGCCGTTCTGGGCGTGCAGATGGAAACGCGTTTAATGTTACAGTTGCAGGAGGGATGAGTCACGATCTTTATTTTTACGCTGATCCTGAAGAGATGATATCCGGAGAAATCTTCCCTCCTGGTGTATATCTAAATGCATCCGCAATTTTAGAAAGACAGTTTGTGGCATTTTGTTTAGATAGCTGGGTAGATTCAGGTATTGGTCAAGAAGAGTTCCCGCTATTGCTCGGAAAAGTTTTGAATAATATTGACAGTCACAATGATGCCCTTTTCCCATATACATTTTTAAAGTTTATACAGGAGAATAAGGATATTCTTCTGAAGCGATTCTTTGGTCTATTTGCGGATGTGCTCGATGATGAAGCTAAGACGCATCTCAGGATATATGTTGAGGGAGATGAGAAACAAGAAGGTACATTAGAGCACAAAGTTATAAATTCATTAACATTTGTTTGCCGGGAACGAGAAGCCCACAAGAAGCGAGTTCAGAAATTAAGGCAAATTATAAAAAAGAAAGAGGCAGATCCTGCAGCTCGTGATCAAAATTATGAAAAAGATCTAAATGAATTACGACGTGAAAGAACAGGGTTGCAAGGACTTATAAAGAGTATAAATAGTAAGGACACCCTTAATTTCTTCACTGATGAAGGGTTTTTGCCAAATTATGCCTTTCCTGAAGCAGGTGTTATATTGAAGTCTCTTGTTTTCAGAAGAAAACAGAAAAGTAGTGAAGCTAGCAAAGAAGACGAAAACAAAAGCAACTATGATCACTGGGTATATGAATATGAACGTCCGGCCGTTAGCGCAATTCAGGAGTTGGCTCCCGCGAATACTTTTTATGCTAATGGAAGAAAAGTTGAAATAGATCAGATTGATTTAAGCTTATCTGAACCGCAAATGTGGCGGTTTTGTGATGAGTGTGCGTATTCCGAATGTACTGATGTTGCTGAAGAAAAATCAAGTTGTCCGAGATGCGGAAGTTCTATGTGGGCTGACTCAGGACAGCAGAAGAAAATGTTACGACTGCGTCAGGTGTTTGCAAGTTCATCTGATAGACGCAGTCGAATTGGCGATGACGCGGATGAACGAACTCCGGTTTTCTATAATAAACAATTGCTGGTTGATTTTGATGAACAGCATATTAGAGATGCATATAAAGTTGCTGATGAGTCTTTTCCTTTTGGGTTTGAGTTTATTAATAAAGCTACTTTCCGTGAAGTTAATTTTGGCGAACGAGGAGAGGATGGGGAAGATATTCGTATTGCAGGTGTCGAATTAAAACGTAATGGATTCCGGATATGTAAATTTTGCGGAAAAGTACAGAAACAAGGTTTAGAACCAAATCGGAAGCATGATTTAAGTTGTTCCGCACGGGATAAAGATGAAGAATCGGTTTTTACAGAATATTTGTATCTATATAGGGAGTTTAGCTCTGAAGCGATACGTATACTTTTACCGATTTCTCAGTATCTGGAGTCTCCCCAGAAAACCCATTCTTTTATAGCCGCGCTTCAATTAGGATTAAAAGAACGATTTGGTGGGACTGTTGATCATCTTCAGACAGCTTTATACAATGAACCCAACAATGATTTCACGCAAAGAAAACAGTATCTAATGCTGTACGATAGAATTCCTGGAGGGACCGGGTATTTGAAGGAACTTATGCGTTCTCCAAAGCCTCTTTTTGACGTTTTTGAGAAAGCATTAGAGAAATTGAAACAATGTGAATGTGCAAAGGATGCGGAAAAGGACGGATGCTATCGATGTATTTATGCATATAAAAATAGTTATGATATGCCGTTGACATCACGCGCTACAGCAATTGAATTATTGACGGAGGCCCTGAAGCATAAAGATGCGTTAACTACGATTGATTCATTGCGGCAGGTAAATATCAATGCTTTCTCAGACAGTGTGCTGGAGACTTTATTTATCGAGGCTATTAAAGGATACAAAAAAGATGATACGCCTATACAAGTATTTCAAGAAATTGTTAATAAGAAACCGGGATATTTTGTAAAGATAGGTGTGTATGCGTATTATGTTGAGCCACAGGTAACATTAGATCGTACCCAAGGAGTGAGTATCCCCTCAAAGGCTGATTTTGTTTTTTGGCCTGCACGTTCTCATTCTGCAATAAAACCTATAGCTGTTTTTGCGGATGGATTCAATTATCATAAAGATAGAGTAGGGCCAGATACCGCACAAAGAATGGCTGTAGTTCAAAGTGATAAATTTTATGTTTGGTCTGTTACATGGAAAGATGTCGATATGCAAATCAAAGCAAGAGAAGGCGAGTATTTTGATAATATATTTGATTGCGGCATTTCACATAATCAGGATAAATATAGACAATTTCTTGAGATTTTTAATGCCGAACATATTGGGCAAATTTCAAAAGAATCCAATTTAGATTGGCTTATTTCATTTCTTAGTAATCCTGATGACATGCTATGGGCACGGTATGCGTTTATTCGATGTTTGTTATGGATTGATCCGGTGAATAGCGACAAAGAAAAATTCAAAAGGAGATTGACTGCAGATGTAATATCCAATATTCAAGAATTATATAATGAAATAGATGAGAAGCAATTGATTGGAGCATATCAGCATAAGACAGGAGGGGATACAGAAGATATTAAAGTATATGCTTCTGTCTCTCCTGACGATGTTCAAAATAAAAATTATAAAAATGGATTTTTTGTAGCGCATCTCATAGACAAAGATCAAAAAGAGTCATTTGAACGCGCATGGATTAGTTTTCTTCGCTTGTATAACTTGATGCAATTTTTACCGATGAGTTTTTATCTTACGTCAGCAGGTATTGCAAAAGGAACATATGATCGGCTCTTACTTGATAGGGCGTATAAACGAGAAGGAGAGGAACCAGATATTGATTTAACTGATGAGTGGCAACAGATTAAGAGTCTTGTAGGAGATGAATTTAAAGCTTTGATTGAAGAATTATTAAAAGAAAAGGCGGCTATACCTGAGATTGGATATGAATTGCAATTAGATAATGGTGAAATAATTGCTGAAGCTGAGCTGGCTTGGGAATCGAAGAAGATTGCCATTTTAAGCGAAAAACAGAATAGCTATAAGGAAATATTTACTCAGCATAAGTGGAAAATATTTGTGATAGATGAGGCAATAATGCAAATCGCAAACATTATTGCTGAAGTTAAGTAAAAGAACAGAGGTTATATTATGCAAAAACAGAAAATAAAAGTTGCTATATCGGCTGATTTTCTTTCAGCCTTTTCAAAGGTTCCTAAGGCAGAACAGAGCAAGGTAATGCGGTTTGTGGAACAGTTTAAACGTAATCCTCAGTCATCAGGTATTAATTATGAAAAAATCCTAAGCGCTAAGGATAATAAATTGCATTCTGTGCGAATAGACCAGGCATATCGCGGTATTGTGGTAAAGCCTGAACAAGGAAATGTTTATGTCTTATTATGGGTTGATCAGCATGATGCGGCATACGCATGGGCTGAAAAACGTATATGTAAAATTAATCCTGAGACAGGCAGTCTCCAAATATTTTCGGTAGATGATAAGGAAATTGCTGTCCAAAAAGAAGAAAGAAAGACGAAAGCAAAGGGACTGTTTGATAATATTCGAACAAAACTTTTGCTTAGATTAGGGGTTCCGGAAGAGTTAATAGAGCTTGTTCGATCGATAAATACAGATAACGATTTAGAACTACTAGAGGACAGGTTACCACCAGAAGTATTTGAGGCTTTATATATGTTGGCGGCTGGGTTTACCCTTGATGAAGTTTTTATTGAACTCGATAAGAAAGAAGAGCAGAAAGCCGTAGATATATCTGATTATGAAAAAGCCCTGACTAATCCTGATTCTCAGAGACATTTTTATGTTGTTGAAAATGAGTTAGAACTTGAGGCCATATTAAATGCTCCTTTAGAGAAATGGAGGGTTTTCTTGCATCCGTCTCAGAGACGTTTAATTAACCGTGATTGGAACGGTCCTGTTCGAGTCTTAGGAGGAGCTGGCACCGGCAAGACAGTAGTTGCAATGCACAGGGCAAAATGGTTGGCAGAACAACGGGCCACAGGGAAATATGACCGAGTTCTCTTTACAACATTCACTCGAAATTTAGCAGAGGATATTAAGAGCAATTTACAGAAAATTTGTTCGCCAGAAGTATTGGATAAAATCGAGGTTGTTAATCTTGATCAGTGGGTTTCTAACAGTTTGAAAAAACACGGATACCGCTATCGCATAGATTATGGAAAAGAAACACAAAAACTCTGGGAAAATGCATTGACCCTACAGCCGGCTAATTGCGGTTTGTCAGAAGAATTTTATAGAGAAGAATGGGAAAAGGTAATTCAAGCCCAAGGAATAAAAACGCTTGAAGAATATATGATGGTTTCACGTGTTGGGAGAGGAACAAAACTAAACAGGCAAAAGCGAAAAGAGGTTTGGGTAGTCTTCGAAGAATATAGAACGCAATTAAATGAAAATGGCCTTAAAGAGCGAGAAGATGCTATACGGGACTGTTGTGAAATATTGAAGCAAAAAGGAGATGGTAGATCTTACATAGGAATTATTGTTGATGAAGGTCAGGATATGGGAAATGAACCTTTTAAACTAATAAGACAAATTATTCCAGAAGAAAAAGAAAATGACATTTTTATTGTCGGAGATGGTCATCAGAAAATTTATCGATATAAAGTCGTCTTAAGTCAATGTGGTATAAATATTCGGGGAAGAGGTTGTAAATTACGTATAAACTATAGAACAACGGACGAAATTGGACGTTGGGCAGTCCAGGTTCTAAAAGGAGTTAAGATTGATGATCTTGATGGCCAAGAAGATGATCAGAAGGGTTATAGATCATTACTCCATGGTGAAGCACCTGTAATAAAATCATTTAAATCATTTGAGGACGAAATAGCTTTTATTGCTTCATTCTTTCAAAAAAAAGGAGAGGGAGATAGCGAAGCGGCTAAGGATAATTGTATTATTGCGCGAACTAATAAATTATTAGAGCAATATATGACCGGCTTAGAGGGCGCTGGGGTGAGGGTGTATAAAATACGCCGGTCTGAAGCCGAAGATAGAAAGAGAGAAGGCGTACGTATTGCTACCATGCATCGCGTTAAAGGATTAGAATTTGACAATGTTATTATCGCTGGCGCTAACAAAGATGTCGTTCCTCTTAACATAAGCGCATATCAAACAAGTGATTTGGTTATTAAAAGTGAATATGAACAAATTGAACGCAGCTTGCTTTATGTATCAGCGACTAGAGCGAAGAAGCAATTGATTATTACATCATATGGGCAGAAGAGCGCGTGGGTTAAATAAAAAATTGCAGTATATTAAAAAGACCAACTTCCTTTTTGGTTAATCCGGAACATATCCTATTTAAAATCTCCAAAAAGAAGTAAAAAGTCTTTATCACCGTATCGAAAAAGATAACAAGCAATATACTGAAAATCATATTCGTGACATCTTTAAAGAACAACTGAGTATCCATAAATTGATTCTAATCCCGGAAGAGCCTATTGATAAAACAGGTCATGTTGATGGAGTCTGCGGTTTCTTAAATCCGACAATCATACTTTTGGGCAAATATCCAAAATATTATTTAAAAGAACACCGTTATTCAAATCGTGTATTCAAAATATTAAAATCTGAATTGGGAGACGACTTTACGATTATTAAAATTATAAATGGTTCTCCTTCTGAAGAGAAGATAAACCTGGCCGACCCATCGGGATGTAACTGCATGTAATGGGCAATGCCGTCTTTATCAACACCGGGCGCATTCATGAAAAATGCGATTTCCGGATTATATTCATCATCCGGATTGATCTCCCGCGTAAGCCCGGGATTTTCCTTTAATTTACTCAGGAACTCGATATACTTCTGTGATGCCTTGACATGCTCTGGTATGCTTGTTCGAACAGCCATGTTTTCATTTGTCCACTTTACACTTTGATAAATCTTCCCATGTTCAACAGGCCGGAAATTAATATGGTTCATGTACATAAGTTCCATGGGATAATTGGATTTATTTGTTATGGTTATTGAGCTGTCAATAAGTGAAGAGCCCTCGTACAGCCTGGCAATCGGCCTTGCTGTATAATTATCTCCGAATGCCCTGTTATATTCATATTCTCCGGTGACCCCGATATACCTGCCTTTTTCATCAACACCCTAAAACAATCTCAGCGGTATTGTAGCCAACTTTATAATATCAAATTTACTATGTTTTACAAATTAATGCATTTCCGCTCCACATGTTCCTATTGCCGGCCGGAAAAAGTTAAACTGAACATTCGGGTGATCCGCAAGCAGAGACATGGGCACTGAAGAATCAGGTATTTTTTTCGAAATCATTAATGTTGTCAGACGTAAGCCAAAGGGATTGTCGTGCATGCCCGCGTGCCAGATGGATACTTTTTCTGACTTCCATGTTTCAACAGCCCCGACAGTCATTGCCTTCAGCGGAACATTTGACACTTCCCCTCCTCCCGAGGTTCTCGCGTTTTGAATAATTGTCATCGGATGCAGTTCTACAATCCGCGCTCCAAGTTTTCGGTACTCCTCGGGCGAAGGTGGATTATCCGAGTACTTCCCTTCACGTTTCAAAGGATCGTTAAACGCCCAGTGCTTTACTTCTCCCTGCCCTCCCTGCATGACCAGACAACGAAACTGATCATAAGTATTAGAATATTCTTCAATATTATCTTCCCTCAGAAAATGCAGGTTTTCATCAGGCATTCGTAAGGATTTATCTATTCTGTTAAAACACAGTTCCATGTCCCACTTTGTAAAGCTCAATGGATGATTAAGAGGATCCATACCTTCAAGATACCATTCATCCATCGCCCAGAAGTGGGCGTGACGCAGGTTAATTTCAAGAGCGTTCACAATCTGCGCGACAAGAGGCAGCTGTTCTACCGGGCCGATCGGGCCGCAAATTCCTGCAGGTTCATGCTCTGTTGCCTGTTTCCACGCGTTCACATATTCCAGCGCTTCATCTGTATAGAAGGATTCAAGCGTATCATAAAACTTAACCTTAAAACCGGGCCGTGATAACTGCAGGAGATCTTCTTCACTTAATTTTGCCGCGTCTTTAAGTATTTCCCTGTCAAGGGTTGTATAATCCCACCATCCCGGTGCCACCAAACTAATTTCCCTCATTTATTTCTCCTTTGAAATGTTTATTACTGCTTCAAGCAAGCTAAAAAAACACCTGTGATTTTTCCTTTATGAGGAAGAGCCTGCATTTCAACCTCTTTCAAAACTCTTAAAAACTTTACTATCTAAGGATGATAGCACCTGTTCAAGAAGAAGAATTGTTTTATTTATATCCCGCACAGAGGACACTTCTACAGGAGAGTGGAGATAGCGTCCAGGAACAGAGATAGTACAAAAAATAATACCTTTTCCAACCAGCTGGGCATAGGCTGTATCGGTTAGTATTCCGGATTCTACAAAA
>SDBS01003997.1_pt1 | contig 14465 bp, 13 predicted proteins | sample 2277091 | NCBI WGS metagenome assembly SDBS01 (sample SAMN10404972, study PRJNA504765) | marine sediment metagenome | isolation source: marine sediment core GS10_PC15, 163 cmbsf | place: Arctic Ocean: Southern Knipovich Ridge | collected 2010
CACATGGAGTTGGTATATGGCAAGTACTTCTCAGAAGCTGGAATCTATAAGTGGATAATACGCTTTACTAAGGAAGCTATTAAGAAGGCAAAGGGCTTCCAGCCTGTTGTTGGTAGTACATGGATTGCCGATGAAACAAGTTTGAATGTGGGCGGTAGAAATATCTGGTTTTGGGATATCATAGACACAAAATCAAGGTATCTTCTAGCTTCTCACTTATCTGTTACCAGAATGACAGAAGATGCTCAAATGCTAATTGAGAAGGCAATAGCACGAGCATGGAAAGTACCTAAAACTATCATTACTGATAAGCTACAAGCCTACATAGATGGTATAGACTTGGCTAGTAGTGGGGTTGCCAGACATATCAGGAGCAAGCCATTTACTGATGTAAACAGTACTAATTTCATAGAGCGGTTTCATGGTACTCTTAAAGAGCGCACTAATGTAATACGTAATTTTGGCAATCTGGCTACAGCAAGGTTACTAACAGATGGCTGGCTAATACAGTATAATTTCTTCAAAGAGCATGAATCATTAGGGAATGTATCACCAGCTAAGAAAATGGGGATAGAGTTGCCGTTCAACGATTGGAATGACATTGTCAAAACTGCTGGAGATGCAAAGGATAGTGATATACCAGAAGTGGAAGTACCGATAGCACAACCTGTAACTGAGAAGCAAACAAAAAGGGCGTATATGAGGAAAGCCATGCGCAAAAGCATGGCTAAAAAGAAAGCATTGACTCCAGGCATTAGCGTAATAAGGGGGTAATATGATGGACTGAGATAAACTATTATAGGAGTACCTATAATTATGAGGGTATTGATTTGCCCAAAGGAGGGGATATGACTAATAAATCACCTTTAAATGATGTAAAAGACAAGGTTCATGGGTGGCTAATGGAAGATGGGTGGAAACTTCAGAAACACACGCTCCCGGATGCTAGTTGGACTTTCGTAGCAGAAGACCCATACAATAGAAAGATTGTGGTGGGGCAGAAAGTTGGCAGGGAAGACCAGCTGTTGATGCAAGCTTCAATCATTCCTGACGAAGATGTAACCACTCAATTAGACCAATTGTCTGAGGATGAATGCAATAGCTTCATTTGGGACTTGCGTTTTGAACTACTGAGAGCCGACCTCGATTTTAATGGCGTTGGGCTTCCGTTAAAGAAGGTAGAAGTAATGAAGCGGATTTCCACTGACGCACTTACAAAGGACACTTTCGTTCAAAGGTTAGGATACGTTCATAAGGGAGTAATAATAGTCCAATGGATAATAGCCAGAAAATTTACTAAACCAGCAATGCATAAAGAAATAGGATTTCGCACTCAGACATAGGAGGGATATTATGCAAAACAAACCTGTAGAACAAGAGCAATTTGGTCTAGGGGAACTGCCCCCTGATGCAAGTAATATGGTATCCTTAGACCTATCATTCACAAAGGAGTCCTTTGAGGAAGCGTTGAAGAGGGTATTCCCGCTGTCGCAGGCTCTCCTAGACGACGAAGAATCGTCAAAAACATAGGTGCTTCATCGTGTCTATGGTTATGTTACAGAAGAGCAAGTTTCACCACAAGATAAAGCTACTGTAGTTAGGGAATCTCCTAAAAGGGGGTAAGTAGAATGAAAGTTAATCTTGGTGCTAATGATTTCTTTGGTGTCGCATTTCCCCTAGTTTTAGCTGACCGATTCTTTCACATCTATCCCGTCACTCCTGGCTTCAAATTAGATATATTTCGGTGGGATGAACAAACCGAAAAAGCAATCTATGACGTAAAAGAAAGCTATCCTCTTACTGACAATATCAACACGAATCCAACGGGTATAATAACTTTCAGCGAACCAACTACTGGCACATTTCTTTACAAATTTCGCCCCAAACCTGGTATATCTCAGATTTTTGGTAAAATGCCAATAGATGAAGAGTTTGAAGTTAGAATTAATGACCACAAGATTATAGTTATGGCTGGTAGTACCGAAAGATGTACATTGGAACGCAATCAGTTTTCAGGGAGGCCAATTGGTATTCAAGTTGGCGTTGATGGTTCAATAGCGATTGGTGTAAATAGACTGCCCAAAGGTATGGTTTTGGTAAGGTAAAGTATCAACCACGAGTTAACTTAACCCATTAACCCGCTTTCATGGACCAGAGAGGTAATAGCGCCTCCCCTCCGTCTACCTTCTGGTCAAGGCAACGAACTGGCACTCAGGATTAGAGCCCGTTGCCCATCGGTGTGCGGCTATACATTCGCATTCTAGGCCGTTGCGGTCACCCTCGTCTTCCACAGCTTGGAGGAGCCAGCTGACTTCAATTCTTGCCCCTTGTTGCTGATGATATAGTATACACGCGCCGGCCCAGTGAGGAGGTCCGTGTCGACCACCCGCCGCCACTTTTCTCATAGCATTGCGAAGTTGAGACAGCCGTCCCCTAATATCCCCTGTCTCCCCAACATAAAGAAGACGGTCCGAAGAACGCGCATACCGGATTTGCTACCAGGTGTCCTAATGAGTCATTTTAGATACAAAATAGAACTTTTGTGTTAGTTGCCCAAAACCTGTTTTGAGCGTAGAATACCAGTTCGTTACGTTGTGTTGTAACCAGTCTATTAGCAATATTCTAGCTTCAGTTTGAGCGTGATTTCCCTCCGACGAACAATTCGTCTTTCTGCTACCAGATATCTCCAAAAAGGTTATGTCTTGTTGACAAGCTATTCGGGGTGTATAATCGGGGTAACCAAAAGGACTTGGTTTTGGTACAAGTGGTCGCTCACTAATGAAGACAGTAGAGAGTCCTAACTGGGGAACGACCACTAGAAACAGAAGGAGGTTTGCAATTGGAGAAGAAGACCGTTAACAGACAGGCTATCGCGCTTCCAGATGTTGTCAAGGCACAGTTGCGCCAAATGGCCCTCGATGGCAAGCCCATCACGGTAATGGCTGAAAAGTCAAAATTAGAGTATGCAGTGGTCCAGGCGTATTTGTGGCAATCGGGGAATCTGCCATGGCAAGGGGCAAAAAACATAATTGCTCGCCGTTTGCGATCCTTGCGGAGTGCGTCAAAGCGGGCCGTTAGGGATATACTTGCCGATGATATTCAAGAGCAAGTCAACTATCTCTATTACGCCGCTAGGCAGTTGGGCGCTCGATTGGACAAGGTGAAGAAGTCCTTGTAGTCTCGTAGCGGAAGAGTCCATGGATTAAGTAAGCAAAGGGGAATCCACTGGAGGCATAAATGGCACAAGCAGGAAACCAGAACAATGGCGCAACTTTAGGCTTTGAGAAAAATATGTGGCAGGCTGCTGATGCTCTGCGCTCTAATATGGACGCTTCCGAATACAAACATGTTGTTCTTGGCCTAATCTTCTTAAAGTACATTTCTGACGCATTCGAAGAGCAACACGCTAAACTTGTAGCCCAACAAAGCCAGGGCGCAGATCCTGAAGATCCCGATGAGTATCGAGCCATCAATGTATTCTGGGTGCCGGTTGAAGCCCGTTGGTCCAATTTCCTCATTTATGCCAAACAGCCCACAATCGGTAAGATCATTGATGATGCCATGTATGCCATCGAGCGCGATAATCCTTCGCTGAAAGGAGTTTTACCTAAAGACTTTGCGCGCCCAGGCCTTGATAAACAGCGCCTCGGGCAATTGATTGACCTCGTAAGTAACATTGGTTTAGGTGATAAAACGAGCCGCTCCAAAGACATATTGGGACGTGTCTATGAATATTTCCTTTCCCAATTTGCCAGTGCCGAAGGAAAGAAGGGTGGACAGTTCTATACGCCGAGATACGTGGTCAATGTTCTGGTCGAGATGCTATCTCCCTACAAGGGGAGAGTTTACGACCCTTGTTGTGGTTCCGGCGGCATGTTTGTTCAGTCAGAAAAGTTCGTTGAAGCTCATGGCGGGAAAATAGGCGACGTGAGCATATACGGTCAGGAATCCAACCACACTACTTGGCGATTGGCCAAAATGAATCTAGCAATTCGCGGAATTGATAGCAACCTTGGGAAAGAACATGCTGATACCTTCCACCACGATTTACATCCTGATCTAAAAGCCGATTTTGTTCTGGCCAATCCACCTTTCAACGATAGTGACTGGCGTGGTGATTTACTCAAGGAGGATAAACGCTGGGTTTACGGCACGCCGCCGCCTTCTAATGCTAACTTTGCCTGGGTGCAACACTTCATCTACCATCTGACCCCTACCGGGCTGACGGGCTTTGTCCTTGCCAATGGCTCCATGTCATCCAATACTTCGGGTGAAGGTGAAATCCGCAAGAATATCATCGAAGCCGATCTGGTGGATTGCATGGTGGCATTGCCCGGTAAGCTTTTTTATTCTACACAGATTCCGGTTTGCCTGTGGTTCCTTACCAGAGACAAAAAGAGTGGCCATTTCCGCGACCGCCGAGGCCACACGCTATTTATTGACGCTCGAAAATTGGGCAGCATGGTTGACCGGGTTCACAAAGAATTGACCACGGAGGATATAAGCAAGATAGCAGCGGCATACCATGCATGGCGGGGTGACAACAAGTGCCAATTGGAATATAAGGATATACTTGGGTTTTGCAAGAGTTCTACTACTGCTGAGATAAAGGCCAACGGCTACGTACTTACTCCGGGTCGTTATGTGGGCGCTAAAGAAGTAGAGGATGACGGGGAGCCATTCGCTGAAAAGATGCAGCGACTCACCGCCACGCTACATGAGCAGATGTCCGAAGCAAATAAACTCGATGCCACTATTGAGACCAACATGAAGGATTTGGGTTATGGAATTTGAGTGGCCTTTAGAGCGTATCGACGACGTTGCCGAAAAAATAGCGATGGGGCCATTTGGCTCATCTATCAAGGTTGAGACATTTGTCCCAGCAGGTATTCCAGTCATCAGTGGACAACATTTGCAGGGAAGTCGTTTGGATGATACTAGGTATAACTTCATTAGCATTGAACATGCTGACAGGCTCGCGAACGCTAATGTCCAACGCGGAGACGTAATTTTCACTCACGCTGGCAACATAGGCCAAGTTGCACTCATTCCTAACAATTCTAAATACGACCGTTATGTAATTTCTCAACGCCAGTTCTACCTTCGATGCAATGTGAAAAAGATAATCCCAGAGTTCATCACATATTTTTTCAAGACACGCGAAGGTCAACACAGACTCTTGGCGAACACTTCATCATCGGGAGTGCCTTCTATTGCTCAACCTGTCAGTTACCTTAAGACAATCTTGGTTCCAGCCCCCCCTCTATCCGAACAAAAAGCCATCGCCCACATCCTCAGCACACTTGACGATAAGATAGAGTTAAACCGTAAAATGAATCAAACATTTGAGGACATCGCTCAAGTGGTATTCAAAAGTTGGTTTGTGGATTTTGATCCCGTCCGTGCCAAGGTAGAAGGTCGTGACACAGGTTTACCCGAGTATATCTCTGTCCTTTTCCCTGATTCATTTGAAGATTCAGAGTTGGGCCAGGTTCCGTTAGGGTGGAATATTATGCCACTTGGCGAGTTAACTAATCTTACAAAAGGGGTATCTTACCGTAGTTCTGAACTTACTGAATCAGACACCGCTCTTGTGACATTGAAATCTTTCGCACGGGGTGGTGGATATCGGCCTGAAGGTTTGAAATCATTTTCAGGTGCTTATAAAGCGAATCAAGTCGTTACACCTGGCGAAGTAGTTGTAGCGTGCACAGACGTAACTCAGGCCGCAGAAGTCGTAGGAAGACCAGCAATGGTTCGTCCAAGCTCCAATTATGAAACGCTGGTAGCATCTCTTGATACCCTAATAATACGTCCAAAAGACGAGAGACTGACGAGCGCATTCCTATATTGTCTTTGTGGTTTAAATATTTTTACGGCGCACACTTATGCACACACAACGGGAACAACTGTTTTACACCTTGCTTCAAATGCCGTGCCTTCATTTAGATTAGCTTTGCCTTCCCCTAATCTTGTTCAAGCTTTTAATAAAATTGCGGTATTACTGCTGACAAAGATTCAAAATGCTGAACAGGAAAGCGAAACCCTTGCTAATTTGCATGACTCACTGCTACCCAAACTCGTATCTGGCGAATTAAGGGTTCAAGACGTCGAACGGATTATCAAGGGGGTTGACTAATGGCAACTTCGCCTGGAGAACAAGCATTTATCATGCTTAGTGCCAGAGCTGCTATCGCTGGCGGCATGACACACATCACGAGTCAAGTCGAGGCTTTGGAAGGGGCCGTGGCCACCAACCTCGGATTAGTATTTGATCTTTCAAAGACTATAATCGAAAGTACATGCAAGGCGATTATTATAGAACGAGGCAGTACATTTGATAAAGACGATGACCTTCCAAAGCTGTTCAGGATGGTTTCGCGGCTAGTACCTTTCCTTCCAACAGACGCTGCAAATGATGCAGAAATGAGGAGAAGCCTCCAACAAACACTCAATGGTATGAACACAGCATTACAGGGGGTGTGCGAATTGAGAAATGCTTCTGGTTTTGCCTCGCATGGGAGCGCTAGTTTCCGTACAGCCATGGAAAGTGCCCAGGCTTTGCTCGCCGCTCAAGCTGCGGATGCCATTGTTGGTTTCTTGTTTCGCGTTCATAAACAGAGTCTTTCGCATACTCAAATAGCATTATTGGAATATCCCTCTAATCCCGATTTTAATGATTGGATTGATATTCAATGTGAACCTGTAACGATCCTAGATCTAGATCCCTATCGTCCTAGCGAGGTCCTATTCAGCGTGGATTTAGAGGCTTATCGGGATTTGTTAGCGGGACATGTTATTGAAGATGTGACAGAAGATGGTTCTGCAACCGCTGAGGGAAACGAGGTGCATGAATGAATCCAAATACTTTTACCGAGTCAGTCGTCGAAGAAGCAACCCTTGCCTGGCTAGAAGCTCTTGGCTACACAATCATTTACGGCCCTGATATCGCCCCTGAAACCCCCGAAGCCGAGCGTGATAGTTGGAACCAGGTTATTTTGCCGAGTCGGTTACATCACGCTCTTCAACAGTTAAACCCGGAACTCCCCGCTAGCGCCATTCAAGATGCTTTTCGCAAGCTGGAACGCCCTGACTTGCCTTCGTTGGTGGCCAACAACCATATCGTCCATAAGTATCTCGTTGAGGGCGTACCTGTTGAATACGAACGGCCGGATGGTTCTATCGGCGGTGGGCTTGTACGAGTGCTGGATTTCATCAATGTTGAGAATAATGAATTCCTGGCTATTAATCAGTTCACCGTCACACAGGACCAGAACGAACGCCGTCCGGACGTCATCCTTTTTGTAAACGGACTGCCGCTGGCCGTAATCGAGCTAAAAAATGCCGTTGATGAGCAAGCTACGATAACCGCTGCGTTTAATCAGATTCAAAATTACAAGCAACAGATACCGGCACTCTTTACATACAACGAGGCATTGGTGGTCTCTGACGGTTTCCAGGCACGCATAGGCACTCTGTCGGCTAATCAGGAGTGGTTCCTCCCTTGGCGCACCATCAAGAGCGAAGAACTGGCCGACAAATACATGACACAGCTACAAGTCACGCTCGAAGGGGTCTTTGAAAAGCGACGCTTCCTGGATTTGATTAAGCATTTCATTGTTTTTGAAGACGTTGGAGGCGGTGTTCTCCATAAAAAAATGGCGGGGTACCACCAATACCACGCAGCCAACAAAGCGCTTGATGAAACGATTAAGGCGGTCAGCACAAGCGGAGATCGCCAAATAGGTGTCGTCTGGCATACACAGGGCTCGGGTAAAAGCCTGACCATGGCCTTTTATGCGGGAAAGGCTATTCAACAGTCCGAGATGGAGAATCCCACCATAGTCGTTCTAACGGACCGTAACGACCTAGACGACCAGCTTTTTGGAACATTTGCTCGCTGTCACGAACTACTCCGGCAGCCGCCTGATCAAGCCGAAAATAGGGATGATTTACGTGTAAAGCTCCGGGTAGCCTCTGGCGGAGTGATTTTTACCACAATTCAGAAGTTTTTCCCCGATGTCGTTGAGGACAAGTACCCCCAACTTTCCGATCGTCGAAATATTATTGTCATCGCAGATGAAGCTCATCGCAGCCAATATGACTTTATTGACGGCTACGCCCGCCATATGCGCGAAGCATTGCCGAGCGCTTCCTTTATTGGTTTTACTGGTACGCCAATTGAGCTTAGCGATAAGAATACCCGGGCCGTCTTTGGGGATTATATCAGCGTTTACGATATTCAACGAGCCGTGGAAGACAAAGCCACAGTACCTATCTATTACGAGAGCCGCCTTGCCAAACTGAAGCTTGTTGAGAGCCAGCGGCCACATCTTGATCAGGACTTCGAAGAGGTCACCGAAGGGGAAGAGATAGAGCATAAAGAAAGGCTCAAGACCAAATGGGCGCAACTTGAGGCCTTGGTGGGCGCGGAGGAGCGCATTAACCAGATTGCTCAAGATATGGTTAATCACTTTGAAAGTCGACTTGAGGTCATGGATGGCAAAGCCATGTTTGTCTGTATGAGCCGTCGTATCTGTGTTGAGCTCTATAACGCCATAGTGCGTATCCGTCCGAGTTGGCATGGTAATGATGATGACGGTGGTACCATAAAGATCGTGATGACTGGTGGAGTGACAGATCCGCCAGAATGGCAGGCACATGTCAGGACTAAACTTCGACGTGAAGAACTAGCCAAGCGATTTAAGATTGCTGAAGACCCTTTTAAGATTGTTATTGTGCGCGATATGTGGCTCACAGGGTTTGACGCCCCGTGCCTGCATACCATGTATGTCGATAAGCCCATGCGTGGGCACGGTTTAATGCAGGCTATTGCCAGGGTTAACCGCGTGTATGAAGACAAGTCAGGCGGTCTGGTTGTTGACTACTTGGGACTAGCTCACGAACTCAAAGCTGCCCTGGCTACCTATACCGAAAGCGGCGGGCAGGGTCAGACTGCCATAGACCAGGAACAGGCGGTTGCCTTAATGATGGAGAAATATGAAGTTTGTTGCGGCATATTCCACGGTTTCGACTGGTCAAAGTGGAAGACATTCTCTGCTAAAGACCAACTCTCGATACTTCCAGCAGCACAAAACCATGTGTTGGAGCAGCCAGAAGGTAAAAAACGCCTTGTTGAAACTGTTTCAGATTTATCAAAGGCATTTGCCCTCGCGGTCCCCAGTGAGAAAGCTCTAGCTATTCGTGATGATGTGGGCTTTTTCCAGGCTGTAAGAAGTGTTTTAGCCAAAGGTGTTCCGAGCGAAGGATTCGGTCGAGATGATATTGACCATGCCATCAGGCAAATTATTTCGAGAGCTATTGCTTCGGATGAAGTAATAGATATCTTCGCATCAGCGGGCTTAAAGAAGCCGGAGATTGGCATCTTGACTGAAGAGTTTTTAGCTGAGGTTCGTGGAATGCCTCAGAAGAATCTTGCCGTCGAATTGCTAAGAAAATTGCTTGGTGGGGAGATCAAGTCTCGCGGTAGGCGAAACGTGATTCAGGCGCGCTCGTTCGCTGAGATGCTGGAGAACGCTATTCGGAAGTATCAGAATCGGGCAATCGAAACCGCTCAGATTATTGAGGAGCTCATAGGGCTAGCGCGTGATATTCGCGAGGCTGATAAACGAGGTGATGAACTAGGCTTGAACCAGGACGAAGTCGCTTTCTATGATGCCCTCGGTGTAAATGATAGTGCAGTAAAGGTTTTAGGCGACGAGACATTACGCATAATAGCGCAAGAGCTTGTGAGAGTAGTAAAAGAGAACGTTAAAATCGACTGGGCGGTACGCGAGAACGTACGAGCACAGATGCGGGTTATGATAAAAAGGATACTAAGAAAATATGGTTATCCGCCGGATAAACAGGCTAAAGCTACCGAACTTGTGTTAGAGCAGGCAGAAGTGATTTTGGTTAATTATTAATATGCCTATATCAATAACTCAGAAAATCACTGATTTCAATGTACTCAGAAGCCAGTTAAAAAAAGCACTAATATAACCTCTATCTAGAAGTAATGTGATGCCACTAGCGACAATTGATACTACTACAACAACAAAAATTCTCATAGTGATAGGGTCTCTATCAATAGTGCAAAAACTAACAACAGTTTCACTTGGTGATTTACGGTTATCCATAATTGGGTAAGTTATAACTACCTCGATGCCATGTTGTCCAAGATAAAAAAGAGGGTGTATTTTTATTTTAGCCAAGGCTTTCTTTTGAGGATTACTAAGGAAAGAATCGACTCCTGAATTAACAGGTACTGCAATATTATCAGTTGTTACGTGATAGTACGTCCATTGATAGGCAAATTCTAGCTGATTACCAGAGATGGTTTCAAAGCTAAGGGATAAATCAAGTTTACTATCAGTAAAGTATGGAAGAAACCACAAGAATCGTCTAATTCCACATCGTTTTATCGAGACTTTGAAGTCCTGCCACTTAAAATTGTTATAAATAGACATATTTCTCATTTTAGCACATTGTCCTTTCTTTTGGATTAGGAAATTTTCTTCGCCTAATACACTTCAGATTATTTTCTGAGTTATTGATATAGGCATAATTATTAATACTTCAATCACATTGTTGAAAACGGAATTTTGTGTATCTCCGGAACTAAAATAAGCAGGAATTATGAAAGTCGATTTAGCTACTATCTCAGCACAGGCCCTCCAAACAAAACACAAAATTGTTTCAGGTGTAGTTTGGCTATTAATATAATCTAATAAGTGATACCTTTATGGAGACAAGTCATTGGGGTAGATAATAAAGGGACATATCGCCATTATTCGGAGTAAAGTCTAAGTGAATAATTTCCCTGATAATAAGCAAGGAACACTGTTTACTATAGGTCACTCAAATCAAAGCTTGGATAATTTTATTAAGCTTCTTAAGGATAATGAGGTCCAAGTATTAGTGGATGTAAGATCTTATCCTCGCTCCAAATTTGCGAGCCAGTTTGATTCGGTACCTCTCAAGAAAGCAATTGCTGCAAAGGGTATAGAATACTTGTATTTAGGCCGGGAACTAGGTGGAAAACCTAATAATTCCACTTTTTACGACGAGGAGGGTCACGTCCTGTATAATTTAGTCGCTCAATCTCCTTCTTTTCTGAAGAGTATCAAAAGATTGGTGTCCGGCATAGACAAAAAACGCACAATATCCTTAATGTGTAGCGAGGAAGATCCCGAACACTGCCATCGTCGTCTGCTCATAGGACGAGCACTCGCTCAATACGGGATAGTTGAGTTGCATATCAGAGGTAATGGTCAAATACAAACTGAGGATGAATTGTCCAGAGTAAGGTCAAGACAAAACAATGGAGAGCAGTTAAGTATGTTCACTGAACGAAAGGAGGAGAATTGGCGGTCTGCAAAGTCTATACGATCGGTTTTACAAAACGGAGAGCCGAAGAATTCTTCGAAACCCTAAAAAATGCGGGGATAAAGCAGCTTATTGATATAAGATTGAATAATTCCTCACAACTAGCCGGCTTTACCAAAAAGGATGACTTACAATATTTCTTAAAGGTTATTTGTAACGTCATATATCGACATGAATTACTCCTAGCACCTACACAAGAAATTCTGGATGCCTATAAGAAAAACCGTGGCTCTTGGTCCGATTATGAAAAATCCTTCTTCAATCTAATGGTGGCGCGACAAGTAGAGACTCGCTTCCCGAAGAGTACTTTTGACATTCCCACCGTATTACTCTGCAGTGAGAACAAGGCGGAAAAATGCCACCGGAGATTAGTCTTGGAGTACTTACTGAGCAAGTGGGGAGAAATCAAAATCATACATCTCTAGCAGGTGGAAGCGAATGAAAGTTCAATTCATATGCCTAGCAAACTCTAGGAGAGAATCTGGAAGATGTATAGCCGGAATACGTAAAGACGAAGGTGGTTGGTTTCGCCCTATTAGCAAGAGTACAGGTGGTCCACTGATGCATAAAGATTACTTATTAGAGGATGGCAATATTCCAGAACTTCTGGATACAATTGAAGTCGAAGTCGCTGAATCTAAACCTGAAGTGTATCAGCCCGAAAATTGGACGCTTGAAAGTACGACTTGGAAATTAATTAACAAAGTAAACCCAACAAAAGCATTCCAGCTGCTTGAAAGCTTCATTTTATCTGAATCAGATCTATTCGGTACTAAAAATGATAGAGTAGCCCTATCTTTTCTCAAAGCCAATCCTATACCCGCATCACTGGCATTAATCGAACCAGACGATGTATCTTGGTTTATTACTACATCTATTCGTGGGAAAAGACAGACTCGTGCGATTTTCAAATTCTACGATACTAATTACACTCTTGGGATCACTGATGTGGAATGGGAACGACGCTTATCGGATTTATCACTAGGGATTCATCCAAAAGAAGCCTCTGGATTCGGTGAATCAGATACTCTTCTATTTACTCTTAGTCTGGGTGGTCCATTGAACGGTGAGTGTTTCAAATTAGTGGCAGGGGTTGTTGTTTTACCACCGAGGATTTGAAAGCTAATCGAGGTTGATAAATAGATTAAATAGCAGTGATTCATTTTACACAAAACACAGCATTGTTTCAGGTAAAGGCCGATTATCCCCCACCTCCACCATAGAGCGTAACCCCCGTCCTTTCAGGTGTGGCTTTCACAGAGCGTATTTCCCCCAAAATGTTGACTTTTATCTATATTTTTGGTTTGCGGTAAATGTGATATTTCCCCGAATAATCAGGAATAAGCCATTCATTTTCGCTTATCTTTCGGGTCGCATTGATAATCTTACCCAATTCCCTTAGTTTCGCTCTAATGGTAACCTTTTTCCGTAATCGGGATGCGATAAATCTAGCAGACTTTGGGGAATATCCGGCGCGCCTGGCTGCTTCTGCTCCATTACCAGGGAAAGCTGTTAAGCCAAGGTGCAAACAGAATCTCCACCAGCGTATATGTCTAATGAAGAAAAGGTCGGGGTCTTGGCAAAAAGCCTCAAAACTATTCTTACCTCTCGGCCTACCATTAGGATTAGCTGATGGCATACCTCGATACCAAGCGGGATTGCCCCTTTTATTCCCCATTTGACCTTTCACCATGTTAACAAAATTCTCAAGCCAGCCTTCGTTTCCTCATTCGATAAACAGGCTTTTTAAGTGGCGACAACCGAGGCTAGGAATAACTGTAAAACTGCCAAGAGATGACTCACCGATAATACCCCCTCCGTTCCCAGAATTCCCGCTTCCTGCGCCTTCTCTCGACCCACTCATAGACCCAGGTAGGGCAGCTCTTAACTGGCTTGCCGTATCTTCGGCACCACCTTTGAATTGTCCTGCGCGGTATTCCGATCATTCTCGAAGTGGCTCGTACGCCGTAGGTGTCAATAAGAGAAAGAGCAAAGTCCTTCTGCTGCCCGGTGTAATTACGCTTGCCTTTACCTAAGATTGCAAATTGTGCCCTTGTTTCCTCCTGTATCTCAAACAATGCCCACCTTAGTAACTCTGCGCCTTTCATTTTCACTCGCCCCGGCGTAAAACCCGTACAACCGTCATAGCTGATATATCGCAACCTTCACGCTGAAGCTGCTTGGCGATAGCCTTTACCCCCAGGCCCTCTTCTGACAGTGTCTCAATTCGCTCAAGAGGTAGATTATCTAGAGCAATTTTATTACTGTATTCAAACCAAGAGCCAAAAGATTGGAAATATCCAGATAAATCTGTGATAGCAGATGTCTACTATCAGCTGATTGATAAGCCTAATTTACATCACATATTTCCGATAAACTGGATAGATAAAAATCCAGGTAAAAATAAGTTAGATAGTAACAGTTTGATGAATATTGCATATTTATCTCAACTTACAAACCTTGAAATCAGTGACGAAAATCCCGTTAAATATTTAAAAGATTATGATAATCCTTCTTTTGTAAATATAATGCAAAGTCATTTATTGCCAGAAGAATTAGTTGAGTGGTCCAGAATGGATGTAATGCCTGAAAATGGGCTTGATATATTTATTGAGAGGCGAATCGAGTTAATAACCGAGAGACTCAAAGAAAAACTAATCGGAATTAACTTTGAAACTATTGATACAAAAGAAAAAAATGAAGTTGGAGAATAAGAAGCAAAATATCCGATAACACGATGTATGCGGTTCGCCCTTCGGGCTCACCTAAATTGCTCCACTATCGCTCCGCAACTTCGCATACACCGGAAACGTTAAAACAGTGTAAAGAAACTCAACAAAAGTCCATTTTGTTACCTGCCAGTTGCTGGCCAGGGACTTCATTACTAAGAGTTTATTCCGATTGACCAAGCCCTCATAATTGCCCAAAACCCTCTGTATTTCTCAGTACAGATGCCCTCTAAATCCGTATGAGCAATTATCCTAGTGTCTCTGCCCAGATAACACTCCAGCCACACTTCGTCATGTTGTATGACGTTAGTAATACGCCCTCCACCAGTATGATTCTGTGGTTTAATT
>SDBS01003998.1_pt1 | contig 14462 bp, 13 predicted proteins | sample 2277091 | NCBI WGS metagenome assembly SDBS01 (sample SAMN10404972, study PRJNA504765) | marine sediment metagenome | isolation source: marine sediment core GS10_PC15, 163 cmbsf | place: Arctic Ocean: Southern Knipovich Ridge | collected 2010
AGTTCTGTCCCATTCTTCCTCAGTTAATTCTAAAAATGGTTTAAATTGGCAAATTCCAGCATTATTTACTAAAATATCTACTTTACCAAATTTTTCAACTGTTTTCTTAACCATATCTTCAACCTCTTCTTTTTTGGCAATATCACATTTTACAGCCAGAGCTTCTCCTTTCTCCTTCTCAATTTCATCTACTACTTTTTGACAATCTTCTTCTGAAATATCAGAAACTACTACTTTAGCTCCGGCTTTAGCCAATATTAAAGCATGGGTTCTACCCATTCCCCTCCTAGCTCCAGTAACAATAGCTACCTTGTCTTTTAAATCAAACATATTTTTTTTATCTTTTATTTTGACTTTTATTTTGACCTTTAAAACTAATTATATCATTTTATCCTAAAAACCCAGATAAAGCAAAGGGTAATTAAAGTTGCCACCTTTATAATCCTAAATCTTTTGATATTTTCTGCATTGCTTTTAAGGTAATCTCAACAAATTTTTCTAAAGGCAGATTTAAATACCCTTCACATTTTTTAATTATCTCTCTATTTGCTCCTTTGGCAAAATGTTTTTCTTCAAATCTATTCAAAACATTTTCTGTTTTTAAATCATTTATTTTCTTTGAAGGTAAAACCAGAGTAGCAGCAACGATTAAGCCGGTCAAGGGGTCAACGCAATATAACGCTTTTGCCATTAAAGTTTTGGGTTCAATGCCGTGAATCTCATTATGGGTTAAAACTGCGTCACAAATTTCTTCATCAAATCCTAAATCTTTTAACATTTTTGTTCCCACCTTAGAATGTAATTCTGGACTTTCCGGCCATTTTACTTTTTCGTAATCAATATCATGTAATAAACCACAAAGCCCCCATTTTGCTTTGTCTTGACCAAAATACTCTGCCAAACCTTTCATTGATGATTCCGTGGCTAAACAATGCTTAATTAGATTTTGATTTTTTACATTCTCTTTTAATAATTCTAAAGCTTTTTGCCTTTCCATATTATTTAATTATTTTAGGTTTTTATCATTCCCCTCTTTCTAAGTATATTTCATTTTAATACACCCTCAAAAAATAAAAAAGCCTTTAAAGGCTTATAATAAATCTTATCTTCTTAGGAAACAGAATTTTCACAATTTAGACCTGTATCTTTTCATTAAAAGAGAGTTACTAACAACACTCACTGAAGAAAAAGCCATAGCTACAGCAGCAATCGCTGGATTTAGGAGCCAGCCAGTTAGCGGATATAAAATCCCTGCAGCGATAGGGATCCCTACTGAATTATAAAAGAATGCCCAGAAAAGATTTTGTTTTATCTTCCTTAAAGTATATTTGCTCAAATCAATAGCTTTAACCACATCCCGCAAATCATCTTTAATCAAAACTATCTCTCCTGTTTCTATAGCCACATCGGTGCCCGAGCCTAAAGCAATACCTAAATCGGCCTGAGCTAAAGCTGGAGCATCGTTAATACCATCGCCTACCATAGCCACAATATTACCCTGTTTTTGTAATTTTTGAATTTCAGCTGCTTTTTCCTGGGGTAGAACCTCGGCCAAAACATAATCAATACCTACTTGTTTGGCTATTGCTTCTCCTACTCGTTTATTGTCACCTGTCATTATAGCTGTCTTCTTCCTTAATTTGTGTAAAATCTTAACAGCTCTTTTGGAATATTCTTTTAAGGTATCAGCCACAGAAATTATTCCAATAATGTTCTGGCCTCGGGCTAAAATCATTGTTGTCTTGCCCTGGTCTTCTAATCCTGTTATTTCTTTCTCAATAGAACTTATCTCAATTTTATTCTCGGTCATTAACCTTCTTGTCCCTAACAAGATTTTTAAACCCTCGAGTTGAGCAATAACACCTTTACCGGGTATTGCCTCAAAGTTTTGAATGTCCAGTAAGGTTATATTTTCTCTTTGAGCACGGTTTACTATTGCGCACGCTAAAGGATGTTCAGAATTTTTTTCTATAGAAGCGGCTAATTGGAGAACTTGTTTTTTAGATTTAGATTCTGAAGCAGTTATTATGTCTATAACTTCTGGTTCTCCTTTGGTTAGAGTGCCTGTTTTATCAAAAACAACTATATCAACTTTATGAGCCACTTCTAAAGCCTTACTGGTTTTAATTAAAATCCCGTTTTGGGCTGCCAAACCAGTTCCCATCATTACTGCTGTTGGAGTCGCCAAACCTAAAGCACAGGGACAAGCAATTATTAAAACTGAGACGAAAACCGTTAAGGCTAAAGTAAAAGGTTGGCCCAAAATCAACCAAACAACAAATGATATAACAGCTATACCCATTACTACAGGAACGAAATAAAATGACACCTTATCAGCTAAAAGCTGAATCGGGGCCTTGGACCCCATTGCCTCCTCCACTGTTCTGATAATCTGAGCCAGCATTGTGTCTTTACCCACTTTTGTTGCTTTAAATTTTAAAACACCTGTTTTGTTGATTGTTGCCCCAATTACCTCGTCTCCCTTTTTCTTTTCTACCGGAATGCTCTCTCCTGTAATAGCTTTTTCATCAACCCCTGAATAACCATCAATAACAATTCCGTCAACAGGAATTTTTTCACCGGGTTTTATTAAAATAACATCTCCCACCCTTACTTCTGAAATCAAAACCTTAATCTCACGCTCGTTTTTAATTACGGTTGCTTCTTTGGGTTGAAGACCAATCAATTTTTTAATAGCTTCGCTAGTTTTTCCCTTTGTGATTGCTTCTAAATATTTACCAAGTGAAATAAAAATAAGAATAAAGACGGCGCTTTCATAATATAAATGAGGGGATAATTTCTGAATACCTAACCAAAAGAAAATAGAAACGATGAGGCTATAGAAATACGCAGATGAGGTACCAATAAAAATTAAAGAATCCATATTGGGTCTCAATCGTATTAAATTATTAAATCCTGATCTCCAAAGATTAAAGCAAACTGAAATCACAATTGTTGCTAAAATAAGCTGAATGAAAATATTATATGTTTTTAAGAACTGAGGTATTGGTAGGCCAATCATCCCACCCATAACCATATAGATGAGAGGTAAACCAAAAATAAAAGAAATAACAAATCTTTTTTTTAATTGTTTTGTCTCTTGATTTTTTTGATGGTCAATTATTTCTTTTTGAAAATCTTCTTCTTCGGCCTTGTATCCTAATTTTTGTATAATTTTTTTGATTTGAGAAATGTTTATCCTGGTTGAATCATATTCTAAACTTGCTTTTTCTGAAGCAAAGTTAACATTAATTTCAAAAACACCCTTTTCTTTTTTAAGGGTGTTTTCAATTTTCGCAGTGCAGGCTGCGCAATGTATTCCTGAAATTTTAAGAATAATTTTTTTCATTTTTTATCAGACGGTGTCAAAATAAGTGTCAATTTCTGGTTTAATTTTTATAATGCTCTCCACTGATTGTCTTCTAAATCAGATTTTTTGACAATAACATTATCTCCTTTAATTACACTGGAGAGGTAACCAGGCCAACATCCACCTGGAATTTTATTTTCTGTTCCCAGGCCACTTATTGGATAGCGGTTCCCACAGTTATTGCAAATCATATAATCCCCTTCCTGTTTATAGCCTTTTTTATACCTATAACAAACATCGCAAGCATCAAAAGCAGTTTTTACACTGCCATCGCCAGCCTTAACGATGAAAAATTTTATTGTTTTTCCTCCAGAGTCATATTCGTACCACTTTGCATTGTTTGTTACACCTGATAATGGAATATTCACGAAACCATCTGCATTGGTGGTTGGTTGGTCAGTTGAATTTGATTTAAAAAGACCAAATCCTTTTGTAAAAAAAGCTACGATTAAAAATAAGCACAATGCTAAAATTAAAATTTTCTTATTTTTCATATTGTTTTATTTATTTAATTCTTGTTCAATTATTTCTTCAAATACGCTATAAGGCTGAGCGCCAACTACCTTAATTCCATTAATAAAAAATCCTGGGGTTCCTCCCACACCATACTCTGAGCCATCAGTAAAATCTTTCTCAACCTCTGAAGCCATTTTTCCTGAGTCTAAACAACTACTGAATTTTGCTGTATCCAAACCTAAATCTTTTGCATATTGTTTGAGGCTGTTGATATCTAAGGCATCTTGGTTTTCAAATAATTTATCGTGGTATTCCCAGAATTTACCTTGTTCATCTGCACATTCACTGGCTTCTGCTGCTTTCTGCGCATATTGATGAAAACTTAACGGAAAATCACGAAAAACATATCTTACTTTACCGGTTTCTATATAATTCTCCTCAATTTGGGGCAGGGTTTGTTCAAAAAATCTTTTACAGAAAGGACATTGGTACTCAGAAAATTCTATTATTGTGACGAGTGCGTTTTCAGAACCCTTCACCGGATCATCATCGATACTAACATTGACATTCTCACCTGAAGGCTGCTGCCCAGGGGGTTGACTCGGTGGTGTTCCCTGTTGAGGAGGTTGTACCTCCTTTAATGTCCCGGCGCTTTGACTTTCGCTTTCAACAACTATACCACCGGCTACAAAAGCAAGTTTATTTCTTAAACTGATAGTATAGCCAATATTCACAAAGGTAAATGCTAAAAGTATGGCAATTAGGATTGTTGAAAAAGATGGCTTTCCTATTCTAATCTTAATCATTTTTTCTTCTTGAAAGTTACTATTTTGACCCTCAATAACACTTGCTTTATAACCAGCCTCTTCAATTGCCTTGATTATATCCTGAATACTTGTCCGCTTTTCATCGAACTGAACAGAAGCCTGTTCCTGGACATAGTTCACTTTCACTTCTTTAACCCCATCAAGGTTTTTCAGTCTTCCTTCAATCAGATTAGCGCAACTTTTACAATGCATTCCTTTTATACGAAATTGTTTTTGTTGGGTTTCTTTTTTAAAATTATTTTCCATATATTTATTAATTAGTTTTTAAGATCCTCCACAACCACTTGATCCACAACCACAACCTCCGCCACTTCCGCCACCGCCACATCCACCGCCACATCCACCGCTATTAATTAATGCTCCAGGATTTCCCTGGTCTTCTACAATTTTTACTTCATCGCCTGTCTTCTCGCTTATGATTGTCGGCTTATACGAGTTAAAAACATCTAATAATAGAATCTCTTCTTTTGATGTTTCTTCTGGATTATAAACTACATCAAAGACATTTGGAGACCTAAATTGAATATTCTCCGTACCATCAATAGTCTTAAGTTCTCCCATAATTAAAGGAGCATGCCCCGGGCAGGGAATATCTACCTTTAACGTTATTAACGCATTTGAGCCAGATAATTCTAATTCCTCACCCCTCCCAAAAACCGACATCATAGAAGCTGTTAATGTTACTCCTGAATTCAGATTCGCCACAACGGGAAATATCACTAAAAATAAAAGTAGATTGATGCCAATTGTTGTACTATAAAGCGTCAAAAGATATTTTCGTTTTCTTTTAATTCCTGACGGAAAAAAAACTATATCCAGGCCACCATCTTTCTTGCTGAATTTTAAGAACCCTTGTTTTTTAAAATAAAAAACTGCTGAAATTGTTGCAAAAACTAAAGATAACGCAACTAGAATATGAAAGAAGTAGCGATTAAGAAGAAGTGGTTTAAAAATCGTAGTAGCAGCTGTCGCTCCTAAGATTGAAAATAGAAGAAAAGCTATACAGCCAATATGGGGCACTAGCCCATAGACCAACCCTGTTAATATTCCTTCTTTTTTGTTTTTAGTATTGTTGTTATCCATATTATTCATCAGAACTTTTAAATAATTCTAAAATTTCTTTAATTTTCTTTTTTTGTTCTTTTTTGTTTTTACTCTTGATTGCCTCAGCCACACAAGTATTTAAATGGTTTTCTAAAATAATTCTGTTTACCTTTTTGATTGCTGCCATCACTGCCTCATTTTGTTTAATAATATCAATACAATATTTATCACCTTTAATCATCTTCTTAATACCTTCTAAGTGCCCGGAAAGATAATTCATTCTATTTAAGAGTTGTTTTTTTACAGATGGTTTCATATTTTATACCCCCTATAGGGGGGTTTAATAATTAAGTTTAAACAAAAGAGAACACCCTGTCAATAGGGCAACTCTTTTTCTCATTCAAAGAACGAGTTCTTAATATTTTTCAATTTCAATTTCTTTAATTATTTCTTGAACTATTTTTTTAATTTCTAATTTTTTTTCTAATTTTTTTACTGTCTCTAAATTACCTTTAGCTGTTTGGTGTTTGGGAACAAACAAAGTACAGCAATCTTCCTGGGGTTTTATTGAAATTGAAAAGGTTTTTATCTTTTTAGCTAAATTAATTATCTCAATTTTATCCATGCCAATTAAGGGTCTTAAAATTGGAATTTTTACTACCTCTTCAATAATTTCAATATTTGGTAGGGTTTGAGAACTTACCTGTCCTAGGCTTTCACCGGTAACTAAAGAGTAGTAGTCCCCTTTCTTGGCAATTCTTTCAGCTATTTTAAACATTAATCTTCGATAAAGTAGAATTCTATATTTGGAAGGTATTTTTGTTTTAATTTCTATTTGAGCTTTTTGAAAAGGAACGAAATAAATTTTGAGATGGGGTTGATAGTTTAAAAAAATTTTTGCCAATTCTTTCACCTTTTCAATACTTGCCTTGGAAACCAACGGAAAACTATGAAAATGCAACCAAACATTCTCTGCACCCCTTTTAGCAATTAAATAGACAGCTGCCGGAGAGTCAATTCCTCCAGAAACTAAAGAAAGAACTTTTCCCCCGGTTCCTACCGGTAATCCTCCTTGGGCTTTTTGCTTTTTGAAATACAAGAACCAACCACTTTTTCTAGCTTCAATAAAAATTTCTTTTTTAGGGTGAGAGAGATCAACTTTTCTTTTAATGTTTTTGGCAATTTCATTTATAATTTCTTCCCTGCTTTCTTTTAGAAAGTCTTTATCTTTTTTTAATCTTATAGCAAAAGTGTCTGTTTTTTTTATTCTTTTTTGATAATTTTTATCTAAAAAAGCAGAAATGTCTTTTAATCTCGCTTTTGGAAAAAACAAACAATCTGCGAACCAGACAATCCCAAAAACTTTCTTTATTATTCGGGAAGCTTTTTTAATCTGAGAAGTTTCAATAAATATTCTATCCCGGGAAGAATGAATTTTAAAATCGGAGATTTCTTTTTTTATCAAAAAAGATAGATTTTGGTCCAACCTCCTTTTAAAAATCTTTTTCACTCCTTCTGATTTTAAAAACAATTCTCCAAAAGCTACTAATATTCCATTTTTAGGTAAAATTTTCTTCATAATTGCAAGTGAGGGAGGGAAAAGAAAGTTGAGGGAGGAATAAATAAAAGTTTATTTTTATTTATGACAACCAAAATTTTCATTTCTTAACCGAACGCCGCAATTATATAAATTCTTTGGACACAAAGAATTTCTATAATTTAAGAAATTATTCCTCCGCCTAGAACCTCTCGTCCTTTATAAAAAACTACCGATTGGCCAGGAGTTATTGCCCGTTGGGGTTTATTAAAAATTAACTTACAATTTTTAGTTTTTAATTTATTTTCAATAGTAGCCAAAGAAGCTTTATGCCTATATCTTATTTTTGCTTTTATTTTTAAGGATAGTTTCGGCCCATTACCTGAGATCCAATTAATATTTTTAACAACTAATTCTTTCTTATATAAATCCTTTTCATTTTTAGTAACAATTAAAAGGTCCTTCTTCAAGTTTTTATCTAAAACATAATATGGTCCTCCAGGAAGTTTTATCCCCCTTCTCTGTCCAATCGTATAAAAATGTAACCCTTCATGCTCGTTAATTATTTTGCCTTCGGTATCAATAATTCTACCTGGTTTTGATTTAAGATATTTTTTCAAGAAATTATTTACAGTAGTTTGAATAAAGCAAACCTCCTGAGATTCGGGAACACCTGAAACAGGCAATTTAAATTTTTTTACTAATCTCTTCGTTTCAGTTTTAGTATAATTCTCAATTGGAAACAAAATATGTTTTAATTGTTTTTGATTTAACTGCCAAAGAAAATAAGATTGGTCTTTATTTTTATCTTTACCTTTAAACAACCTAGCCTTTTTATCTCGGGTTCTTTGAAGCATGGCATAATGTCCAGTAGCCACATAATCTGCTTCTAATTTTAAAGCTTTTTCTAGCAAAAGCCCGAATTTTATTTTTTTATTACAAACCACACAGGGATTCGGGGTTCTACCTTCTTTATATTCCTTTAAGAAATAATCAACAATTCTTTTTTTAAATTCCCTTTCAAATCTATAAACATAAAATGGGATAGAAAGACAAGAAGCTACTTCCCTTGCCCTTTTTTCAGCTTCTGGCGAACAGCACCTATTCCAATGACCTTGCAATTTATCTTGTGAGGGAGCTGTCCAAAACTTCATAAAAACTCCAATAACATCAAAACCAGCCCTCTTAAGAAGGGCTGCAGCCACCGAGCTATCTATTCCGCCCGACATAGCACATATCACTCTTTTTTTTGGTTTTAATTTTCTCATTTTTTATGCATTTTTTCTTCAATTTCTATCCATCCTTTATATTTTTTTTCTATTAATTCCTTTCCCATTTCAATTTTCTGATGTCTTTCCTTAATTTTTTTTGGTATTGGTTTTTTCTTTTTTGACAAAAAATCATAAATTGCTTCACTTAAAGCATCAACGGCCAATACTGAACAGTGTAATTTTATCAAAGGAAGTCCGCCTAAAGATTTAATCACTTTCTCTTTATTAATTTTCATCGCTTCTCTTAAAGTCTTTCCTTTAACTAAATCTGTGATAATACTGCTGGTGGAAATAGCAGCTACACAGCCAAAAGTTTCAAATTTTACATTTTTTATTATCTCTCTTCCCTTTTTATCTTTTCCAATTTTTATATAAAGCCACATCACATCTCCACAGACAATATTGCCCACCTTTCCTATACCATCTGGGTTTTTCATTCTTCCGTAATTGTGGGGATTTTGGAAAAGTTCAATAACTTTTTTTGTGTAAGGACCGATTCTTTTAATCATGTTTTTTAAAAGGAGAAATTTCTCTTAATTTTTTTATTATTCCCGGTAATACTTTAGAGACATAATCAATATCTTTTTCTTTTGTCCATCTTCCCAGGGTCAATCTTAAAGAACCATGAGCTTCTTGGAGTTTTAAACCAATTGCTAAAAGAACATGGCTTGGTTCCAATTTTTCTGAGGAGCAGGCAGACCCAGTTGAAGCTGAAATTCCCTGAAGATCCAATCGAATAACTAAAGATTCTCCTTCAATAAACTCAAACCAGAAATTAGTATTATTTGGCAATCTCCTTTTTGGGTGACCCGCCAAATGTGCGCCTTCTATTTCAAGAACGTTTTTTATTAACTTGTCTCTTAGCTTAGTCAATCTCTGACTTTCTTTTTTTATTTCTTTTTTACAAATTTGGCAAGCTTTGGCAAAGCCAACAATTGCTGCCACATTTACTGTAGAAGACCTTAAACCTATTTCATGTCCGCCACCGTGCAAAAGAGGCTTGATTTTAGTTCCCTCTTTGATAAACAAACAGGCAGCTCCTTTAGGTCCGTATATCTTATGGGAGCTAGCAGTTAACAAATCCACGTTCATTTTGTTGACATCAATTGAAATCTTGCCAAAACTTTGGACAGCATCAGTGTGAAAGTAAACTCCTTTTTCTCGACAAATCTTTCCAACTTCTTCAATCGGTTGGATGGTTCCAATCTCATTTGAAGCATGAATTATAGAAACTAAAATCGTATCTTTTCTTATTGTTTTTTTAAAATCTTTTAGATTTATCAAACCGTATTTATCAACCGGTAATCTAGTTATTTTAAATCCTTGATTCTCTAGCCAATTTGCACTTTCTATTATACAGGGATGTTCAATTTGAGAAATTATAATATGCTTTCCTTTATTTTTATTAGTAAAAGCAATCCCTTTTAAAGCTAAATTATTACTTTCGGTTGCTGAAGAAGTGAAAATTATTTCCTTTGGTTCAGCTCCTATCAAACTTGCCACTTGTTCCCTGCTCTCTTCTAAGACTAATTTAGCTTCCTGCCCTAAACTATGAAGAGACATTGTGTTTCCAAATTTCTCAGTAAAATAAGGAGACATCGCTTTAACCGCCCTGGGATCAACCGGAGTAGTAGCGGCATAATCAAGATAGATTTTTTCCATAATTATAAGTAAGGGAGAAATACAAAAGTGAGTGAGTGAAAAAAACAAAAATTCATTTTTGTTTTTGAACGAACGAATTTTTGTATTTCAACCGAACGCAACAATTATATAAACCCCGTTTCTATCTTTTTTATTGTACTGCTTTATAACACTTCTAACAACCTTTTAAAATATTTAATGAAAAAAGCGGCTTGGTGTGAAACCTCGCCACTCTAATTTTGTCCGCAGTTTTGCAGATTTATTTTCCAACAGAGACTGATAGGGATGATTTCCCGAACGATTTTGCTTCTATAACGGCTTGGGCAGCGGCCAATCTAGCAATCGGCACTCGATAAGGAGAACAACTCACATAATCCATTTTTACTTGATGGCAAAATTTTATACTTTCGGGATCACCTCCGTGCTCTCCACAAATACCAATTTTTAAATCCTTTTTAGTCTTACGTCCTTTTTGAATACCTAAAATAACCAATTGCCCAATTCCCTCTTTGTCTAATGTTTGGAAGGGATCGGCTTTAAAAATCTTTCTTTCTAAATATGCCCGAATAAATTTGCCGGCATCGTCCCTAGAAAAACCCATCCCCATTTGGGTTAAATCATTAGTTCCAAAAGAGAAAAAGTCCGCCTCAGCAGCAATTTCATCAGCAGTAACTACTGCCCGAGGAATCTCTATCATAGTTCCTATTAAATACTTTATCTTAATTCTGTATTTTTTCATCGTTTCATTGGCAATTCGCTCTACTACATTTTTCTGATTTTTGAATTCATTAATATGTCCAACTAATGGAATCATTATTTCTGGGAAAACTTTTATCTTCTCCTTTTTCAATAACTCACAGGCAGCCGAAATAACTGCTTTTACTTGCATCTCAGTTATTTCAGGATAAGTAATTCCTAAACGACATCCTCGATGTCCAAGCATAGGGTTGAATTCGTGAAGTTCTTGGCTTTTTGTCCAAATTTTATTTTCTGAAATATTGATTTTTTTAGAAAGGGACCTTGCTTCTTTTTTTGTTTTCGGTAAAAACTCATGCAATGGCGGATCTAAAGTTCTAATAGTTACCGAGCAACCCTTCATTTCTCGAAATAAACCCTTAAAATCTTCTTTTTGAAAAGGTAATAATTTTGTTAGGGCTTTTCGGCGAGAAACCTCATCATCGGCTAAAATCATTTGCTGAACGAGAGGAAGACGTTCTTTTTCAAAAAACATATGTTCTGTCCGACACAATCCAATTCCTTCTGCTCCAAATTGTCGAGCAGTCTTGGCATCTCTGGGTATATCAGCATTAGCCCGAACACCAAGTTTCCTAATTTTATCGGCCCACTTTATAAAAATATTAAAATCTCCGGTCAAGTTCGGTTCTATCGTAGGAACTTTCCCTAAAATTACATTTCCATTACTCCCGTTTAAGGTGATCCAGTCGCCCTCTTTAATTACAATATTATCAACGCTAAATTTTTTCTTTTTTTCATTTATTCTAATCTCTTCGCAACCAGCTATACAGCACTTCCCCATTCCCCTGGCTACAACAGCAGCATGGCTAGTCATTCCTCCGTGAACCGTTAAAACTCCTTGAGCCATATGCATCCCCTCAATATCATCAGGGCAAGTTTCGTTACGAACTAAAACTACCTTTTTCTTTTTTTCACCAAGCAAAACTGCTTTTTCGGCTGTAAAGACAACTTGTCCTACGGCCGCTCCCGGTGAAGCCGGCAACCCCGTGGCAATTACTTCCAATTTGGCTTTTGGATCAATAACATGGTGTAATAATTGATTAATTTGCTGCGGTTCAATTCGCATTAAGGCCTCTTCCTTGGTAATTAATTTTTCTTCAACCATATCAACTGCAATTCTTATCGCTGCTTGAGCCGTTCTTTTTCCAGTTCTAGTTTGAAGCATATATAATTTTCCCTCTTCAACAGTAAATTCAAAATCCTGAACATCGCGATAATGTTTTTCTAAGCGTCCGGTAATCTCTCGTAATTGTTTGTAAACTTTAGGCATTTCTTTTCTTAAATCAGTAATAGGATGAGGCGTCCGAATACCAGCCACCACATCTTCTCCTTGGGCGTTAATTAAAAATTCTCCGTAAAACTCTTTTTTACCGTTAGCCGGGTTACGAGTAAAACCAACACCAGTAGCGCTATTCTTGCCCATATTTCCAAAAACCATTACCTGAACATTAACCGCTGTCCCTAAATCATCGGGAATATTATTTAATTTTCTATAAGTTATGGCTCGCGGAATATTCCAACTCTCAAACACAGCATCACGGGACATTTCTAATTGCTTAAATGTATCTTGAGGAAAACTACGGCCTATTTTTTTTCTTATTAATTTTTTATACCCCGAAATTATATTCTTTAAATCTTCTACTTTTAAATCAACATCAAGTTTTATTCCTAACTTTTTTTTGGTTTTGTCTAAAATATTTTCAAAGTCCTTCTTCTCTAAACCTAAAACCACATCCCCAAACATTTGAATAAATCTACGATAAGCATCATGAACAAACCGAGGATTATTGGTTTTTTTAGTAAGACCAATAACAGTTTTATCATTTAATCCTAAATTCAGAACAGTATCCATCATTCCGGGCATGGAGACCTTTGCTCCGCTTCTTACTGAAAGGAGTAAAGGATTATTAATATCTCCAAATTTTCTAGCGGTAATTCTTTCCAATTTTTCTATTGCTTGTTTAAATTGACTCTCAAATTTTTCCGGTAATTTCCCTTTGTGTTGATAAAAATAATTACAAACTTCTGTTGTAATAATAAAACCCGGTGGAACCGGCACACCAATATTAGCCATTTCGGCTAAATTAGCCCCTTTTCCCCCTAATAAATCTTTCATTTGAATATTTCCTTCAGATTTTCCTTCTTTAAATTGATAAATGAATTTTTTGTTTTTCATTTTTGACACGACAATAATCTATTATATTGATACCTCTTTCTTCGGTCAAGCCCTGTAGTAGAAATTTGACAGGCACCCAGTACATATATTATGTGCTGGGTGCTCATTGCCAAGAGTAGTCAAATTTTCACTACGGGGCAAGCCCTCTAAGAAAAAAATCTGCTTTCAAAACAAACTTTTTTTATGATTTTTAAAAGGTAACACTTTCAGTAAATTAGAACTCAATTGTTTTGTTAAGAAAATTCTTCAAAATCTTCTTGCTCGGAAAGAAAATTGGACTTGGTAAATTATCCAGTTCAAACCACCTCCATTCAGTAATCTCATCAGGCTCCATAACTTTTGGCTCCCCCTCAAAATCTTCGCAAAGGAAACCAGTTGTTACAAAGTGAGCGTCTTTTACTATATCGTTGGTCACACTTACAAATTTTAGATTCTCCTTATTAACCTTAATCCCAGTCTCTTCAAAAACCTCTCTATACACAGCATCTTCAAAACTTTCTCCAAAATGAAGTTTTCCTCCGGGCATTGTCCAGGCTCCCTCTCCATGAAGTTCGGAGTCGGCTTTATCAGAATCACTATGTCTTTTTCCAAGAAGAACTTTATTGTCTTTTAGAATCATTGCTCCGATTCCAACACCCGGTTTTTTATTTAAATTATTCATACCCTGTAGAAGAATTTCGAATAATTAAATGTTTAAAAATTATTAGATATTTTTAGTTATTTGTGTATATTTGTGTTATTCCTACGCCCCGCTTCTTTTCGCGCCGAAGGCGCATTTCGAAATTTCTCTACGGGGCATACCCCGTAGAAGAATTTTGACATTTATAATCTAATTTTTAACACTAAATTATAAAATCTAAATTCTTTAAGATTTATATAATGTCCCGTATATTCTTTTTGGTTTTTCTGGAGAAAAACCCAGTCAAAATTTCTCTACGGGGCATAAGTTCATCATAACAAAAAAAGTGTTGCTTATACACCCTTTTAGTAGATTTACTTGACCCCCACACCAAATTTTGGTGTGGGGGTTGACTTGTCAAAGGAAGCGAGTACAATAACCTTGTATCCTGTAGTGAGAAAAAAATCTCTTTATTACGGGACAGACTCATAAGTCGAAATATTTAAGTAAGTCTTTAATTTTTGGAATTGGAGACCCAAACAAGTGTCGCGACTTCAAGTCAAAAGGTCGCTTTATTTTTTATTCGTTCACCCGGTTAGGTATGAAATTACCTAATAGGGTAAACCCGGTTAAATAAAATCTGTAAAGATTTTAATTTGCGAAGCAAATTATTTAACTGGGTAAATCAATTTCGTTATGGCTTTCGAAAAATCCAACGATGGACCGAGAAGGGACTTCCCTCCTCGGGAAATGGTTAAGGGAAAC
>SDBS01003999.1_pt1 | contig 14455 bp, 14 predicted proteins | sample 2277091 | NCBI WGS metagenome assembly SDBS01 (sample SAMN10404972, study PRJNA504765) | marine sediment metagenome | isolation source: marine sediment core GS10_PC15, 163 cmbsf | place: Arctic Ocean: Southern Knipovich Ridge | collected 2010
AGTTCTTTGCTTCGTTCTGCCTTTACTTCTTCTAATCTCGCTCGTGCTTCTTTCATCTCCTTAGTTTCTTTTTTCAATTGAGCTTCGAATTCCTCAACTTCTTTTTCTGAATATTCCATCTCCGCTTTTATTCGCTTTTCAAGGTCTTCATTTATCCGCAGTAGTTGAACACGAAGTGGTTCAACTTCCTCACGATGTCGTTTTATAGAAGAAGCATAGCGACTTCTCCTTTGAAGATTCGTACATCGAGCAAGTTTTTCAGTCCAGCATCGAATTGCAGACGTGCTCTTTTTCATGTCCCGTCTGATCCTGTTTTTTCTGTTAATATCTGTCTTAAGTCTTCTCTCAAGAGCGGTATGTTCATGTGCCATCATCATCCCCCCTTAACAAAAAGATCAAATTAGAAAGTGAAGATTATTTTACCTGTTTTTTTAGTCGAGCAGACCGGTTTCTCCCGATGCTACAGCTTGAGGTTTCTTTTCTCCGTCTTTAGCCTGGTTTCTCGACCACAATATTTCAACCATACAGCAGCTGGTCTCGCCCCCCATAGATCCTTTAATGGGTCTTCAGGTCATGGGAACACTTCATAGAAACCACAAGGTTTTGGGGCAACTCTCAACACCCAGCACTCAAGGATACTTGATTATCATAACCTGCAGAAATTTCAAGATAATAGAAGCATATCTCAAATCGGCGTGTTGTGCAACTGAATACGGAAACTGCCCGATGACGCCCTTGATTGCTTTACATTATCTCGAATATTGGAAGGCGAAGATTTCTAGAGCTTCCTTCCCATTATCTTTGGTATCCAAAGACTGAAGATGACAAAACCATATCGTAATATTTTCGGGTCGGCCAGAACGCCTTCATTTGACCGCTACGCACTTTCTGCACCAACGTCCCCCATTATCGTCCCTAAAAGGATTACTTGGAAACTATAAAAGTAAAGAGCGTCCCCAAGTTTTATCCAAATGTCAAATGTTGAGACCTGACCCTTCTGTTTTTCCCGAGGATCCCAAATTAAGGACCCCCATCCCAAGCAGGCTATCATACGTAAACCTCCTGCCCTCTAACATTATATATTGAGCAGACCCTTCTTTTTGGATGAAAGCATAAATTTGGTTAAATTGGCTGGATTATAGATAACCTCCCACTGTACGTAACTCTTGGAAATGTCCCGATAACAAATACACATTATAACCTTTTCGGGTCGGCCAGAATGCCTTTAAAGGGGTTGACCTTTCAATAACAAGTTAATGTATCCCTTGAAGGCTGCCCATTCTGCTCACCAGAAGTCAACTTAGTCAAAGACGTTCCCAATGTTCACCAAGAATGTCCGAATGTCATGGACGTCCCCTATTTTTCACATACACGAGCGATTTCCGGACAAGCTGTGGCCAAGGTGACAATTGGCTGCAAGACTGTTTTTGTTGGCTATAGTCCCCTCCTTGGATCATTACGACCCCCATGGACTTGGCTTAACCGGCCCGCCAAAAACATCGTGCCTACTCTCGACCGTAATTGTCAAACTTTGAACTAAGTCCCAATTCTCTTTCTGAACTCGGATGCCATTGTTGAACCCTTGGCGGCCATCTTGTCCAGAAGCGTGATTAGTGTTGGATGCGTTGCAGGAACAGCAATAAGTTTCTCTATGATATCATTCATGTCCCCAAAGTGATAAATTGGCTCGGTAGAACCCTCGGCCAATTTAAGCATCAGCCTGACCGTTTCTTCTGGATACGTATCAGCAATTCCTTTATTCAATAAGTCATCGTAAATAAAATTGTTTACCGATAGGTCATCACGGCTCTCTGATATTTTTTCCACTACCTCAGGGAACACCCCCTTCAAATAAGGAGCCCAACCCACCATCTCACTGAATTCGGATCCAGTCATGGGAACCGGTTTGCCCAGAAGTCGGTTCGCCCAGTACTGTTTCAGCCAACGTTTCCATGCCTTTGTGGCCGTTTTGGTATCCATGTCGCGCAGAATGTGACCGATTGCGTTCGCAAAATACTTCCTGTTGTTCACATCTGCCGTCGTCAGAAAACGATTGAGCCAGCTTCCCCTCGACTGAGCCCTTGTGCTAAACATGCAGATTCCTGCAATGTGTTCTACGAAACGCTCGGCAACGTCTTCGAGCTCACTGTCCAGCCTGTCAAAGCATTGGCTATACAGGGGTAGAAGAAGCGACAAGGATTCCTCAGACCACTTTCCCCAATACAAGAAACCGTGCCACATCTGTTTGGCTCTCCGGCTGTTTTCACTCCACTTTAACAATGGAACCAAGTTCTTCTTGGTCCAGCCCCCATCGACATTAAATAAGAAATGCAGCCGACTCGCCAGCAAGACTCGTCCCATTTCAGCCAAGTAAGATACACCATTAACGATCTTGTCCAGGACATCCCGAAGCCTTTTTGGGATACTTCTCCATTTACCCTCAGCGTTCTTTCGACGAAGCGAGATGACCTGAAGAAAGAACTCAGCCAGATAGCCACCTGTATGGTTTATTGCGCTATGTAGCCAGTCTTTCGAATCGTGCTCATCGGGTTCATATTTCGAGGCGGCAGCAGTCCATAGCTTAATGGCTACCCTTTCCGCTTTGGAAAGCAGTGAATACGGAAGCCCGTGCTCGTCCTTTCGTATTCCCCTTTCCAAAAGCTGTGCAATCTCGCGGTCGAACCCAAGAAGTTGGGATTCCTGGCTAAGCAGTGAGAGAACACCATTCCACTGCTTTTCGGAGAGATCTGCATCCGACCACCCCATAAAGAGCCATGGCCACAGATCTGCTGCAAGTTTGTTTTTTTTCCTTAGAAGACCTGCAAGTTCCAGCCCCCAATCAGGACGACTCTTTACGGCCTGGGACACGATGTGGAGCAGTCCTTCTCGAGTCGGACCGAGGAAGAAGTCTTTACCTTTAAAACCGAGGAGCATGGGCAAAGCAGTTTTCGGCTCCTTTTTCAAAAGCTCATCTGCACTAACGGGACTTTCTGCCCCCGCACGGACACCGCTCGACCAATGTCTGAAGTCAGGATGCTTTGGTGTCTTAAATTGCGGATATTTCTGCCTGAGTCGGCGGAGCCTTCCTTTTACTAAGGAGCATTTGCCGCCTGCAGACCGATCAAGCCAGAAGTATACCTCAAATAAGCTGTGGTAGTAACCCATTGGATCCTGATCCGGGTTTGCCTTTATTGTCTTCCTTGTTGTCCGAGTGACCTCCCTAAGAATAGCTTGGCGTGCAGATCTGTTTGCCTTAGGGTATGAAAGTCGCAGCAAGCGGAACAGTTCATGGTGAGTTCCGGACGCCCCTATCAAACCCTTTTCGACGGCCCACTTGAGTTTCGTATCTGCCTTCTTTAGTCTATCAACAGCCATTCCGTGAACAGCTAATCGTCTAAGTATCAGGGCAGATGACTCGATCCACTGGTCCACGAGAGCTCTGGCTTGTTTTCGATTATGCCAAAGTAGCCATTCTAAACTGTCTCGTGCGACATCTATCACTACATCAAAATCGTGATTGAGCCTGTTCTGTCCGTGGGGTTCTATTGCGAAACGGTGGAAGCTGAGAGGATCCCATCCTTGATCGGCTACGTGGTGACACACCGCGAGGTCATGCGCGTGTTGTATGTTGTTCGAGGTGATGCGAGAAAGATCAACCGCAAATACAAACATATTGGGCTTGAAGATATTCTTCCAAGCACTGTTGAGCCAATGATGGGATCCCGCAATATCAACTTTGCTCCTTGTATGCCCAGATTCGTGTGAACCCTCTTCGTACGCGAAGCCTTTCTCCAATAGCAGGCGAGGCCGTGTCAAAAAATCAAAAAGAGCTAATGCCGTCTTCCATCGCTCTGTGCTACCGCATTTGACCAACAAGTACTCAAGGTAGTTGTTGACGTCTCTCGGATCATAGTTCTGAGCCAATAATAAAGCCCATTTGGAAAAACCTTGTTCGTCAAGTTCTTTGGCTGCATGGAGGTTTCCAGCTATGCTGTACCACAACGCTCGACCCATCATCTGACCTTGTCTCACCAAAACACTCAATGCAATCTCAGAATGTTTCAAAACAAAGACCTCGGCAAACCAGTTCGCCAGGGTCCAAAAAATCTTATCCTCACTCGTCGTCGAAGAAAATAGCCCTTTAAGCAAGTGTCTGTCTTCCGCCCACAGCAGCCATTCGATGCTTCGGGCATGACGAGCAAAAAAATGGACTCTTTCTTCATCCTGGAGAACGCTCTGCATGTAGTCATCGTCTTCAGTTCCCAGAAGCGGAGGGGCAGCGGAAACAGTGCTCCTTATTCGCTGTTCGTGATCCAGGATGCCCATAGACGACAGATCAACCCAGGCGCTCAATGACTTCTTGAGCATTTCATGTTTATATGGAGCCCTGCGAAGCCGATATGGAATAGGCTTAATTCCAAGGAAGTTCCAATGATCAACAGTTTCCTCAGGAGCGAGAGAAAAAAGGTCTACTGAATTGGGCGGCAGACCACGCGTTAGGTAAGTCATCACTACATCGTCATGGCTGTATCCGACGAAGAGAACCGCAAATGAACCGTAAAGGTCCTGCAAAAAACGCCGCGCCCAGCCTTCGGTCAGATACGCTCGTCCGAAATCGCTGTCGGTTAACACGAGCCTGTCAGCTGAGTCATCAACCGATCCATGAAGGTAGACAAGCCCAGAGAATTGGGTTCCCACTGGCAATGCTGGAGCTTTGAAGATCTCCACCATGTCGTCTAATTGATCCTTGACTACGGTAGTGAAATGAGCATCAAAATTTGTTGTAACGATACGTACCTTGTTGGGAGACCCGAAAAGGTGGACAATGGTTTCATGGAGAGGATTCGGGCGAGAATTAGGGTCAGTTAGTAGATCCTTGGCAATTTCGTGAACTCTAAGACCTCCCGTCTCCATCCGACCTAAGAAACGGTCGATGGGTTCGTTATTCTCCATCTTGAATGACGTGCCTTCTGCAATTTTACCCACCAGGCCGTCAAAACCAGGATAACTTGAGGGCGGTCCTATTGACACACCAGCCCCAGCAAACACAACCAACTTGCCGTCCCGTTGTGCAGACAACAAAGAAGTAGGAAAGTCTATCCCCTTGATTTTGATGAGGCTTTCTCCTTAGTCATAAAAGGCATATCTAAATATGGCTATTCACAATCCGCCAGGTGACTCAGGCAAGCGTCAAACAAAAACTCCAGTACTCTACTCCGCAAATCAACGGCGGGGTTACCGTGTCTGCCTGATCAATGAGTTAGCTTACCACTTTTCTTGATTCAGTTGCGTTGAACATAAGACAACGTTCATAAAACTCACGAATCTCCTGTCCGAACCCGTCGTCAATCTCGCCCATGTCTTCAAGGACTTGCTCCCAACTTATGGATTCAATTCTTACTTGCTCTATTGTCGGCAGAAACCATTTATCAAACCACTCTCTTTTCTCTCCTCCATACTCTGCAACCCTCCGTTCGACTTTGGATCTGATTGACTCTTGAGTCAGTTGTCTTTTGAAGACGCCTTTCTCAATCTGCGACTGAGGTGCTAACACGTAGAACCCAAATCCAGATAGCTTGCTGGGATTTATCTCCGCTCGACTTAGTACCTGAGCCATACAGGCAACTGTCCTTGCGGCTTGGTCATAGTCCCTGGCATGAGTGACCCCTGAGGACAATTTGCTGAACATTTTGGCTTCCAGGACTACGAAATGGGTTGCATTTTCTGAAAGGGACAAGTCGGCTTTGCCAGTCTCGCCAATACTGAAGTGTCCAATGACAGCATCCGCGTGGGTCCAAGACTCGCCCAGTGTATCCTTTTGTGACTTAGGTAGGAACGCAGTTGGAAGAAGTGCTTCAGAAAACCACTTAGAGTTCTTGGGAAAGTAAAGTGGATGCCCCTCCAAATCATTGCTTGAGAACCAATCAAGAAGAAGTCTCAGCAACCATCCCTCATTGTAGAGCTCCGTAGGAGGGAAAAGTGGCGCGGTCCCAGCGCAGGAGTCCAGCATGGTCTTGATTCGGTCAGTAATCATAGGTGCCTTATCCACTCATCGTTTGCCGCACTACCTCAATACAAAGATGTTACGCATAGCCTATACAGCCCGAACTCCCTCTCTACTTTCGTTCCGTTTTGAGTTTTCGGAGCTTCTTTCAATTTGCAAGCTTTCTCGATATTGAATCGCTTCCGCCTTAAGAGTCCAGTGAGTTTCAACTGCTAACTCGTCAACTTTCTTTTTCTCGGATTGGTAAAGAACAACCAGCGCGATGAGGCCACCGATAAGTAGTAGTGTGAATATAAAGCTCATAGTTCCTCCTGACACTTCCTTAGTGCCGCAAGAAGCTCAGCCGAACGGTTTACCTCGTCCGCTGGAATGACTTATTATGTGTTTTCCTAAAATACTGCTGCTTGTAGCTTAGTGAAGGTTTTACTATCAGTGGAAGCAAGTAATTTTCTTCCGTCCTTAAATTTTGCAATAAAAGTAACTTTTTTCTTTTTTCCACCAAGAAGAAGACCTGCTAACAAACCGACTGGACCCAAAATAACTGCGCCAGCCACACCCCAGCCGACGGTGCCAGCAAGCTTTTTTACGTTTTCTTCGGTAGCGATATCTACAACCTCTAATTCAGTAATTGGAATTGTTTCCCCAACAAGGGTGTGGTCTTTGGTTCTCAGTGTCAATGAACCAAAACTATACCGAGCATCTCCCTCTAAGAAATCACCAGCATGAACTTTAATTTTTGCCATTTGCTCCTCCTTTTGATTTCGAAACATAAACTCACATATTGAGCAGACTCTTCTTTTTGGACGAAGACCGAAGCCCGGCTGAACCGTACGAAATCAGCGGGGCGGTTTACCGCGTCCGCTGAAGTAACGGGTTGGATGGCAATCTCTCATCACGGGCATATCCCCATATTAGGGACGCCACCGAACCAGTTATTGGTCCTTGCGATCAAAGCGCATTTTACTTGTGCGACGCTATCGTTCGGTGCGACTAGATCTTCGCAACCAGAACCACTGCCACGCAAAGTTATTTCACGGCATGCATATTTGTTTCCGGTCCCTGCCCTTGGAACAAATTGGCCGTTAGACTGAAAAGTACCTTCTAGAACAGCTTCTAGCAATGTAACTTGATTTGAAGGTACTGTATAACGTCGACTTTCGCGGTTCGCATAGTCAGCAGGAAGTTGATAAAAAATTGCCTGAATACCAGCCAAATCCAGTGCATTTTCAAGAGCTGTGAATTCGTGAATGCTGTAAGTGTTTGCATCAACCTGAAGTTCCCCTGACGGAACAAATTGCGTTTTAATTAGCATATCAATTTCCTTTCAAAACGCCTTTAACACATAAAAACTGCGTTGGATTAGGAGAAACAAAAGAATGGCTGTCCCCAAAGAATACAAGACAAAAGACATCCATAGAGCGACAGGCGGTTTCACATTCTTGGAATCGTATTCCTTGATAAGAAACCTCTGAACGGCATCACTATGAAGAGATTCTATCAAGGTATCTAGTTCTTTTTGTGCTACAAGGCGGTCTTCTGGAATGGTTTGACCTATTCTTTCCATTAGTTTTTCGATTTTTATTATCATGTTGGCATCAATTTCAGAGTCAAGGTGCGCCAATACGATATTCTGCCGATGATGCGGGTGTGCGCGTACAAATATTTCATGGAAGTTAGCGAGGTACTCATCAGAGTTGCCGAACCGCTTGATAATTTTAGGGCAGAAGTATTGGTAGATGACGATACCGAATGCGTAGAACAGACTTGCGGCATAAAGCCAAAGCAGTGTAGGCGGAAAGAAAACTGAATTGTTAATGAGTGTCGATGCACCAGCAGCTTTGGCGTGCAGTTCAAGAAGAATAGGTACGATAAATAAAACAATGTACGAAATGTTGAAATATTTGACTTTTCCAAAACCCCGAACGATCGTCCATTTCATTTGTAACTTAGCCCTCATTTTGTATGTTAGGTCTCTGCCTTTCGCATCTGATTAGCAACCCTCTTGATCTCTTCCAAGACTTCCCCTCTGGTGAGGATGCCCTTGCTTTCGAGGATATTGATTAGGGCCTCCAGGTAGGGCAGCCAAACCTTGCTTTACTAGGCCAAGCGTGCCAGTTCTCTGAAAAAATCAAGGACGTTCATTTCTTGATTGCCGAACTCTACCGTATTCTTTAGAGTGCCAAACAAATTCTTAGCTCTACGCCGTTCTTCTGTTCCTAAACCTTTTGCGGTTCCTCGTAGGAACGCTGGGCTGGCTATTTCAATATTCAACCTTTCCATGTTATCTGGATGGTATCCAAAACCAAGGAAATAGATCCTTTCAGCTCTTACAAGGAGTGAATGGGCATGAACAAATTGGGGGTCGCTCTGAAACTCTTGGCCTTCCCGCATGATTTTTATTCCAAGTCCAGCCTTTTGGACGGTCTCAGGATCATTAGAAGCAATGTATGCCCTTCCCGTGTCGGCATCTTGCCAGGGCAGAGGATCAAGTTGTCCGTACACATGCACGATAGGAATGCGGTTTACTTGATCAGCACATTCAGAATCATTCCTGTCGTAAGAATACTTTAGGGCAGTGAACAAATACTGCTCAAAAGATCTATCATAGTTGAAAGTTATAATACTTACATTATTCTCTCCAAATTCTACGAAAGATGCAGTAGCCATCATATTGAACAAGTACTTGTACCAGCTACCCTGGTTTAAGCTAATGGTCATCATATGTTCCAAGTTTTCGTGACGCATCAGTGTCATTGCTATTGAGGACTTTCCGATCTCCAAAAAATCAGGTCTATCCGCAAGAAAGGCGTCAACTGAATTCTTCTGGCCATACAACAACGCCTGCCTAAATGCAATGACGGCATCATTTCGCCCCCCCAGCTTCACTAACAATTTAAAATGACTATGATTTTGATCTCGGAGGGCGTCGCATATCAACCGGACCAACGTGTTCCCCGAGGGGTACCCAAAAGGCACACTTGCCCCAGCACCTAAGACTAAAACGGTGGGTTTTGTTATCATGGAGCCTCCCCTCAACTTGAGCTGAACGAGAAAGGATCTCTCAGCACCTTAGTCTGGTCTGTCATTGCTTTACAAGCCAAACAAAACCCCACCTCTCTTATGAGAAATAGGGTCTTGGTATTCAGTCCATACTACCCTCTTGGTTAGGTCTGAGACATAGAGCCCTACGGAAGCGCGATTTATTCAAAATACTACTTCTTGTCAAAGAAACCATAATAGAAAGTTATAGGGGCTGACGTGTCCTTGGATGCTCGGAATCTAACGTTGACAATTTTGTCGCAGTTATCTACTAGCTGCGGAAAGTTCACGCGTACTCTATCCAAAACATTTTCAACAATTATTCCATAGCGGCTATTTGGAAACTGAACTGCGACAGTATGTTCCGTGCCTGTAATATGATCGCCATTCTGTCTGTATCCAATCCATACATCTCCCTGAGGGGTATGAACCTGGTAATAGACTACAAAAGGTTGACCAACAAAAGATAGTTTTATCAAGGCTATGAAGTGCAAGCTGGGAGTTATCATTACATCAACGGCAACATCTTTGTGATCATATTCGTCATGCTCTTCCTTTTTCAAACTGAGCCAATTCTCGTCAAAGATCTTCACGTCAGGCACAAGGGATGGATCAAAGACATATAAGGAAACTCCATTGACTTCTTTTTCGATACACAGACTTCGAAGTTTCTGGGGAAGATGCCTGTAAGTTGTTTCAAGAATGACAATCTCATTTTCATCAGCAATATCCTTTTGAGTTTTACAGATTGTATTGATATGAGCATCAGTTATTTCTCTGCAAGTTCGTTTATCAAGATCTGGTACGTTTAGGGTGCCAATTGAGAATCTGAACCTGATGGGTTCCGTTATCAAACTTTCGCACAAATTGAAAACTGGCAAGTAAGTGAGGATTGAATATACACAACCAAATGCCCTTTCTTCTGGTTTCAATTGTTTTTCTATATTTCTAAAAATGAACTCTATGCCATCTCCGGCGATGGTACATATTTGGCCTGACCATCTATTGATAACACTCTTCATGTATTCACGAATTCCTTTAAACGTTGGATCTACGTCGTCTAGTGAGTGCCTGCGTTCTAGACCAGTTGAGTCAACCATATCTGATGACACAAATGCTATTCTCTCCATCAGCTGTTTCTTGGTTTCGTCAGAAGCTTGAGGAGCTTGCCCAGTAATTGCGGTTTGTTTCACGTCTTCTGTTTCCGTAAGTGCGTCTGAGTCAAATATCTTTGTCTTCGTACTTTCAGCAAATTCAGGTGTTTCTAGTTCGACTTTGAGTCGTTTTGCCCACGAGAGAAAATCCTCAACGATAATATCCCAGTTATTATGTTGAAACTCTTCTGTAGGCCTATCACTGCCGGGACACCGTAAGCAATAGTACCCAATGGGCCGTACATCGAACCTGTAGAAGTATCGAGTATCTCGATATACTATCTTAGAAATTTTACGGTCAGGCTTACTCCAAGAACCGGGAACATCTTCATCGTGCCACTGAAATTTAGTACGGTCCAAGCCTAGGTTCTCCATTTGTGTAAGCAGTTGCTCCCTTTGTGCTTCAAGGAGGATTTGATGTTCAGGCATATATTCCTCGCAATAATGAAAATAGAAAACCCCACCTCTGTTCACGAGAAACGGGGTCTTGGTATTCACCGCAATTCCTCACCACACACTCCCGGAGCGCCATGAGCAATTAAGCCTCCATAAGTACGTGTCTCTTTATTGGGGTTTTTCACTCCTTTAGGAATCCTATAAGAATACTTAATATCGGAATCTAAGAAACCCTCTTTGATTAATCTATTATATTCCATCACAGTTAGCGCAGGCATAGATTCTTGTTCAACTGGGGTAATATGAAGACGGTCTTTTGCACCTACCACCCAGACCCGCTTCCCTTCATAAAACAATACGAGATTTCTTCTATTATAAGGCTTTGCGTCAAAGTCGACCAGATACGCTTGTTCATCATCGAGATGAAAAATTACGCCATTTTCGATCTCCTGTATTCTGGTGACTGTTCGCTCATGTTTAGAAGATGAAGTTAGGTATCCATAAACGGCATACAGGCAAAACAGAATCAAGATGATATACCAAATGGTGTTCAGGGGTCTCTTAATGGCCTTCAATTGCATTGACAAGATACCCCGCATTCCTTTTTGCGTTGATGTATGTATAAACTGGACGGTACAATCCTCATAAAACCACAAAACCCCACTTCTCTCTTTATGAGAAATAGGGTCTCTGTAATCAGATCATAGCACCTCTTGGTCAGAGGTTGACGAATAATTCTCGAACTCCGTCCCTAATAACACAACTGGTTTAAAACACAATACTTTCTTATCGCGGACAAAATATCGAGGGAAATTAGGTAGTTTTGTAGTGGGTCGGCTTCAAGTAGTTAAGATTAAAGAAGAAAGGAGGAAAGAGGAAGGATATTAGAGTGTCAGTTCTTTGACAATCGAATATGGATTCAGTTCTTCAACTTACTCCGCTTGTGGTGAGTTTCTGGATAAAATATCCCAGCAGACATATCTGATCAGGCGTCAACTCACCAAACTGCACACCGCATCGCCTCGTGCCTATAGGGCCGGGATGTTTTGAGTTGAGTTTCAAATCCGAAATGATTTTGCACGGAACCACATACACATAGAACTTATTGTCGGGTGAAATTATGCTTAATGTAGCGTGTTTGGTTAACACCTGCGTTGAACCAACATAATGAAACGAGAGTCCTTGCATGGTTATTTCCTTAAGCGGACCCATGCTGGTACGATTGGATTTCAGCAAAACAAAAGTGTCGTTCAGAACCCGGAACCGCCTAAGCTTCCTTCGCTCAACTGGCACTTTCGTATTCGGCATGAGCAAACCCCTCATCAGAATTGTAATATAGGGTCTCATAATGCAGGAGTCATGCCACATTATTCGGTTTCGAGTAGGAAAAGGAAAAAGAACTGTGTCTCACCACAGAGTCACAGAGGGCACCGAGATGTGGCAATCGAGCGGGCCACCTACGGGCAACCAGGTATTGTGGGGGGTACAAACCTTGGTGTGTTGTTCGAACCAGCCAAAAAGAAGCCCCTGAGCAGTACGGTTTTCGGGAAACCGGGACTCAGGGGCTACAGACAGTAGACTTACAACAGGCCCTATCCGTCAATTGGTACTATTTCTTCAATTTCTTAGAGATGTAGATACGCAAGGGGCATTCGCAATAGTACAAACCACCAAAAGGCACTGAGAATGGGCACTCGAAGGGATTTTCTTCAAGGCACTCTCTATAGCAAGTCCAACCTCTCGTGCCTTACAGAGCCCCTCAAGCCCCTCCGTACAGCACGTGAAACCCTTAGGGCACCCTAACTTGCCTACGAGTTCCTCTATTTTATTATCAAGGTCTTTTTGCATATTGCTGATCCTGCCCTGTTCTTTGAAAGTCAAATATGGCGTTAGTTCCCAAATCTACGCTACCTGTAGCTTCGCTCTGAATGAAATGGGATATCAGCAATTTCTGGTAGTCCGTCAGCTTTTCAAACTGGACACTGACTCGCCGCGTGGTTGTGAAACCGGAAGATGCTGTGTCAGCTGTGGCGAAATCTGCAACGGTGTTAAACGGTATGTAACTGAAATGAAAATTACGATTTGTAAAGAATATGTCTAAGGATAATCCGCCCGGCTGCTTCTTGCGGGCATTATAGCGAAAAGCAAGCCCACCCTTGCCTATATCTATGAGTGGACCCACTTGGTCAAAATTAGGGCCGACCCCAACAAACGCACCGCTCTTGACCCGGATCCGCTTGTGTTCCCTTCGTTCAACGAGCTTTTTCCTGACGTTCATGACATCACCCCCCCGGAAGACTGTAGGCCCGTTGGCGTGTTCACGAAAAAACGGGTTAGGTCCGGGGCCGAGGTCGGTGTCTCATCCTATTCATCATATAGGTGCGGTGAGACTGTGTCGCCACCGGCCCCAGACTTCTCCCGCATGAAAACATGTAATACACAAACGGTGACGGGGGGGCAATGGGGTGAACACTGTAATTTAAAGGGAAAAAGGTTGTATTTCACGGATAGGAATACATGAAACAGACGGAAACAAGGCCTAAGAAAGCCTCCCAAGCTTAGACAAGAACTCGCTTGGGGCAATTCCGAAGGTTACACCTTAAATGCCTTAGCGATATAGATACGACACGAACATAAACAATGATGCGAACCATCATGATAAAGTGCGGAGATGCAGTCGTATGGGGCTTTGTCCATGCACTGCAAAAATGACTCTAGCTCAACATCTTTTACCTTACATAGGTCTTTGACTTTCTGGTTGCGGGATTTACATTTTTCGGGGCAGTATTCCAAGATCTGTTCTATTGTCTGGACATATGCCGGCTCCATCTGCGACCTCATAGACATTGTTTGGTTCCTTTAGACTTGTTCGCTGTAATATCACTTACATGTGGGGCTGAGATCAATGGGGTGAAAACCCTATTTTGAGAGAACAAGCAGTGTATTTTATTGGTTGCGATACCCGAAACAGTCCGGAAAAGATCGTATCTCACCGCAAAGGCGCCCCAGTACCATCTGCCGGAGCTACGGGGCAGGCAAAGAACGCAGAGATTGTGTGTTAGCCGCAGACACACCCCAGTGAAATGGTCTCCGAATTTCACGGGGCAGGCGCAGACTTGTGGCTACGACCCGCCTGCTGCGCCTGAGCGCTAGCGATGGCGGGCAGGCCTGTCGCCACAATGGTTGTCATGCCCTGCGGGCACATCAAAAACCATTTTTACCCATTTCAGGTCAAACCTGTTTTGGGTAAAAAACAGGGCTCACCGCAAAGACGCAGACAAAGAACTTAGACAGGATTACCCCCAGTTAAATACGCTTTGCTGTCCTGCGGAATTTAACGGGGCAAGCAGGATCAACCGGATTAATAGAAACTAGGGGACGTCCATGACATTCGGACATTCGTCCCTTCCAGCGAACAGACCCGTTCGACAAGCTCACGACAGGCGTTCGACCCGCCTTCGCTGAAAGCTATGGCGCGGGAGCCCCGCCTTCGCTGAAAGCTTCCGCCTACGCTAAAGCTTCCGTCTACGTCAAGACTTCCGCCTTCGCCCTTTCGGGCTACGACGGACAAGTCGACGGACAAGACGGCGGACAAGCTGGCGCCGGAGCCCCGCAAAGACGCAGAGCTCTACGCCGCGAAGTCGAACCGTCTCCTCAGATTGTTCATGCGGGAAAAGGCCAACAGTTCTTCATGTTGAAGGCGACCCACAACAATGGCGGCAGAGATGCCCAATTGGGTGGCAAATGCCCTAACAGCACCCGGATCGCGATATTGCCCGGAATTAACAAATTCACGAAAGGTAGCCGAAGGAATCAAAAGATCTCTGGCGAAGCGATCTGCCTTTTGTTCCCGCTCATCCTG
>SDBS01004000.1_pt1 | contig 14454 bp, 9 predicted proteins | sample 2277091 | NCBI WGS metagenome assembly SDBS01 (sample SAMN10404972, study PRJNA504765) | marine sediment metagenome | isolation source: marine sediment core GS10_PC15, 163 cmbsf | place: Arctic Ocean: Southern Knipovich Ridge | collected 2010
GATGGAATGATATATTTCAGGACTCAAAACCAGCTTATTGCTATTGGAAAATAATTATCCTATCACTCATTTTTGAGGCTTATAATAAGTTGCCTGTTTATGAGTTTTCTTACAGATAGTAAAATCGATAATGATCCTACGAGGAAAATAAGGCCGATAATTGATAAAATAAATCCAACTGGGATATAAGCATCTGACATTAATGATGGAAGAGTCGCCACAAGTGCAGGTATTGAGCCGGCAATAATTCCTGCGACCAAAATGAAATAGTGTTCCCTTTGGATAGATACTCTTATTTTTGACGGAGAGAACCCGGAAGCAAGCAATATGGCATACTCTTTTTTTCTCAGATTAAAATTTCTTAAGAGAACAAATCCCAGGCCTGCCACCCCCATTATAAGACCAAAACCACCAAGAGTCATAAAAACTGTAAGATAGGTATTTGTTACTTCATTAAATGAAGCTAACCTCTCATTTGTATAACTGATTTCTGTACCAAAAGCAGAAAATTTCTCCGAAAGAAACTCCTTGAATCCGGCAAGATTTTCAGCTTCACCATCAACAAGAAATAGCTTACTACCGCTGATTGATGGAAAAAAATGATTGAAATTATTAAGCCCTATAAGAATATACCCCTGAAAGACAGACGATTCCAGTCCGGCCGCTATAACCAGATTAATTGCTTCGCCATTTTCCGTTGATAAAACCAAAGTATCACCCACTTTTCGATGCAGGTTCCATTGAAGTACTGTCTGATCAATAATCCCATAGATGGTTTGATCTGCAGGTAGTAAGTGTAAAGCATCCCATGGATTAGTAACTTCCAATCCTTTCATTACGGTAGCAAAAGAAAAAGATCCATTATTTGAAAAATGAGAAGTATTCAGACCCAGAAGAGGAGGACTTTGCACCTGGTTTAAGTTAAGACAACTGGCATCATCACCCTCTACCCTTTTTGCCTGAATAAAATAAACCCCGGAATACTCTTCACCTGTTATGTCATACTCATTTCTTCCTTCATAACTATTGAGATCGTACAAAAGTGGTGTGACAGTCTCTCCCCATAATATATAGCCTCCTGTACCACTCTCACGTAATGTACCACCTGTTTTAAAACTCTTTCTGTTGGCACCTGTAATAATCACAATAAATAGTCCTGCGGCCAGAAATAGAACAGGTGTAATAGCCCTGGAAGGATAATGTGAATAATATGACCATGAAGGATTTTTTGTTGACCCGGGTTTCATGGATTGTCTTTTGAAATTCAAACTAATAGCCAGCCTGTAAAAAAGCAAGAAGCTCACAAAAAGTGTTGCACCGGCTGTAAACCATAGAGCGGTAGCAATCTCAGGTTTAAGTGTGGCTAACAGTATTTGTAATATTGTAAATATTACTGACAGGTAGAAGAGCCATTTTATAGTTCTGTAACGACCAGGATTTTTTTTCTTTTGTCTGATTTGGTATATTTTCAATTGGTTCCTGATGTTAATCCATAATACAACCATTACCAATAAAAATGTGATAGCCATACCAAGAATCATGCTTTCAATATCAAAACCGGGTTTTAGTGAACTGGTTTGTACAGCACCTTTCCAGACAGAGTTAAGCGACCTGATAATAAGATTATTAAACAGGTTGCCAGCAAACATTCCGGCTATGCTTCCCATAAATCCAATTATCCCTGCTTCAAAAAACAACATTTTAATAATCACTTTATTTCTCAACCCAAGAGCCCTGAGAGTGGATACCTGCCCTTTCCTGGATTCAAACTGGGTAGATACAACCATTGAAAGCAGAACCATACTTGATAGTATTATGAAAAAACTAAGGCTTAAGAAAAGGGTACTAAAATCGACACTGTTTTTTGCAGCCTTAATAGCATCTTCACGAACATTCATTATCCTAAAACCTGTTCTTAAAGGATCAATCTGCCCTTTTAGCCTGCTTAGAACCTCATTTTTGCTTATATTTTCGGGAAACCTGATGGCAGTTGCAGGGCCAAAATCATTTCCCCATAGTTCACTTCCTTTTTTGTAATTAATAAAAGCTTTTGGTGTGCCTTTAAAATCATTCCAGTAATTTTCATCTTTTTCCCTTATATCATCAAGGTCTACCGGAACACCTGCATCCCAGCTGCTGCATGTTTCACTTCCTGAGATCCCAGGAAATTCTGGCATAAGTGTAGGGTCTGAGTAAATGGAAGCAAATTCGACAATTTTACTGACAATAAAAGTAAATTCCTCTTCAACAAGTTTCTTATAATCCCCCATAGAATAATAAGTTAGTGTAATACTGTCTCCAATATTAGCTTCCAGATCATCAGCCAGCCATTTGCTGATAAGGATTCCATTATCATCAGGCATAAAATTATAAAGTTCATCTGGCAAGGCAGATACAAATGAGTAGGGTGTTGATCTGTCTCCCAGGCTTAACCTGTTGACAAGATATGTAATAACGGGCCTGGCTTCAGGAATCGCCGTTGTTATTTCCTCCAGTTCAGTGGACCCGATAAATACCCTGTCTGATATTATTTCAAGCTGGTTGGTTGCCTGCGCAATCCTGAGACTCAACCCCACATCACCAGGGATAAGCTGATCAAGTAATGCACTTTTAATATATTCAACCGACAGCGACTTGCTATCCTTAATCAGTATACGGTTAATCTTAGTCTCATCAGGGAAGAACTCCTCAAACTCTGAGAGTGATACAAAAACATTCAATGGGCTTACCTGGCTGATCCCCAGGGAGAAATCGGCCGGACCATCCTTGTTAATTATATACTTTACCGTAAGAACCAGGGATTCAAAAGCATCACCTCCAGGTGCGAATGGTGAACTTGATGGTATGTCAGAAATTTTTCCAACTCTGAGTATTATATCATCACCGGTATTTAAACTCAGTTTATTCGCAAGGTGTTCATTTATAACAACTTCACCTCTGTCAAGTAGAATGTCGTCAGCCTGGTTCCCTGAATCAAAAAAGTTGTTATTAACCCCCAGTACCTGTACATTCAATGCCGATTCCCCGGTACTAAAGTTCCTTACCCAAGCTTTTAGCTCAAGCAGTCCCATGCATCTTTCTCCTGTTTCCTTTTCCATCCTTTCTGCAAGTGAAAGGGGAAAATACCGTAGTTCTGAACTTACTGCAATCCCGGTTCCATACAGCCGGAGTTCATTGTTTTTCAACAAACTTGATCTTACTGAAACACCTGTTAACAGGGATCCTGTAATTATTGTAGACAGAAAGAGAATAATCAGGAATTGATAGAATGAAGGTATCCTGTAATAAAACACAGTACGAATCAGGATATGGAAGAAACTTAGCTTCATTCCCTTTTTACATTTTATCTAAATAGCTTGTTAAAGTACCATTTTGTAGTTGCAGTGACCTTCCAAGCTTGTTTGCCAGGTTATGCGAATGGGTCACTGCCATAATTGTAGTTTCATAATCCCTGTTTACTTCGAGGAGGAGGTTGCCAAGATCTTCGGCATTCTTACTATCGAGTGAACCTGTTGGCTCGTCAGCAAGAAGCAGGACAGGCTTGTTTACCAATGCTCTCACAAGGGTTGCTCTCTGTGCTTCACCACCAGAAACCTGATTTGGTAATTTATCCTTAATGTCTATAATTCCTGTTTTTTCGAGAAGCTCATCAACATAGGCTTCAATTAATTTTAATTCCAGGATGTCTTTTTTATTTGCTATCAGTGGAAGATAAATATTCTCAATGATTGTTAGATATGGTAAAAGAAGATGCTCCTGGAAAATAAACCCTATGTTCTTTTTTCTGAAACCGGCGGACTGATTGGGATTAAGACCGGTTATCTCTTCATTATTGAAAATAATTGAACCGGAGTCAGGGATATCCAGTAACCCGATCATATTTAGCAATGTTGTTTTTCCGGAACCTGATGGGCCGGTAATTGCCACAGCTTCTCCTTTTTTTAATTCCAGTGCCAGGCTATCCAGCACTATTCCTCTCTGTGGATATGACTTTACAATATTAATCAGTTCTAACATCCTGGTACTTTTTAAGCAAAATTGAAGAGTTAAGCTAATGATTTTCTATATACTGTAACAATATCCTGAGCCATTGTTTTAGTGCTCAGTAATCCTGGTAAAGACTCCCTGCCTGCATCACTCCACAATTTAAGTTTATCCTTATCATTTAAAGCCTCAGTTAATGACTCAGCCAGATGCTCAACAGAATCAGGTTTATAGCATACTCCTCCACCTGTTAACTTAAGTATTTCAGGAAAAGCACCGGTAGCAGGTTGCACAACCGGAACGCCTGCAGAGTTTGCTATAAGCAGGTATAAACCATAAGCATCGGGTTTTCTAACTGGCACACTCATAATATCTATTGAGCTGAAGAATTCCTCCTTCTGTTTCCCATGAAAAGCGGAGTAAAGTTTTACTTCATTATCTAAACCAGCTTCACTGAGTTTTCTAAACTGCTCATTCACAAAAGGTTCGTTATCTGTTGTATATCCACCACACAGATGTAACTGCAAAGATGGGAATTTGCCACCTTTCACTATAAGTATGTAAGCATCAATGAGTTTATCTAAACCATTCTGGTAACTCAGGCGGGAATAAAAGCCAATTGCGGGAACATGATTCTTCCTGGATATGTTGCTTAGTACGTTTTCTTCCAATCCAGACGGGACAACATGGATTTTCTCTTTTTTGATCCCCGTTTTTTTAATTATAAGGTCTTTATAATAATTGCTCGGGCATATAAACATATCGACATTTTTTGATTCATTACCAATAAGTGTCCATGCTTTGCTCCTGAACGGCTCTATCATCTCTTCTATCCAGTCATCTTCATTCTGAAGAGAGCATATTATTTTTGATCCTACAGCATTGCGAAGTTGACTGGCCAGCCCCATAATAAGAGCATTGGAAAGATGAATAATGTCTGGTTTTCCATTTTTGGATATATGATTCGAAAGGCGTAAAACTTCTTTTTGTCTACTGGGAACATTTCCTCTAATCATATTAAGTGTAGTTTCTTCGAATCCTTCTGGCCGGGTAGTACCAGCTTTCTTTGCGGCATATCTTAAAAGTGGAGGCGCATCAAGTACTTTATCCATGAATGAGGGCAGATGTTCAAACATTTTCACCCTTCCTCTCAGGTACATTGATACAGCCCCAAAAAAGACTGGCTTTTCAAATTCATCTCCAAAATCTTCTCCAATCGGAGGGAGATACAGGGGAATGGCAGATATCTGAACACCTTTAATACCTCGGATTGATGAAACATACAACCTGTCGCGGTGACAATTACCACAATAGAATGAATCTCCTGATCCTGGGACCAAATATGTTACTTTCATTTTATTTAATTATTTGCCAAATGCAAGCAGTCTTCCATCTTCCGTTAATATGCAAAACATTTTATCAGTTACAGCAGGAGAGCTGCTAACAGGCTTGCCCGTATCAAAACTCCACTTCTTTTTACCTGATTCAAGGCTAAGTATATAAACAAATCCATCTCTACCTCCAAACAGGACATTATCTTCTGAAATAACTGCAGATCCTGTTATTCTTCCCCCTGTCCTGTATTCCCACATTTTCTGTCCGTCTGCAATAGTATAACAATAGATGTGTTTATCTTCACTTCCTACTACAACACGACAATTGTTTATTGCAGGCGTTGCTTTGATAACACTATATTCATCTCTGGCAGATGTTTCCCAGTCAATTGTCATTGTCTGAAGATTTATTGCATAAAATTTCCCCTCATACGATCCGACAAATGCCTGTCCTCCCGAAATTGAGGGAGAAGATGCAATATACACTCCCAGGTCGGCAAATCTTTCTTCGCGACCAGAAATAGGCTCTACTAATCTTAATATGCCGTCGCATCCTCCAAAAACAATCTTATTCCTGAAAATGGCTGGTGTACCATGAATGAAATTATTTGTTTCAAGTTTCCATACCTGTTTGCCAGTTTTGGGGTTGATACAATGAAGGCAATAATCATAACTACCTACTATAATTAAGCTTTTATTATTGTCTTTCCAGATATTTGCTGATCCTACTATCTGATTTTCAGTTTCGTATTGCCACAACAATTCACCTGTAGAGGCATCAAGTGCCCTGAGATCGCCATCCAGAGAACCAAAAATTACCTTATTGCCTATGACAACAGGTGCTGCCTCAATGGAAGAGCCAGCTTCATATTTCCAGGCAATTTTACCAGTTGTTGTTACAGCGTAAAGAGTACCATCATCATTTCCAAAGTAAATGATATTATTATTTATTACTGGAGATGATACAGACCTGCAATTTGTTTTCAGGCTCCATAGAAGTTTTGGATTTGAAGGAATAGGAATATCTGTTCTTCCAGACAAATCACTTCGTCCCCTGTACATATCCCAGTTTGTATTTTCGGTTTGTGAGATCCCGGAAAGGCTGATCATGAGGACTATGGTAATTAGAAATATTCTGTTCATAATTAATTCTGTTTATTTATTCTTTTTTTGCTAAAGCTCCTGTGGGACATACATTAATTACTTTATCTATTCCTTCATGAAATATAGAATTAAATTCATGAGTAGCAGGTTGGGAGATTAAACTCATAAAACCTCTGCCAGTAAAACAAAGAGATGGATTATGTGTTTCATCAGTGCTTACCCGTACACAGAGTCCACATTTTATACACTTTGCATTTTCAAAAATAAGACCATTATTGAAATTGATCTTCTTTTCAATTGGAGGCCCGGTTCTGATTCGTCTGGGATTTTTTACACCTAGTTCATCAGCAATTTCCCGCAGACTGCAATTGTCCAAGGCCCGGCAGTCGCAGTGCATACAATTTGAGGCTTCAGATATACATTCATCTACTGATCCCGGGGCATTATATCTCTGTGTGTTTTCAGTACACTCCTTAAGCCATTCTCTCTTTTCACTCTCTTCTATCTTACCTATTGTTGAATTAAACCTTTTGGGTTTTATGGCCTTTACAGGCTTAATCTCATTACGTGGTTTAATTTGAGGACTTTCTGTTCTATCGGGCTCTGATGCCACAAGAAATTTAATTAGATTTCTTATTGATATTGACTTATCAATCATTTTTCGCCTGCAAGCTTTCTCGCAATATCCTGGACAATCTTTGCAGGAGGTTTCGGGTGACTCCATTTCATTATAAACAAGCTCTCTTGCAGATTTCATATCACCCTTCATAATATGCCTGTTCATCTCAGGTATATTCAGTCCAACAGGGCAGACCACCTTACACGGAGCTTCACATTCAGCCCTGTGTTCGGTAAGAAGCAATGATACAGCCACTTTCCTGAGTGAAGTTGCCTCATCACCCGATGCATCAATATTCATTCCTTCTTCAGCATTTGCAGAACATGAAGGTATAAATTTGTCTGACCTGGTATCTTTAACGATACATATCATACAAGAAGAGTAATGTGGAATTCCCTTTTTATAACATAAAGAAGGGATGTCAATGCCATTCTCCCTGGCTGCTTCAATCAGACTTGTTCCCTCCCGGATCCGTATATTCTTATTGTCAATTATCAAATTTATCATATCCCTACTTATCAATCGCATCAACAGGACAAACCTGGACACAGCTGTCACATTTTATACAAAGAGTGTTATCAATTATATGTTTTTCATAAGGTTTAGATTCTATAGCACCAACAGGGCATTCCCTGGCACAAAGAGTACAGCCGATACATTTATCGTTTACCTGGTATTTAATCAGACCTGGACATTTACCAGCCGGACAAATTCCTCTTGCATGGGCTTCATACTCCTCCCTGAAATATTTGATGCTGGTAATTACCGGGTTGGGAGCAGTTTTACCTAATCCACATAAACTTCCATTTGTTACAGATGTACTAAGATCCTCAAGTTCGCTGAGCTCATTTAGATTGGCTTCTCCGATACTGAAACGTGTTAAAATTTCCAACATTTTTCCTGTACCTATCCGGCAGAAAGTACATTTCCCACATGATTGATCATGGGTAAATGTTAAAAAATACTTTGCCATATCAACCATACAGTCAGTGTCATCAAGTACTACCAGTCCGCCTGAACCCATCATTGCCCCAAGCCCTGTTAACTCGTCAAAGTCGACAGGAGTGTCAGCCAATCTTTCCGGGATGCATCCTCCTGATGGACCACCAATCTGTACAGCTTTAAAATTTCGACCATTTGCTACACCTCCCCCAATCTCCTCAACTATCTTTCTTATTGTAATTCCCATCGGCACCTCGATGAGTCCTCCCCTGGCTACTTTCCCGGCCAGAGCGAATACTTTGGTTCCTTTAGAATTTTCTGTACCAATTGATCTGAATTCCTTGACGCCATTATTGATGATCCAGGGAATCATACATAATGTTTCTATATTATTAACCAATGTAGGGTTTCCGTTAAGACCTTTTTCAGCAGGATAAGGAGGACGGTATTTCGGATTTCCTCTTTCACCTATTATTGATGAAATCAGGGCTGTTTCTTCACCACATACAAAAGCTCCTGCACCTTCAAACAGGTGAACATTAAACGAAAAATCCGTTCCAAACAGTTTTCTTCCAATCAGTCCTTGTTCGGTACAATTATCAATGGCGTTCCTTATCCTTTCTACAGCAAGTTGATATTCAGCCCTGATATAAAATAAACCCTCGGCGGCTCCAGTTGCATAAGCTGCAATCATCATACCTTCAAGCACTCTGTAGGGGAATGACTCAATCAACATACGATCCATAAAAGCTCCTGGATCTCCTTCATCACCATTACAAATAATATATTTTGTATCGGAAGCAGATTCTCTTACAATAGCCCATTTCTTCCCTGTAGAAAATCCTCCCCCACCTCTTCCTCTCAAACCACTGTCAATGATAAGATCCGTAACATCTTTTGGATTTTGATTTTTCACTATGTGTTCAAGAGCTTTAAAACCATTATGTTCAATGTACTCATCAAATGAGAAAGGAGAGAGTTCTCCATAATATTCTGTAGCTATGTGTTTTTGGTTTTGAAGGAAGTTATTCAGATACTTCTCCCTTATACTATCTGGAAGAATTATTGGACTAATGACCTTGTCATCTGAATGAAATGTGTCTATCCAGTCATTTATATAAGTTTTAAACCTTAATCGTTTGTTCGATGGTTTAAGATGTTGGAGAATTATATGAGCAACCTGGTCTTTTTGAACTTTTGTATATCTGACTGGCTGTCCAGGCTTGTTTACAAATTCAAGCAGTGGAGTCTGGTTACACACCCCCACGCAGCCTACAGGTTTAATATGGGCTTTTATTTTATATTGATTGAGAGTCTTGTGCACCTCAGAAAGAATCTCTCTGCTTCCGCCTGCAATACAACAGGAACCCAGTCCAACCCTAATTTCAGAATCAGTATTTGCTCCATCGCTGTCCGGACCAGTTGATGGCTTTTCAGTTGAAGTATTTAGAAAATTCGTTATAATATCTTTTACTTCAGATGTTTTGACATGTCCGTAGGTTTTACTGTCGATCTGTACAACAGGAGCAAGTGTGCAACATCCCAGGCAGGCAACTTCCTCTATTGAAAACCTGCCATCATCAGTTGTGCTAGTATCAGTGTTGATATCCAATTCCCTTCTGAATGCATCCATTACCAGTGGTGCACACTTAACATGACATGCAGTTCCTGTGCAAATTTTTATCGTATGATCTCCGACAGGAATATGGCGAAACTGGGAATAAAATGTAGACACACCTGTTATTTGGCCAGGTGTAATGTCTGTAACTTTACAAATATATTTCAGGGCCTCAGTTGGTAGCCAGTTTAATTTATCCTGTACAGCCTGCAGTACCGGGATGACATTTTCTTTATCTGTTCCAATCCGGTCAATAACAGAATCTACGACACTGACAATATCCTCTTCCTGTAAACTCTTACAGTCACACTCTTTATTTTCTTTGTTATTCAGGTCGCTCAATTTTTAATCATTAATTAGAGATACAATAAAGATGTTCCTCGGATCTAATATATATTTTCCCTTCCGAGAAAGCTGGTGTGCATACCGCTCTCTCACCAAGTGGAGATTCAGCAATCAAACTGAACTCACGTTCAGCTTTTACAATGTGCATGACCCCAGCCTGATCTAACATATAAACTTTGTTGCCTGCCAGGATTGGCGATGCATAAAAGCCGTAATCAAAATCATGATCCCAGACAAGATCGCCATTTTCTGCATCGTAGCATGCCACTGCTCCATAGCTTGTCAGGACAAATACTAATTCGTCTGTTGCCACCGGGCTTGAAACTTCAGGGGTATATTCATTATCCTCCCAGACTATTGCAGCAGGTTCCCCAGGGCTAATTGCTACCAGTTTGGCAAAATCATTCACTGCAAATACATATTTTGAATTTACACCCACCGAAGGTCCTACTTCTCCACTCATACATTTAACAGACCATAATACTTCTCCTGTATTAACATCATAAGAGATTACTGAAGGATCTGCTGTCAGAATTACCTGGTCAACTCCATCAAACTCTGCTATAACAGGTGAAGCCCATGACATGGCAACTGGTCTAACTGTTTCCCAGATTTGATTTCCGGAATTTATATCAAAGGCTAAAAGAGATTTTTTTCGATAATGATCATACTGAACCAGGAGTTTATCGCCATGTATAATCAGTGACGACGAGTGGCCGTAGTGATTATCAGGCACACCAATATTCTTAGCCCAAACCCTTTTCCCGTCAAAATCTAGACAAACCAGGTTACCTGTCCCGAATATTGCGCAAACAAACTTTCCGTTTGTTGCAGCTGTAGGTGCTGCAAGTCCTGTATCTTCAGAAGTCTTAGGGGATTCGGCAGGTTCTCCTTCAATTCCTGTTGCTGGTGCTGACCACATCAGTTCACCAGATCTCTTATTAAAACACATAACTCCTGTCACTGGTCCTACAGCTCCTGTCAGGAAAATCCTGTTACCCCATATAATCGGTGAGCTATAACCATGTTGAGGTATTTTTACCATCCACTCAACATTTTGTCCGGTTTTACCGTCCCATTCGGTAGGATATGAAATGTCCTCAACAACACCCTTACTTCCGTCACCTCTGAAAAATGGATATTCCTTACTGGCATCAGCAATGGTTGGTACTGATGATTCCTTCGCCGGTTCTTCTCCTGTTGTCCCGGTTTCTGCTTCATCCATAATTACCAATTCCTGTTCTCCTGATACTTCTTGTTGTGATATTATAGCCTGGTTGGCAGGTATAGTGATAGTTGAGCTTATTCCTTCATTGATAATTTCTTCAGGAACCGGAAGAGGATCAGGCAGGTTTTTCCTTAACAGGAAAGAGATAATAAAAGCCAGAGCTATTATTATAATTGAAGATATTAATAGAAATATCCTTGTCTTCCTTTTTGAACCCGTAATGTCATATTCTGCTCCAGGAATCTTCGGTATTTTTTTCTTTGTACTTATTATAAGCCTCTGGCTGATCAAAAAAAATAATGCTCCTGCAAGGAGCAGATATGTGCCTGTTTCAATTTGCCATCGGGCAGAAAAGAAGGCTTTTCTTGCCATAAGATCAAGTGCCCTGACCTGCTCTTTCAGATCTTCATTATTAGGATTACCATCATATTGTTCTTTCAAGCTAATCAGGGATGGGTTCTCAAGAGGCTTAATAGTCTCTAACTGGATATATCCAAATATCATTATTAATGCTACAAAAAGTGTAAACATGCCTGAAACATAACTGGTCATTTGCAGCAATTTAATATTATTCTCCTCGGTACTCATATTTTGGAATTTTTTTCAATATGCACGGGGCAGTATTCAAAGCATCTCCCACAGCTATAGCACTTACCCTGGTGTGGTTTATATTCATCTCTTTCCCTTCTTATTGAAAGGGAAAGCAGACCAATACTAAGTGACAAACCAAGAAAAGCACCCACCCATGGAGCTCCTGTACTGAATCTTCTGATTATATATTGTTCTTTATTAAAGAGATCTGAAATTGTCTCACCGGATTCTTTAAAAGTAACGGCCTGCTGAGTTGTGGTTCTGATCCCTTTTTCATTTTCAAGCCTGATCTCTTTTGCAAGTCTTACATCACGATGCACCAATGCCAGGTCATCAGAAAATTTTCCTGTTAAAATAATTCCTCCATAAATAAAAACAGGGATCAGTACCAGGTATAACATGAATCGGGATCTTGATGTTGCTGCCTCTTCTTTTGGTACATCAAGGGTTGAAGGAATTATAGCATTATAAGGGCAGGAATTTTCACAAAGCTTACAGTTTATGCATTCATCAGGAGTAATAGTCAGATGTTTCTCTGAGAATAGGGAAAACCAGCTTAATAATACACCATAAGGACAAAGGAACCGGCAGTATGGACGGTTAACAAAAACACCTGCAACTAGTAAAAGTACTCCAAATACTATCATTGTGGCTGTAGCATTCAGCCTGAATATTCCTACAAATGGATCGTACTTACATATAATAAATTGGCTGTCGGTAGCAGCAAACAATATTGCCAGACCCAGGTAAACATACGGAACAGAACTCAGTATAACCTCAATACTCCTTGGTAATTTAACAGGATAAAGGCCCGTGAGTTCCTGTATTGCACCCAGAGGACAGGCCCCGGCACAAAACTGTCTGCCGTAAAAAAGTGCAAATATTAATGGAATAAGGAAAAACAGGAGTGCCGACAATGGAAGAGTATGAGATTGATTAAAAAGAGCGAGGGTTATATTCTGAATTGAACCAACTGAACAAATACATCCCTCCCTGAAGAAACCAAAATATGCAAGTGAGAATACTGAAATCCAAATAAGTGAACTCCTTGAGCGCTTCTTCAACGAGAATTGTGTGGTCATTATCAGAACCCCCAGTAGAACAGCCACATCAAGATACTCAAATATCTGATTCCTTGGACTGGTAAGCTGGTACTCAGGATATACATATCCTGAATCAAACTCAGGTTTAGGAAAGCGTTGTTGTGCATATAGGATAGCATGCCAGCCAAGTAGTAAAAAAACAATAATATAAGGTAACTTCTTCTTCATTCTCCTTTCACTTTATTTCCTGACTTTGATATGTAGGGTTGAGAGGCAGGAACTCTTTCAATTGCATTTGAAGGACACGCTATAGCTATACTGCACTGATTACAGTTTTTACATAATTCATGCTTTATCTGCATATATAATGACCCATTTCCAAAATCAGAACATCCTTTAACGCATTTTGCACAACCAGTACAAAGATTTTCATCAATTGTGTATTCAAAATATGGGTGCTCAATAAATTTCCTGGTGATGGCAGCTGTCGGGCAGAGTTGTACTTCAGCCCCTGTATCCAAATCTTTTACTCCCTGGCGGAGATAACCACTGCAAAGGTCGCAGTATCCGCACATTTCAAAAGCATGCATACATTTTGAAGCAGAAGGTGTAAGAACGCAATGTGTTTCACACTGGCCACACTGAGTACATTTTAATGGATCTATCTGCCAAACGTATTCTTTTGAAGATGTTTTACTTATAACTTCCACAGACAGATAGGCAAGAGGCAGAACTATTGCAATTTTTCCGACCTTTTTTACAAAATCCCTCCTGGTTTTATATCTGTTTTTATCATTCATAAGTTCCTATTTAGATAATAGAATCTCACATCTGTCAACACCCGGACAGGATGCATAATCGGGACAGGAAGAACAATCCTTATTCACAACTACCTTTTTGCCCAGAATAACAGCTAATCCTGCCAGGAAGAGCAGCAGACTCCACCTGACCAGCTTGCTTATGAACATTTTTCTATTCATATCTAATCAAGTTTTTTAAAAACGTAAAGCGTTGAATTGTACTTGTTTGCAGCATATATGAGGCCATCACTGCTTATAGCCAGGTCAACAGGAATTGAGGATCTGAATCTTTCCGGCTGGGCAACAGGTTCAACCAGTTCACCAGATCGTTTTATAATTTTAATTCGATTAATTCCCTTCTCTGCTGTTATAATATTTCCATCCGGTGTTAAAGCAAAATGAGCAGGATTACAACAGCCACAAAAATATTCAAACGAACTGCCTTCCTCTCCAATTATCCTAACCAGCTCACCCTCTATTGTCCTGAATTCAATATTTCTTTTTCCGGTATTTGCAATTACAAGTGTATCATTTTCTGTAAGTACTACATCAAAATAAGGACTTGGAATTATGAACTGGTTGCCTGGATGTCCAACTATTGATTCAAGAGCACCTCTTTTATTTACAACAAATACCAACAGGTTTCCTGCATCAGCAAAAGCTAAATACTCTTTGTTTACAGAAACACTTGTAATATAAGCTCCCTCATCATAAGGTCCCCACTCTTCAATCCGGTCTCCCGATAAAGTGAAAAGAATAATTTTTTCCCTGCTGGCGGCATATATAGTATCTCCAAAAACCGCCAGGGCATGTATGGTCTCTTTTAATGATTTGCCCCAGGTTTGC
>SDBS01004001.1_pt1 | contig 14454 bp, 13 predicted proteins | sample 2277091 | NCBI WGS metagenome assembly SDBS01 (sample SAMN10404972, study PRJNA504765) | marine sediment metagenome | isolation source: marine sediment core GS10_PC15, 163 cmbsf | place: Arctic Ocean: Southern Knipovich Ridge | collected 2010
ATCTTGGGGTACCTGGAAATCAAAAGAAGTGCGGAATAGAAACAGTAGAACACAGCTTTTTTTAATTTTATATGAATTGCGACCTTATAGCAGAAGATCACACATTACTGAATTTAAGGATTTTAATAGAATTGTATTAGTGAATGAAACATAAAACAAATTGGAGAATTCTATATTGCAGATTTATAGCCGAAATCCAAAATTTAGCAAAAGTGTGGGTTGCGTATACCGAATATACAATCTTGAAAAAAAATTAGTAATGAGGAAAAAATTAAACGATGCGATTACAGATTCGGGTAGTGCAGAGGAATCTCCCCGCCCCCACAGGTAGGGTCGAAGGCTGGCGCGGTTATCGAAAGCCCGTTTCCAGTCCCCGCCTCGTCAAACCCAGCATGTGGATTTCCCACACTAGGCTTACTCTGTTAGCTTCACCTCAAGGGTTATGAGACCTGTTCGGCCACTTTGTCCGCCAAAATATCATGCCGAACGTTGTCAAAATAGGCCTTTAAGTCTAACTCGATGACGCGGGTCTTGTTCTTTACAACTGCTTCAGCCACACCATCTACCACAGCAATAGTGACCATGATCATTGCCTTTTTACATGGGAGACGATTAGATAGGAAAAAAACACAATCTTCTTGACAAGCGTTTTATTGCATGCTACGGACGATATTATAATAAAGTATATGACATTATCATACAACTCATAATAATCATATACGAAAACTACTCTTTATTTTTTGCGGTTTCATAAACTCTATGAAACTGCACTGTCAATACCATACCTATCTAAAAGATGGAGCTTATGTTTTTTAACTTCAACCCTGAAAAGGAGGGAGACATGAACAAATCACAAAAAAAAGTTAAAAGAGAATCTGGATTGGTAGTTTTTATTTTGAGCTTAGCTTTCATGCTTTTATTTTTGAGTCCTTCAAATGGGATTTGCAAAGATGACATAAAAATAGGCATTATTCGCGATCTTTCAGGTCCTGGTTCAGAAGCTGGACGGCCCCAAGCTGGTGCATTGAAAATGGTTTTCGATGAAGTTAATGAAAATGGAGGGATAAAAGAGCACAAAATTGTTTACGAGGTTGGGGATAGTAAGTGCAATCCAGACCGCTCCGCCTCACTGGCAAAAAGATTTATTAATGTTAACAACGTCATTTTGCTTGCTGGCGCCACTTGCTCTGGTGCTTGCATAGGACTTATGAAAATTGCCGTTGAGGATGAGGTGCCGGCTTTGGGGCATGGATTTTCATTGAAACTGCATCAAGGAGACCTGGCACGGTGGTATTTTGCCTCTGCCGCCAATAATGATGAAATGATGAAATCTATGCTTTATATTGCAAAAAGAGATGGCATTAAAAAAATTGCATTAATATGGACTAATAACGCATGGGCACGAGATGGAAAGGATTCTACGTACAAATTTGCTAAAGATTATGGCATTACAATCGTCGGTGATGTGCCAGTAGAGGCAGCAACTGCTGAAGCTACGACAGCTGTATTAAAAGCTAAAGAAATGAATCCAGATGCAGTAGTTGGGATTCTAATGGCAAGGGAGATGGCAGCTGTTGCAAGAGGATTTGCAGCTGCGAATTGGAAACCGATAACTTATGCATTTGGGCCTCTGCTTGAACCGGCCATACGAATAGCTGGAGCAGATCTAATGGATGGATGGAGAGGATCTTATTTGGCTGATCCTAATGACCCCAAGGTAATTGAGGTGATTGATAGATACAAAGCTAAGTATAATGATACGCCAGCAAGCGTGAATTACTTCATGGAAACCTATGATGCTGCAAAAGTGTTAGTTCATGTTCTAGAGCAAATGATTGAAAAAGGTGAGCCACTTACGAGGTTAAATCTTCGAGACGCAATGGAAAAATATTCAGCAGGCGTTGACCTATTGACTCCTCAGCCCAGAAAGTCACGCGGTTGGGGCAAACCACCCCATATACTTACCTATGCTGAAGATATGATCCCCTTGGTAGTCAAAGGGGGAAATCTGGTGAAATACTAGCAGGGTAAATGAATCAAATAACTTTCCACCGAAACTGTCCGGCAGTCGGTGGAAAGGATTTTATTTTACCTGGAAGAGCCTTAAATGGAAAATGCATTATTGCTAATTTTTATTGGTTTAGGATTGGGAAGTATTTATGGATTAGTTGGTCTGACTCTGGTGATCACATATAATGCCACAAGGATCCTAAATCTGGCCGCTGGTGAATTTGTAATGCTTGGGGCCTTTTTATCATCCTTTTTACTTACCACTATGAATATTCCCTTGATATGGAGCATTCTAATTCTTGTGATCGCATCGGCCTTATTTGGTTTGGTCTTAAATTGGCTGATTGTATTTCCTTTTTTAGCTAAGAATGTAGCCCCTATTATGGTTGTCATTGGGACTTACGCTGTCGGAGTATTGTTCAGGGAGATTATAGGGGTTTCCTCCGGGTTTGGATACTTCGGAACTCCAGCGATTTTACCACTGACAGCAGCAAAAGTTTGGATCTTTCCTATTGTGCCCCAATATGGGCTATGCATGATTGTTACCGGAATAGTTCTAGTAGGTTATTGGTATTTTTTGAATCATACCTATATCGGCCGGGCCGTAAAAGCCACGAGTCTAAATCGAGATATGTCGCGGTTACTTGGCATATCTATCTCTTGGATTATAGCATCTGTTTTTGCTATCAGTAGTGTAATAGGAGGTATAGCTGGACTTCTGGTGGGACCAATGAGTGCTAGCAACGCTCTTATGGGATTTCCATTGTTGATTGATGGTTTTATAGCAGCTGTTTTAGGAGGTATGGGCAACCCCTATGCCGCTGTGGTTGGAGGTTTAGTGGTTGGTCTCCTGAATGTTTTAATCGCTGGGTACTTCGCGCCCGGATATGCGCAGCTTTCTACTTTTCTACTATTGATAGGAATATTATATATTCGGCCTCATGGAATATTTGGGGTTCGAGAGGTCTGATGTGTAAAATGAAAAATAACAAAATTTTTCTTTTAATTTTTTTCTTCGCTTCTCTTGTTTTGTTACCCATTATTGGGGCTAGACTATTTCCTGGATTCAACAATTTATTTATGCACGTGGCAACATTTTTATGCATAATGACTCTTCTTTCGGTTGGCCTTCACATTTTTTTCGGACTTTGTGGTCAAATCAATTTTGGATGTAACGGTTTCTATGCGGTAGGAGCCTATATTGCGGCCATTTTAATGGTTTACTTAAAATTGCACTTTTTTATAGCACTGCCCCTAACAATAGTTGGATCAGGAATTATCACCCTAATTGTAGGCTTTGCTCTTCTGAGACTTCGACACTGGGTTTTAGGGGTTGGCACTGCAGCTTTTGGTGTTGCAGTTTTTATTAGTTTGAGGACTATAGGAGTCGATTTTTTTGGAGGTGACGATGGTTTGTTTATATCTAGCCTTAAGATTTTTGGAATTAAGACTGGACCCATGTTTTTCTATTATTTCATTTTATTTTTCACTTTGATTGGCATAATGGCAGCTTATTTTCTTGAGAATAGTAGAGTGGGCAGAGCTATGAAATTAGTTCGAGAAGATGAAGAGTTAGCGTTGGTAATGGGGATTAATGTGAATCACTATTTACGTGTCGGATTTCTTTTAAATGGAGTTTACGCAGGACTTGCGGGAGCTTTTTACGCTCAATGGAATCGGTGGGTAGCGCCTGGCAGCTTTGGGCTAGATATTTCTTTAATAGTATTAGTTTTCGTTGTCGTTGGTGGGGTCGGAAGGCTTTCAGGCGCAGTTTTAGGTACAATTATGCTCACCTTGCTTTCGGAAATACTTATTCCATTTAAAGAGTATGAGACATTAACCTATGCCTGTGTATTTTTTTTAGTTGTTAGATTCATGACGGGTGGTATTGTTGGTCCGTTAGAGAACCTTTTCGGCCGTCTAATTGGTACAAAAATGTCAAATCAATGAATCTTTCATACTGGTTAAGAAAATGAATTTATTAAAAATAAACAATATCTCAAAAGATTTCGGTGGCCTCCAAGCTTTAAATGGCGTTAACATGGAAGTTAAAAAAAATTCTATCATGGCCATTATCGGTCCGAACGGGGCAGGCAAAACAACGCTTTTGAATGTAATAAACGGATTTCTACAACCGAATGGAGGGAGTGTTTTCTTTGAAAATCAGGAAGTAACTAATCAAAAGGTATACGAAATTGCCGGTAAAGGAATATCCCGTACTTTTCAACTTTCTAAAGCTCATGAAAATTTAACTGTCCTTGAAACAATAATGGCCGGTCGCCATGTTAAAACAAGCTCTGGAATATTCTCATGTTTATGCTACTTGCCCAAGGTTCAAATTGAAAATAAAGTAACTAAAGAGGCAGCTCTCAAATCATTAGATTTATTTAACCTTGCCCAGTATAAAAATTCGAATTTATCCTCTCTGCCTTACGGTACCTTGAGGCTTGTAGATGTTACTCGGGCAATAGTAAGCGAGCCTAAGCTTCTTTTGTTGGATGAACCTACCTGCGGTCTAAACCCGAGTGAGGTTGAATCAATGCTGGCCGTACTTAAAGAAATTCAGAAAAAGGGTATCACAATATTGTTGATAGAGCACAACATGCGTCTTGTAATGAATATTTCAGATTGGATTATGGTCATGAATTTTGGTGCGAAAATAGCTGAGGGTACACCAGCAGAAATATATAATAATCCAGAAGTAATCGAAGCCTATTTGGGGAGTAAATTCAGTGCTACTAAAGCTTAATAATATTTTTTCAGGATATGGTGTCGGCGAAGTTTTGCATGGAGTAAATCTTCATATTAATAGTGGTGAAATTGTAAGTATCATCGGATCAAATGGTTCAGGCAAATCTACCGTTTTTAGGACAATTTCTGGACTTCTATCGGTTAAAAGCGGTCAAAAACTTTTCAAAGGTCAAGATATAGGAAATCTTTCTGCCCATAAAATAAGCAAACTTGGGATAGTACAAGTCCCGGAAGGGCGCATGATCTTTTCCTCTATGACGGTCATAGAAAATCTTCTTTTGGGCTGTCATTGTAAGTATTTGAGCTTGGGTAAAATAGGCCGTAAAAATTTATTAGACAAAGTGTATGAACTCTTTCCAAAACTCGCCGAAAGGAGAGAACAATTAGCCGGAACCCTCAGTGGCGGGGAGCAGCAAATGTTAGCAATTGCAAGGGCACTAATGGCTGAACCACAATTGCTTCTTCTTGATGAACCATCTCTGGGCTTAGCACCTATTATCTTAGAATTAATTTATGACAAATTGTCTAATTTGAGAAAACAAGGTATGACCATTTTTCTTGCAGAGCAAAATGCCTTTGCTGCCCTTGAGTTAACTGACCGATGTTATTTGATAGAAAAGGGGGAAATCGTTCTCGAAGGGGATAGCAAGAACATCGCCGCTGATAAGCGTGTTAAGGAAGTATACCTTGGCGGCTTTTCCGGATAAATTATTACTTTATATGGGGAAAGAGTTGGTAAAGCGTAACAAATAATTTCTAATTTTTTATTAAAAAAAATTATTTTTTTATCGATCATGCTTTTTTAAAATCGAGGCAACGATAATAAAATCAAAATCTAAAGAATAGGCGATATGAGGAGTATTAACATGGAGTTAGGATATATGGGACAAATACTGCGCGTGGATCTAACAAGCCAAAGCTGGGAAGTTGATACTATAGATTTAAGTATTTTGGAAAATTATTTAGGTGGCAGAGGTCTTGGTATTTCTCTATTAAACAAAGAAACTCACAAAAACATCGACCCCTATGGTGAAGAAAATATTCTAATTTTCTGCACTGGACCATACACAGGAACTGGCGTATTTTCAGCTTTCTACAATATAACTACAAAATCACCTCTGACGGGTTTAGCAGCTAGTTCGCATTCAGGTGGCACTTGGGGCCCAAACTTAAAAAAATCGGGATTTGACGCTGTCATTATCCGAGGAAAATCTCAAAAACCTTGCTATTTAGTGGTTAAGGATCTTTCATGTGAAATATTAGATGCCGAACATATTTGGGGGCAAGGAGTCAAGGAAACGCAGGTTTTTTTACAAGATAATCATGGTGACGTTTCAGTTGCCGCTATCGGTATAGCCGGTGAAAATCAAGTTCGGTATGCCTCAATCATGAACGATATCCATCGGGCAGCCGGACGAGGCGGGCCAGGAGCTGTAATGGGGTCAAAAAAGCTTAAAGCAGTTGCCACTGGAGGGACCCATAAAATTGGATACAAAAATCGTAAATCGTTTATAGAACTATCAAGTATCGGTTCTAAAAATGCTATGGTCAACGGTAAGGTTTTTGGGGAATATGGGACCAGTTTAGGGTTATCTATTTTAAATGAAAGAGGCGCTCTGCCAACTTACAATTTCAGAGGCGGTCATTTTAAGCATGCCGAAAAGATAAGTGCAGAAGCACTAAAATCTCAATATTGGGTAAAGAATAAAGGCTGTTTCAACTGTCCTTTAAAGTGTGCCAACATCAATTCGGTATCTGATGGGCCATATTTTACAGCTGAAACAGAGGGCCCCGAATACGAAACACTTGCAGCATTCGGCTCCAACTGTGGAAACTCAGATCTCGCTAGTATAATCAAAGCAAATGATATGTGTAACAATTTTGGAATCGATACGATATCAACCGGAAACACCATAGCGTTGTTATTTGAACTATACGATGAAGGGTTGGTCAGCAAGGATTTGACAGATGGATTAGATCTGAACTGGGGAAACCCTGATGCAATTTTACAACTTATAGAAAAAATTGCAAAAAGACAGGGATGTGGCGATATTTTGGCAGAAGGATCACTTAGGGCATCTCAGCACTTCGGTAAAGAATGTGAAAAATACCCTGTTCATGCAAAAGGTCAGGAATTTCCGGGCTTTGAAATACGAAGAGCCAATGGCACAGGACTGTCCTTTGCTACTAGTAGTAGGGGGGCATGCCATTTGAGAGCTTGTTTCTATATAGATGAACTTCTTTCAACAGAATTAGACCCTATTGGTCTGAATATGGAAAAAGTCAACTTACTAATAGAGAGAGAGAATTTTCTAGCATTGGTTGACTCATTTGTAATGTGCAAATTTGGACAAAGAAATGGAGCGTTTACAATAGAAATATTGTCAGAAATTCTGCAACACCTGACTGGGTTGGATCTGAATGTAAATGATCTTAACAAAATTGGGGAAAGAATAATAAATTTGGAGCGCATGTACAATTCTTCCGATAATAATATACTTGATAACCTACCTGAACGCTTTTTCAAAGATGATTTAAAAGATGGAATGGATGGTGGATTTAAAATTTCTCGAGAGGAATTTAATAACGGAATAAAGGTTTATTATAAAAATAGAGGATGGAATGAAGAGGGCATCCCGCTACCTGAAAAATTGAGTGATTTATCCATTAAAAAAAATTACCTTCCCTAATTCAATAACAATTAGGCAAATTTGAGAACCCGAAAAATTATACCCTTGTACACAGAAAAGGAGCAATCCGATGAAACTAACTGATAAAATCGCACTGATTACTGGTGCTGGATCTGGAATAGGCCAAGCCAGCGCGATACTCTTTTCGCAGGAAGGCGCAAAGATATGTGTTGCCGACATTGATATCAAAGGAGGCAACAAAACTGTCGAAATGATAAAAGAGAGTGGCGGATCGGCCATATTCATAAAAGCTGATGTTTCACAGGCAATTGAAGTTGAAAAGATGGTCAATACTTCCGTAAATGAATATGGAGCAATCAATATTTTGTTTAACAACGCAGGAATACCTTCGAATCCAATACCTATTGAAGATATTGATGAAGAATATTGGAATAGAGTTATGAATATTAACTTAAAAAGTGTGTTTTTATGCACTAAATATGCGATTCCGTTTTTGAAGAAGGAGGGCAGGGGGGTTATCATTAATACTGCTTCGGCTCAAGGAGTTCGTCCAAGCCCTGGACGCAGTGCATATTGTGCATCAAAAGCTGCAGTAATTCAATTGACCAAAGCTGTTGCATTAGAACTTGCTCCGCATAATATACGCGTTAACTGTATTAATCCAATTGCTACTGATACCCCCATGCTTCCAAAATTTATTGATGAATCCGGACCCGACAATAGCATCTGGGAAGGTGCGAAAGAAAGCTTGCAATCTGCCGTTCCACTCGGCCGAATAGCAACACCAGAAGATATTGCAAATGCTGCATTATTTTTAGCCTCGGAAGATTCGGCACTTCTCACTGGTTTTGGAATAAATATTGATGGGGGACGCTTAATTTAGTGTACAGCGTAAAAATATTGAATAAAAATATTTTTAAATTATTTCAACTGTACACTAGTTTTTAATACCCATCAACAAAAATTATGCTTATAGTAAATACTAAAAATGCTAATACAATCTGTCCGCAGAGCTATACGTGTACTTAATGCTTTTTCTTTAAGCAAACCAATGCTTGGAATCTCTGAAATTAGCAGAGAGTTAGGTTTAAAAAAGGGAACGATACAGGGCCTTGTTCGCACGTTAGCGCATGAAGGATTTCTTCAGCAGGATCCTGAGACGAGAAAATATCAACTCGGACTTAAAATATATGAGTTAGGGGTAATTTTATCAGGAAGCCTGGAGATAAATCAGAAAGCATCCACCTTAGCTTACCAATTGGCAAAAAAAACCCAGCTTTTAGTCCGTGTAGCAATTTTGGACGGCGATTCTGCTTTGGTCACCCTTGATGCATATCCTCGCTCACAACCATTTATTTCGCGGCAATTCGGCCCTCGGGGGTCATTATATTGCTCAGCAATTGGAAAATCCATTCTGGCCTTTTTCGGACCAAACGAGCTTAATGGATATTTAGAAAAAAATAAGCTTATCCCATATACCTCTGCGACCATAACAACTAAGAATAAATTAATTAAAGAACTAAAAGATATCAGGGAAAATGGCTATTCTCTCAATCGAGGTGAAAACTTCGTAAACAGAGCGGCCATAGGGGCACCAATTTACAGCCGAAGTGGAAAGGTTTTACACTCAATCTGTATATCTGGGGACATTAGTCGTGTTTTAGGTGAAAATAATGAGATGCTGATTGCGGATGTAATTAAAACCTCTAATGAAATCTCTCGATTGATGGGCTATTTTTTTGAAGCAAATAATATGAATTGAAGAATAGTAGTAGGTAAACCACATAGGAGCTGTTAGTAGAAACTATGGAGATTATAACTCAAAAGGATATCAAAAAAGTTGCTTATAATTTATTGGTACGTTCAGCCACGAAATACCCTGCTAATTATTTGAAAAATCTACTTAGATGTCTAAAAAAAGAAAAAAACTGGGGAAGTAAGCATGTAATTTTTTCAATACTTCAGAACATTATCTATGCTTCAAAAGAACCCTGCTCAATTTGCCAGGATACAGGCATCCCCACTTTTCACATTTACTTTAACCCGCAAATCTCGATTAAAGGTGATGTACAATTGGCACTAGCTGAGGCGACTGCTATGGCCACAGAAGATATACCTATTCGAAAAAATGTAATTGAGCCTTTTAGCTTTCATAACCCAGGCAATAATACTGGTTGGGGAGTACCATTTGTTCACTTCCATTACGATCAACATCCAGGCCCTATGAGGATAAGAGTAGAATTAAAAGGATTTGGGGGTGAAATCAAATCGAGTGTGGATTGGATTTTCACAAGTACAAGCAATATGGAAAATGCGGTGTTAGCCTATGTATTGAACAACGTATTACTCACAAAAGGCGAAAACTGTATTCCTGGATATATAGGTGTCGGAGTTGGTGGTTATTTATCCGAAGCTGTTTTTAATGCAAAGAATGCTACATATAGAGAATTGACCAAAAAAACAGAGCTGAGTGTTATAGATCGAGCCGATAAATCGCTTGTTACTATTGAAAAAAGGCTTTTTAAATGTATTAACCGTCTAGGCCTTGGGCCAATGGGTAGTGGAGGGGATTCCACAACGATGGGGGTATATTTAGAAAGAAGAGGAACACAAACTGCATTAGCTCCAGTCGCAGTTGCCCATCAATGTTGGGCATCGCGCGGGTCAGAAGCGTTAATTAGAGAGAAAAAAATTGAATATATAACACCTCATGTAGAAATAAATGAAGTCAATACCCTCCAAGGTCAACTATCACAGGAAATATCTTCAGAAAAGGGTCAAGGCAAAGTCTATGAGCTGGATATACCCATTAATGAAGCAGACATAAAAAAGTTGCGTGTATGGGATGTTGTCTATTTAAATGGTATTATTTGCACATCTCGTGATAGAGCACATGGAAGATTGGTTGAATTTGTTAGAGATAAAAAACATAATAAAATTCCTGCTGAACTTCGTAAAAATGGTGTAATTTATCATAGCGGCCCAGTAGTAGAACAAAAACCTGATCAAAGCTGGTGCATTACTGCAGCAGGACCAACAACAAGTTCTAGATTTACTGATGACGGTGCTTTTCTGGTTGATCAAGGCCTTATCAAGGTCGCAATTGGAAAAGGCGATATGGGTAAAAAAATGATAAATGCGCTAACAGGCAAGGGGGTTTATTTAAAGGCAGTTGGAGGATGCGCAGTAATCTATAAAAGAATGATTATCCAAACTACAGTTGAATGGCTTGATCTTGGCTATCCTGAGGCGATTTGGATTTTACAGGTTAAGCATTTCGGTCCTCTTATTGTTGGTATTGATACCCAAGGTAATTCTCTTACACAGAATGTAATGGAAAATGTTTATGAGAATGCAAGAGAAATTTACAAGAGTGAAGGATTAGATCCGTATAAAAGGTATATTCAATATCCCACTACTCCGGCAGGCTTTTCATTGGAAGAAATTATAGAAAACGCAAAAATGAATTAGTTTTTGTTTGTCAAACAAAATAATACTAACAAGAAATTGGAAAAATAAAATGGCAAAAATTTTAGAAAATATCGGAAAAGAAATACTAAAAGCCAATGGCGTTCCTACAACTGATTTCAGAGTGGCCAATAATGTTATAGAAACAATCAATGCGGCCGATGAGATTGGCTATCCAGTTGTGATAAAAGCATTGGTTGCCGTTGGGAAACGTGGAAAAGCAGGTGGGGTCAAAATTGCTAAAAATTCGACAGAAGCTGAACAAATTGCGAATGATATATTATCAATGACAGTGCATAATTTTCCAGTAACACGTTTATTGGTTGAACAAAAATTAAGCATATTAAAGGAACTTTATGTCTCAATTACCTTTGATTCCTCTGAAAGAGTTCCCGTTGTTATTGCTAGCAGGTCTGGGGGAGTAGATATTGAAGAGGTTGCTAAGCGTTCACCTAAGAACATTTCTAAATCGTATATAAATATAAAAGACGGGTTTCATATTTATAAAGCAAAAGAGATGTGGTCAGATTTGGAGATAACCGGCAGTATTTTACCAAAAGCTTCACAAATATTGTGGCGGATCTATAAGATTTTTGAAAAATACGATGCCTCCATTGTTGAAATAAATCCTTTAGCGATCACTTCTCAAAATGAATTGGTCGCAGCATCCATTTTGATGGGTGTCGATGACGATGCGTTATATAGACAACCTTATATAATTAAGAATGTGGAAGAAGGAAGCGATCGCGTATGGAGGCCATTAACAGAACTGGAAAAACAAATGATCGCTGTAGACAAGGAGGATTCATATCGAGGAACAGCTAGATATACAGAAATGGATGGAGGAGATATTGGATTTTTATGTGGGGGAGGAGGCGGAAGTCTTTTAGTCTATGATGAGCTTATAAGGTTTGGCGGAAAACCTGCAAATTATACAGAATTTGGCGGAAATCCTCCAGAAAGAAAGGTAACAGGTTTAGTTAAAGGTATTTTATCGAAACCAGGAGTTAAGGGCTTTTGCATGGCAACAAATATCACAAACAATACACAAACCGATGTCGTAGCTAGAGGGATCATTAAAGCTTTTCGGGATATGAAAATTGATATTACAAAGTTTCCTATAGTTATTAGATTTGCCGGTGTAAATGAAGAAAAAACCAAGAAACTTTTTGCTGAAGCCAGAATTGAATACCATGGAGAAGATATCACCATGGGAGATGCGGCGAAACTTATCGTGAATAAAATGAAAGAAACCTATTAGAAAGAGACGAAAAGATGGCGATATTAGTTGACAAGAATTCCAGGGTTGCAATACAGGGAATTACAGGCAGAGAAGCCTCGATGGTTACAAAACATGGATTAGCATATGGAACAAAGATACTCGCAGGGGTTACGCCAGGCAAGGAAGGCCAAAATGTTGAAGGTGTACCCGTCTATGATACTTTGAAGCGCTCCATTCGGGAATTTGGCATAAACACCTCAGTTGTTTATGTACCTCCTGCTTTTGCTTATGACGCAGTTATGGAAGCAATTGGTAATAAAATTAAATTAATTGTCATCATTACTGAACGTATTCCAAGGCACGACGTTTGCAGGTTTATTCAAGCTGCTAAAGAAGCCAATTGTACAATAATAGGACCTAATTCCGTTGGCATTATAAATCCAAACGATAAAATTAAACTCGGCGCAATAGGTGGCGATTCCCCTAACCGCTGTTTCATCCCTGGTGAGGTTGGGGTTATTTCTCGTAGCGGGGGTATGACCGCAGAATGCTCCTGGATGGTAAAACGAGCCGGCTACGGGGTAAGTACAAGTGTGAGTATTGGTGGTGACCCTCTAATTGGTTCATCCCCAAAGGATATCCTGAAATTATTTGAAAAGGATCCCCCAACCAAAGCAGTTCTGATTTGGGGTGAACCTGGCACGACTTATGAAGAAGAAGTTGCTGAATTCTTATCAGAAGGTGGCTTTACAAAGCCATTGATAGCCTATATAGCTGGAAGATTTGTGGAAACAATGCCAAAAGGGACTGTTTTTGGCCATGCTGCATCTATAATAGAAGGAAACACAGGGAAACCATCAAAAAAAATGGCACTGCTTAAAGATGCAGGTTGTTATGTAGCCGATCATTTTGATGATATTGTTTCCCTGCTACATGATGCCCTAAAAAACTAATACACACTGACATATTAATTTGAGCATTCTTATTGAGTATTTTTAGTGCAAGGAAATTTATCTATGACACCTTTGAGAACAGCCCTTTTTGTACCTGGAAATAGGCCAGAGCGCATGGGAAAAGCAATAGAATCTGGTTCTGATGCAGTTATTATTGATCTTGAAGATGCAGTTCCTTATTCCGAGAAAGAAAAAGCTCGGTTACAGGTAAATGAATTTTTAGGCAAAAATATTCCAAAGAAAATTTACGTACGGGTAAATGGCTTAAACACCCCATTTTGTGAAGAAGATATTGAGTCTGTAATAAATGAAAATTTGGCGGGTATTATGCTACCGAAGGTCGAATCAAAGGAGGATATTTTTAAGTTAGACAAATTTTTAACTAATTCCGAGAGAAATGCTGGGTTAGAAATTGGTACTATTGAAATAATTTCTATTTGTGAATCGGCCAAAGGTTTAGAAGAATTATATTCAATTGTTTCAGCGGAGCCTGAGCACCACCGAGTTTCAATCGTTGTTTTTGGGGCAGCTGATTTCACACTGGATTTGGGCATAAGTTTAACTCACGAAGGAAAAGAATTAGAATATCCACGCAGAAGAATACCAGTAGCTTGCCGAGCTGCAGGCATTGTGCCTCCTTTAGATAGCCCTTGGATGATTGATTTGAAGGATTTTGATGGATTAATTGAGGATGCCAAAAAGGCAAAAGCGTATGGTTTTCAAGGAAAAATAGTTATTCATCCAAGCCAGATTAAGTACTGTCATGATGTTTTCACACCCTCTGAGAAGGAAATTGCATACGCCAAGATGGTTATAGAAGCCTTTGAAGATGCAGAGCGTGAAGGAAAAGCAGCAATACAAATAGATGGAAAATTTATCGATTACGCTATAGTTGAAAAATCTAAGAGGACCTGTGCTTTGGCAAAACTTCTATTAGATAAGGTGGAATAACCAGTATCTGATCAATCGAACAATATAAGGCGATATTAGAGCTTTTTATCCTGAGGATTAAACAAGGCATTTTTGAAGATGATCGGCAAAGTCTCTTTTAGGTTCTTTATTCAATAATTCCCTATTGCAATTTGAAGCGTATCATATTGCAGATTAGGCAATAGCAAATACACACTTTTTTCCGCTTTAATTTATTTTGGGTTTCGTGCCTTAATCTAACATCTCGGAAAAATGTATATTTGATTTGCCAATCACAATTTCAACAAATCAACTCATATATACAGAGTCCAATATCCTTATCAAATCAAACTCATCTCGTTACCAATAAAAAGGTGCAATATTCCACTGGTTGATCTCACCTGGAAAAAATAAGGCGGGCACAATATATTGTGGTTCGATTTTTTACTTCAAAATTGAAGAGTCGGGTGGCGCAGGGGAGTCTCACCCC
>SDBS01004003.1_pt1 | contig 14445 bp, 10 predicted proteins | sample 2277091 | NCBI WGS metagenome assembly SDBS01 (sample SAMN10404972, study PRJNA504765) | marine sediment metagenome | isolation source: marine sediment core GS10_PC15, 163 cmbsf | place: Arctic Ocean: Southern Knipovich Ridge | collected 2010
CCCACCACCGCCGCCGCACTGCCTCCACCAGGGGTGGGCTGATTGGACGCCAGCCGCTGCGTGTACTCCCTTACCGTCTCAGCAACTAAAGACATGCTAGGCATCTCCTGGCTCTGAGGCTGGTCTGTGTCGTCGGATCTCGGCCTCGGTATGGTCAATCAGCCCGCCCAGCGGCACGCTCTGCTTGCGCACGCGCACGACTACCTCATCAACCTTCTCGAAGCTGTCTATAATACCCTCGGCTACATCGTGGGCCAGCGCCTCGACCAGCTGGTAGTTACGGGCGCTTTCGACATTCCGCACCAGCTCGTAGACCGCCTTATAATCAACCGTCTTCGAGAGGTCGTCGGTCGAGCCGGCGGGCTCGAGGTCCAAATACAATTCGACATCCACGGCGAAACGTCCTCCCAGCTCGCGCTCACTTTCCTCCACGCCGTGGTGACCGTAGAAGGTCATGTTGACGATGCGTATGCAGTCTCTGGGCATAGTTATCAATCCTTCATCTCAACGATTCTCTACCAGCAGGCGCAATTCGGTGGCCAGGACCGCCACGCGGGCATCGAAGAATCCCTGCGGGACCTCCTCGACGATCTGCAGCTCGTAGGCCAGGCCGATCGCGACGTGAGCTTGAGCCGGGCTGAGCGAATTAAGCAGCCGGTCGTAGTAGCCGCCGCCGTAGCCCAGTCGCCCCCCAAAGGGGTCGAAGGCAATACCCGGCGCAATGACGCAGTCCACATCGGAAAGCACCGCGCGCGCGCAAAGGTGCGGGGCCGGCTCCGGGATTTTGCAGTAGCCGGGCGCGAGCTGCTCGGCGACATCGCTGACATAGTACAGTTCGAGCATGGGCGAGCCCCGGTCAACCCGGGGCAGGATCAGCCGCTTGCCGGCCTCCAGCGTGGACGCCATCAGCCGATCAGTGTAGACCTCCGAGCCAAACGCAGCATACAGCATCACCGACTCGGCCTGCTGAAACTCCCAGGTCTGGACCACGCGGCTCCAGATGATGTCGCTCTTGTCGCGGCGCTCGGCCTCGGGAAGCGCGTTGCGCCGCTTGAGGGTTGCCTTGCGGATCCTGGTCTTGCGCCTGTCTTCAATCGCCCGCATCCTCAGTCGCAACCCCTCAGAATTGCGTCGGTCATCCGTGCCACCTGGGCCATCTCGGCCACGTCATGGGCCCGGATTATGTTCGCGCCGTTGGTGATGGCCACCGCACAGGTCGCCGCCGTCCCCCACAGGCGCTGGTCAGCGGGCTGGTCAAGCACCTTGCCGATAGTTGACTTGCGGGAAGTACCAATCAGCACCGGCCGGCCCAGGCTGCGGAATTCGCGCAGGCGGCGCAGAATCTCCAGATTGTGGTTGACAGTCTTGCCGAACCCGAAGCCGGGATCAATGATGATCTGCTCAACCGCGACGCCCGCCGCCACTGCCGCCTCAATGCGTTGCGCGAAGAAATCGTAGATTTCCGTGATCAAGTCTTCGTAGGTGGGGCTATTCTGCATAGTCTCAGGTGTGCCCTGCATGTGCATGATCACAACCGACACACCCGTCTCAGCAGCTAGCTCCGGCATCCCGGCCCCGCGTAGTGCATATACGTCATTTATCAGTTCGGCGCCCTCGCCCAGCGCCGCGCGGGCCACCTCGGCCTGGGCAGTATCAATAGAGATGGGCAAGCCAACCTCTGCGCGGACGCCCTGCACAGCAGGGATGACCCGGTGCAGCTCTTCTTCGACCGACACAGCTTCGCCGCCCGGGCGAGTGGATTGCCCACCGATATCAATGATATCCGCTCCGGCCTGGGCGAACCGCCGCGCCTGTTCGACAGCAGCCGAGACATCGGCACCAATGCCGTCGCCGGAGAAAGAATCCGGCGTCATATTGATTACGCCCATAACCAGCGTACGCTGGGCAAAGCCCAGCTCGCCGGAGGGAAGTTGCAGCGGCCCAGGTGCTTGCTCGTACCGCCCGAGTAACGCGCTAAGCTCCTCGCCAATGTCGGGCAAGCCAAAGGGCTGAAGCCGAAGCTTCTCAGTCAATCGCTGGTACTGGCGGGCCGTGCCCAGCAGGATCACTGGGGCGGGGGTATCATCGAAGCCCGCCACACGCGGGGAGACCACGCAGTCGCCACCGAGGGCGAGCATCTCCTGCTTGAGCACAACAGCGGCCTTGCCCCGAACCTGCTCCAGACGCACAGGCCGGAAGGCAGCTTTGTCAACCAGCCAGTCCTGGGCAGGGGGCACCGGACCAATTCTCTGTATCTCGCGCTGCGCGTCGGCACTGGTGCCCCACACCAGCACGCGGGCGCGGTGGGCCACGACGAAACCAGAGGGGTCGGGCATAGGCTAGGCTATCCTCTCAGCGGAGCGAGACGAGCACCTCGCATGTATGACAAGTGGAGCCGCCGCTATTATAACACATGGCCGCCGCCAAGAAAACCAGCATCGGCCGACAGGTGGGAGGCCCATCGTACCAAGCAGAGCCACTTCCCGTCGAGCCGGCAAGAGACAAGTGCATTGACAAGGCCCGCGGCTTAGAATATAATAGGCAATAACTTGTACTGGTACAATATGCAATAGGGAGCGGGAGCATGAGACGCAATCGCGGCAGCATAGTAGCGGCGCTGATATTGCTGGCAGCATTCACCCCCAATCTCGCGGCCCAGCAGCAGCCAAGCGGTGATTTTGTCGCCGGGATCAATGCCCTTGACGCCGGAGACTACGATGAGGCCGTGGCTAGGCTACAGAAGACCGTGCAGGCCCAGCCGGGCAATCAGGTAGCTCACTACTACTTGGGCGCCGCCAACTTCCATCTCGAGCAGTACCCCGAAGCCCTGGCTGCCTTCCGGGAAGCAGAGCACCTAGCGCCGGCGCGGCCCGGTGTGCGATTGTACATCGGCCACATCTACGCCCGCCAGGGCGCCTTCGACGAGGCGATAACCGCCTACCAGGAAGAGCTTGCTAAGCTGTACGGCCCGCAAAGGGCAGATGCGCTCGTCGCGCTGGGCAGTACTCTCGCCCAGGCAGGCAGGCTCCGGCAGGCACGAGAGACCCTCGCCCAAGCCGTCTACTACGACCCGAAATACGTCGAGGCCCTCTATTGCTATGGGCACGTATTCCTACAACTGGATCAGCCCGAACAAGCCCTCGAGCAGTTTGAAAAGACCAGGGAAGTCGTCCAGGAATGGAATGACAAGATGATCCGCCTGGCACGACTGTCCCCGGAAGAGGCGCGCCGCCAGCAAACGACCGAAGAGAGTGTGGCGCAAGAGTACAGCCGCGCGGAGACCTTTGCCCAGGAATTGGGCCTGTGGCCCAGTCTGAACAAAGCCATCGGCGACACACACATGGCGCTGGGCGAGTGGACGGCGGCACGCAACGCGTATCGCCGGGCACTCCGCCGCGACGAACTTGGCAACCCTTCGGACCCCGACGTCTATGTCCGCATTGGCCGTGCCCTTCTTGAAGACGCCCGGGAAATGTTCTACGAGGAGGGGCTGCTGTTCAGCGCCATTCCTATGACCAACGAGGCCATCGAATCAGCCGAAAAGGCACTTGAGTTCGACGCCAACTTCGCGCCGGCTCACGAATTGCTCGGCGAAGTCTACGCCCTGCAAGCTAGCACCTATACCTCTGATCCGGACCGCAATATCGTCTCCCACACCCTCCCGGATGCTCTGGCTGAGTTTGACAAGGCCCTCACCCAGGATCTGCAGTTAGTCCGCGCTATGGTGAGCATGGCCCGCACCTATCTGGACCGAGCGGAGCGCCTCGCCCCGGGCAGCGCGGAGGTTCTCACCGCCCTGCGGGAGGCCGACAGACTAATCCGCGATGCCCTGGAGTTGGCGCCCGACAATACCGCGCTGTACGTGCAGATGGCTCGACTGGCGATATTGCAGGAGAACTACGAGGCCGCGCTAGAGACCGCCCAGTATGCCTTGGAGCTTAAGCCCGACGATGTAGCCGGCCTCAATGCGGCGGGACTGGCCGCCTACTACATGAACGATCTGCCCAAAGCCATCCGTTACTTCACCAAGGCAATTCGGATCAATCCCAAGTACGCTCAGTCCTATACCAACCTGGGCAATGCCTTCTTCCAAATGCAGTCATGGTATCGGGCTCGCCGCCAGTACAAGAAGGCGCTCGAGCGCATGCCCGAGGCGGTGCTGGCCAACACTGCGTACCAGCGAGCCTATATGTATTACATGATCGGGCTGTGCTACCATGAGACGCAGGATTATGACCACGAGGTCAAAGCTCTCAATGATGCCCTAGCCCTGGACTCGACTTACTTCGATGCGTACCGGCAGCTAGGTCGCGCATATCTGGCCAGGCGCGACTACCGCGCCTCCCGCCGAGTTCTGGAGATTGCCATACAAAATGCCCCCTCCGATCCACAGATGGCCGATGTGCACACCCAAATTGGCGAGGTCTACGAGGTCGAAGGTGACACCCACGCAGCCGTCGTTGCCTATAGTGCGGCACTGGAGGTAGACCCCAACAACCCCGTAGCCGTTGCTGCAATTAGCCGTCTTAGCCAGAGCTAGCCGGAAGCACCGGGGCCAACCCGGCTGGAGTAACAAGCAGTTGAAGGTATTGGCGGCCGCAACTAACCTGGTGATCGTTTGCTTCTGGCTAGGCCCGGGCAACTGCTGGGCGCAGCAAGCAGTGGGTCCAGTTGCGACTCAGCCAATGGTGTTCGACAACGGTCTTTGCGTCCTTTTTCAACCTAACGCCCACACCTCAACGGTGGCCATCTCCGCCTTGGTCGAGGTGAGCGCCAGTCGAGAGAGCTGGCTGACAGCGGGCAGCAGATACGTGCTGGCCCTGATGGCTGGTTCGCCAGGTCAAGATAGCGGAGAGACCGGCGGCGGTCCGACGGTGCTCCACATTGACAGTGCAACAACTCGCGACCATGTGGGGCTGCTCGTCCAGTGCTTGCCGCAAGACTTTCCCGACGCTTTGCGGCTGGTACAACGGCAATTGTTCGCGCCCGACTTGAGCGCTGAGCGATTGAAGGCGGCACGCCGGGAAGCACTGGCAGCCATCAGGAGGACCCGCGGGCTACCGGTGGCGCTGGCCCTGAGCACGCTAGTCGAAGAACTGTACCCGCAGCAGCCGGGGGCTTGGCCGGTGCACGGAACGATCGCCTCGATGTCGGCGCTAGACCTGGCACAGATCCGCCGGTTTCATCGCGATACCTTTCGGGCCAATACCACCATCTTGAGCATCAGCGGCGACCTGGCGCGCTCCGAAGTGGAGAGGCAAGTGCAGGATTGCTTCGGCGAGTTGCTGCCCGGTGAGCCGCGCGACCGGGAGGTGTTCCTGCCCCACCCGGCCGTGCGGGGCCCGCGACGGTTGATAATGTACGGGGTTGATACCTCGGTCGTCGCGGTCGGCGCACGCGCGCCCAGCTTGGCCGACGCCGATTATCCGGCAGCCGTCGTGCTCAGTGCCCTGCTGGGCTCGGGGATGGGCTCGCGATTGTTTCAGGCGCTGCGCGCTCAACAGAGCCTGGCCTATACGGTTGAGGCTGCGCTTACGCCGTCGCGAGTTTGCAGCCATAGCTATGTGCTGGCGACCTGTTCGCCAGATGACCTTGACGCCGTGCATACAGAAATCAGCAATCAACTCGACAGTATCATCGCCCATGGGGTAAGCGATCTGGAACTGGCGCGCGCCCAGCGCTTCGTCACCAACAGCTTTATGCTAAACAAGCAGCGGAATCGGGACCTGGCCCACTATCTGGGCGTATTCTACGGGTCCGGGGGGCCAGCAGGCTTGCGGGCCTACCAACAGTTTCCCGCCCTGATCGCTGAGGTCTCGGGCGAGCAGGTACGCGAGTCGTGCGCGGAGATGTTTGCCCGACCGGCCACAGTCATAGTAGAGGGCACCAAGCGGTAGCGGATCGAGTCCAGCCGCAGGGAGCGGCATAATCAGCTATCCCCGAGGGCACATGTCGGCCGGTTGGCGAGACCAAACAGCTTCCAACTGTGCAGAGCAGAGGAGAGCGGTAATGAGACTACTATTAGTCACGACAACGGCCCTTATTGTCACAGTGCTTGCCCTGGGGATCGGTGGCGCGCTGGCCCAGGGCCCCGGGGCCTGGACATATTTGTATGACGGCCAACATACCGGTGTAGCCGCCGACCCGGTACAGATCCCCCTGTCCCTGAGCTGGCGGCACGCCAGCGGCCAGGCGACTGAAGCCGTCTCCACGCCAGCAATTGGGCCGGGGCGGGTCTACTTTGTCGTCGGCAGCAAGCTGTACGCAGTGGAGCGAGCCACTGGCGAGCAGGCCTGGGAGATCGAACTGAACAACCGGGTCCACTCCGCGCTGGTCTTGGAGGAGGGCACCCTGTACTTTGGCGCTGCGGATGGCAAGCTCTGGGCCGTGGACGCCACCGCGGGCACCGCGAAGTGGAAGTACCCCTCCGAAGGCCCGATACGCTCGGCCCCCCTGATTCATGACGGCGTGATGTACTTCGGGTCCGACGACAAGAAGGTCTATGCCTATGATTTGGCTACCGATAGCCATCTGTGGCAATTCCCAACCGGCGGGGAGGTGCAAAGCACCCCGGCAGTATGGAGAGACCTCATCTTCGTCTCGTCTCAGGATGGCTATCTTTATGCGCTCAAGCGAGCCTCCGGAGCAATGGCGTGGCATGCGCAAGTCAGCCGGGGCCGCAATCGGTCGTTTGCCTCGCCGGTGGTCCATCGCGACCAAGTGTTGCTATCCGCCGGCAACTATCTGCTCGGCTTCGACGCGCAAAAGGGTGCCCGGCGGTGGAGCTTTGCCGCCGGCGACTTGATCGCGGGCAGCCCGGCAGTAAGAGGTAGGCGAGCGTACGTCGGCAGTCGCGACGGCGTGGTCTACTGCATTGACACTACCCGGGGCAAGGCTGTCTGGCGCTTCCCCAAGCAAGGCTCGCGCGGTCCGATCCAGTCGTCACCGGTTCTGGCCGGCGAGGCGTTACTGGTGCGCAGCGGCGGCACGGTAGTCACCACCCAACCCACGCAGACTGGCACAGCGTACGGCCGCCCCGGAACCACTGCCGGCACCACCGCTCAGGCCCAGACCACCACCATACCGACGTCAGTGTGGGCCTTCGCCCCAGACAGCGGCAAGCTGCTCTGGGAGTATCGCTTGCAGCAACCGCTCCAGCCAACCATCGCCACCGGCCGCCAATTCCTGGGTTACGGACCTATGGGGCGCGACATGCCAGGCGTATCAGGTCCACCAGGCCCGCCCGGCATTCCTCATCCCCAAGCACGACCGTCCATCACCACGGACATGTATAGCAGGTCTGTGGACGCCTGCGTGGTCACCACCGGGGGCAGTGTTTACATCACTGGGGACGACGGGGCCCTGTATGGCTTCGCTGCCGGCGCGACAGACAACGAAAAGCCGGTCTTCAAAGAGACCATTCTTATGTTTCCCGGGCCCACACCGGGCACCCAGTACAGCTTCTCGGTGCCCACCGAGGCGGGCGAGTTGTTCTTCCCCCCACCGCCGGCCGAGGACATCATCCAAATCCCCGGCGCGCCGCCGTTGAGCGTGTCATTTGGGGTAGACGACTCTGGCTCGGGCATTGACCCGGACTCCGTTCAGGTCCTGATTGACGGCCAGGCTGTCCCGGAAGACCAACTCTTCTACGACGCGACGCAGGGGCGGATATGGTGGCACTACGAGCCGCAAACCGTGATGGCGCGAAACTATCCCGCCGGTACACACATCATCGAACCCCAGGCCACTGACTGGCATGGCAATCAAGCGGGCTGCCGGATCTACCTGGTGGTGGATAACTCACTGACTGCGCCGAAGATACCCGGGATGCCCGAACAGCCGGTCGGCTGGCCGGGCGGGGCGATGGGGGGAGCAGGATACGCGCCCGGGTATGCAGCACCCGGTGGCTATCCGGCGGGACGCCCCGGAGAACCACCCAGATTCTAGCTTGGCACCACCCACAACCATAAGGGAGGGTAATGGCGAATGGCCAACGCGATCCTGAAGGTCCTGGTAGTGCTGCTCGTTATTGTGTACTGCGCGCTGTTCATCACGTGGAACAGTCAACTTGTAACCGTGGCCGGCCTGGATTGGTTTGGCGACAGATATGTGCAAGATATGCCGGCAGGCTACCTGCCGCTGATCGGCGCAGTCGCTGGCGCGCTCTTCATGGCGATCATGGCCTCGGCTGCATGGGGTGCGCAGAAAGGCCAGGCCGACCGGGCTGTTGCACAGGTGGCCAAGGCCAAGACCAAGCTGCAGGAACTGGCCGATCTCATCAAGCAGCAGCGCCAGGAAATCGCCCAGCTTAGGGGAGGTCCGCCGGAAGAGCCACAAGATGAGCAACCCTCTTCTGCACCTGACGAAGAAGATCAGTAGTCGCGCGGCTCGCCTCAGCCTACAACGATTTCGACACTACAAGAAGCTACGTGCCTCTTGTGGTGTTTTGCTACCAATCTACCGCAAGCCACGGAGCGTTTGGATATGCCAGAAGACAACGACGCCTGGTTGCTGCTCAACGCCAGCCAGCTCGCGCCGCTCAAGCAGCTTCACCTTCTGGAGGCCTTCGGGTCACCTGACCAGATCCTGGGGGCCAGTGACAACCAGCTCACCGCGCCGTCGGGTATCACCTTAGCGCACGTCAAGAAGTTGCGCGATGCTCAGCGTGACGTTGACCTGGCCCAGCTCCATCAGAAGTGCGCCGAGCACGAGGTCAACATCGTCACCCTCGCTGACGAGACCTACCCCCCGCTGCTCAAGGAAATCGAGGCGCCGCCACCAGTGCTCTTCGTACAGGGCAGCTTCACCAAGGCCGACGAGTTGGCCATGGCGGTGGTAGGCACGCGCAAGTGCACGCCGTACGGGCGGACTGTGGCGGGCAAGTTGGCCGCTAACCTGGCCCAGCGCGGCTTTACCATAGCCAGCGGGCTGGCGGTGGGCATTGACGGCGAGGCGCATCGTGCTGCCCTGGAAACCGGTGGCCGGAGTATCGGGGTGCTGGCCTGTGGTGCCGACATTACCTATCCCCGCCCGCACAAGCAACTGCGCGAGCAGCTAGCTCAGTCCGGCGCGGTGATAACCGAGTATGCATTTGGCACGGCGCCGCTGCGCGAGCGATTTCCCGCGCGCAATCGGATCATCAGCGGACTGAGCCTGGGGGTAGTGGTTGTCGAAGCCCCGGCCAAAAGCGGGGCGCTGATTACCGCCCGGCTGGCCGGCGAGCAGGGCCGAGAGGTGTTTGCCGTGCCCGGTGACATCAATAGCCCGACCAGTCGCGGCTGCCATGCACTGATCAAAGACGGCGCGCACCTGGTTGAAGTGCCCGAAGACGTCGTTGACGGGCTGGGCATAATGCTCAGGGTCGTCCCGATGCGCACCGAACGCAAAGACGTAGACCTCCACGGGGACGAGCAGACTGTCTATGAAGGCCTGGGCCACGAGCCGCAGCATGTTGACCAAATCGCCGCTGCCTGCCAACTCTCGCCCGCGCAGATCAGCGCGGCCCTGATGTTGCTCGAGGTCAAAGGCCTGGTGCGCCGATTCGCCGGCAATACCTTTGTAAGATTGAATTGACCCGGTTGCGGGTAACGATACACACAGGTGAATTCCGTGGGCAAAAAAGCAATCATTGTCGAATCTCCCACCAAAACTCGCACGCTTGGCCGGATTCTGGGCGATGAGTATAAGTTGCTGGCCTCGATGGGCCACGTCCGCGACCTCCCGGGAAAGGGCCTGGGCGTGGACATCGCGCACGATTTTGCTCCCGAGTATGTGAGCGATGATCGGCAGCGCAAGGTTCTCCAGAAGCTCAAGAAGCAGTTGGCGAAGGTAGATGTCGTCTACCTTGCCTCCGATCCGGATCGCGAGGGCGAAGCGATCGCCTGGCATCTGGCCCAAGCCCTGGACCTGCCTGACGCCCAGCGCTTGGAGTTCCACGAGATAACCGCGGAGGCCGTCCTGGCGGCGCTGGAACATCCCCGCGAGATTGACCAGCACCGTGTTGATGCGCAGCAGGCCCGGCGTATTCTCGACCGGCTCGTTGGTTACCAGATCAGTCCGCTGCTGTGGCAGAAGATCGGCGGTGGTGCCAAGGCTGCTCTCAGCGCCGGGCGGGTGCAGTCAGTGGCCCTGCGATTGATCTGCGACCGCGAGCGGGAGATCGCCGCCTTTGTCCCCAGAGAATACTGGAGCATCACTGCGACGCTCAGCCCCCACGAGCAACAGGCAGCCACCTTCGAGGCAGAGGTCAAGTCCAAGGACGGCGAGGAGCTAGTACCCAAGGATAAAGAGCAAGCTCTGCTGAAGGATCGGGACCAGGCCGACGCCTTTGTCCAGGAGCTCCAGCAGCAGCAATACATTGTCAGGGAAGTCGAGCGCAAGACCCGCCAGCGCAAGCCCTACCCCCCGTTTATCACTTCCACCCTCCAGCGCGTGGCGGCCGGTGCTCTTCACTTCTCAGCACGCAAGACAATGCGAATCGCCCAGCAGCTTTACGAAGGTGTTGCCATCGGCGAGGACACGACCGGCCTGATAACCTATATGCGTACCGACTCGACTCGCGTGGCACCCAGTGCTCAGACCCAGACTCGCAGGTTCATCGAGCAGCGCTGGGGCAAAGAGTACGTCGGCCCTGGGGCGAGAGGTAAGAAGGTCAAGCGCGCGCAGGAGGCCCACGAATGTATCCGTCCCACGTCGGTGCTCCGCGAGCCCGAGACCATCAAACCGCACTTGACCAAGGACCAGGCTGGGCTATATGAGCTGATCTGGCGGCAATTCGTAGCCAGCCAGATGAAAGCTGCCGTCTACGAACAGGTCACGGTGGTCATCGAGGCCGGCCCCTATGGGCTTGGCGCGACGGCTTCCCGCGTGAAGTTCCCAGGTTTCCTGAAGGCCTTGCCCGACAGCAACGGCGATGACGAAGAATTCGACAAGCTGTCGGCCTTGGAGGAGCGCCAGGCGCTATCGCTGCACGAACTGAGTCCCGAGCAACACTTCACCCAGCCGCCGCCGCGTTACAACGAGGGGAGCCTGGTTGCCGCGATGGAGGAAAGCGGTATCGGCCGCCCCAGCACCTACGCTACCATCATCGAAACGCTGCGCCAGCGCAAATACGTCCGGATGCAGAAGCGAGCATTCGTGCCTACGCGCCTGGGCATGACCGTTACCGACTTCCTAGTGGAACGCTTCCCCGAGATCATGGACGTTCAGTTCACCGCCCACGTCGAGGAGGACCTGGACAAGGTCGAGCGCGCCGACGGGGACTGGATCGCGCTATTGCGCGAGTTTCATGAGGGCTTTGAGGAGCAGTTGGAAAAGGCAACAGAGGCACCGCTGAAGGCACTGGAGGGGAGGAAGTGCCCGAAGTGCAGCGGACAGCTCTACGAACGGTTCTCACTTTTCGGCAAATTCGCCGGCTGCGAGAACTACGATAATCCCGAGATAGAATGCGACTACACCGATGATCTCCTGGCCGACGTCCTCCCGCGCACGGAGCCCGAAGAGATCGGTGAGAAGTGTCCCGAGTGTGGCGGGGACCTGCTCAAGCGCGCCGGCCGCCGCGGCGAGTTCATCGGCTGCGGCAACTACCCCGAGTGCAAGTATACCCGACCGCTGGAGGGCACAAAGGAGCCGAGGCGCCGGGCAATCGCCACCGACCAGGAGTGCGAGAAGGAAGACTGCACTGGCCATCTGGTGCTGCGCTACGGACGGCGGGGACCGTTCCTGGGCTGCTCGAAGTACCCCAAGTGCCGCTTCACGCGGGATGTTACCCCCGACGAGCGGAAGCAGATCGAGGCAAGCGCGGCAGATGGCGATGAGGAAAGCAGGTAACCGTCGTGGCCGCCCAGCCTGGCTCTACTAACGATCGCATCGCGCCCGCGCCAAAGCTAGGACTCCTGCTGGCCATCTTCGCCGTTAGCTTCAGCGTACTCGTTTTTGAAATCTCCTTGACGCGCGTCTTCTCAGTCCTGCTGCGCTTCCACTACGTCTTTTTGGCTCTATCCCTGGCGCTATGTGGCCTGGGGATTGGCGGGCTGGTTGACTTCCTCATCCGCCGCCGCTGGCCGAAGACAACCGACTCGACTGCCTTCCTGGCCGGGTGCGCTCTACTCTTTAGCCTGCTCATCCCTGGCGGTGTTGTCATGCTGCTTGCCACCCCGCTGGCTGCGCACCTGACCTCCGTCTGGGTGATGGCCGCAGGTTGCCTACCGCCGTTCGTGGCCGCGGGCATTTTCCTCAGCCACGCCTTCGCCCAGTATCCCAGCTTCAGCGGCCATCTCTACTTCGCTGACCTGCTGGGCGCCGCCCTGGGCAGCTTCGTGGTCATTGTCGTGCTTCAGGCAGTCGGGGGCATTAACGCCCCGCTGATCTGTGCCCTGGTCGCCACAGGAGCGGCGCTGGGACTGTCTGTGACTGCACGGCGGCCAATGTTGAGCCTAACTGCCCTGCTGGTGGCAGCGCTACTTTCTGCTGGCCTGGTCGCGAACCTGCGCGGGAAGTACGTGGACCTTCCCAAGGTCCCCCTCGCCGCTGATCCAGCGGCCAAGCCCCTCCAACAAGAACTGACCAATCCGATGTTGAACTCCAAGATTGTTCACACCGAGTGGAACGCCTTCGCGCGCACTGACGTGGTCGCGACACCCCGTCACGGCGAGTACTTCGACCCGAATGATGACCTATACATCTACACCGATGGCGATGTACCCACCAATATGGCTCGCTTCCAGGGCGATCTGGCCGCGGTGGATCATGTGTACAAGGATTTCATCGGCTTCCTGCCCTTCCGCCATTTGCGGCCCAAAAAGGTTCTGCTGATTGGCCCTGGAGGTGGTCAGGACATTCTGATGTCTCTGGCAGTGGGCTGCCGGCAGATTGACGGCGCTGAACTCAATCCGTCCATGCCCAAAATCGTGCGTAGATTCCGGGACTTCTGCGGGCCGATATACGACTACCAAAACGTCAACATCAGCGTCGCCGAGGGGCGCAGCTACGTAAGCCGGACGGGCGAGAGGTACGACTTGATATACATGGCGCTGACCAAGACCGCCACCACCACCAGCGGCTCGCTGGCGCTCTCGGAGAGCTACGCGCACACTGTGGAGGCCTTCCAGCAGTACTATCAGCACCTGACCGACAAGGGGCATCTCGCCTTCGTCTGCCAGAACCCGCTGCTTCTGCTGCGCACGCTGCTGACCGCGCGGGAGGCGGTGATGCAGGAGACCGGAGCAAGTGCCGTCGCGGCGATGAAACATCTGGCCCTGGTCAGCCGGCCCAGACGGGAATACATACTGGGGCCGTACCGGCACCTGCTGATTATGTCGCGGCGACCGTTTACGCCAGCGCAGGCCGAAGAATTCGCCAAGCAGACTGTGGCGATGGGCCTGGAGCCCGGCTACTTCCCCGGGGTCTTCACGCCACTGCCGTTAGCCTGGCTGGACGAGCAGAACCTGACCGCGGAGCAATTCGTTGTGAAGTACAACCAGTCCTACCACCGTCAGCCTGGCCAGCGCTGGAATTTCCTGCCGTGTACGGATGATCGTCCCTTCTTTGTGGACTGCACCTTTGGCATTCCCGTCCAGTTTCGGCGATTCATGTGGGCACTGGGCCTGGCCACGGTCCTGCTGTCCGCCGGCGCCTGGCTCTGGCTGAAGCGGGCGAACTCACCGGTGCTGGCGCGGAGCCGATTCTGGCCCGCCATCGTCTACTTCGCGCTGCTGGGGATGGGCTTTATGGCCCTGGAGATAGTCCTGGCGCAGAAGCTGGTGCTGCTGCTGGGCTACCCCGTGTTGACCCTGTCGGTGGTCCTGTTTTCGCTGCTGCTGGGCGGGGGACTGGGCAGCTTCACCACCCAGAGTTGGCCAGAAGCAACGGTACGCAAACGAGCCACCGCCGCGGCACTGGGAGTTGTGGTAATGGCTGTGGCCCTATACTTGCTGCTACCGAGTATTACCACGGCCGCCTTGCACCTGGATATCCGGCTGCGCTGCGCCCTGACAATGGCTCTACTGGTGCCGCTGGGGTTCTGCCTCGGCATACCCTTCCCCACCGGCATCCGCACTATCGGCTCGAAGAGCGGCGACCTGGTACCGTGGATGTGGGGGGTCAACGGGCTGACCTCGGTGATCGGATCGGTCGGCGCGATGGTGATGGCCAAGCTCATCGGCTTCAGTTCGGTGCTGCTGCTGGGCGGCGGGCTTTATGCCTTGGTTACTATTATCCTGGCCAGCGGACTGCTGAGCCAAAGGTCGGCGAAGGTCAAGTGAGTGCTGACGGCGAATCCACCTGTGCAGTTGATCATATTAGCTAAGAGGATCGCGCAATGGCCGAGACCGCAGTCACAGCCGTCGAACTACAGAACCGGCGGGTTGAGGAACAGCTTGAGCAAGCTCTCCAGAAGATGGAAGAGTGGACAGCAGAGCAGGTTAATGAGCTGCGGATGACCGGGCC
>SDBS01004004.1_pt1 | contig 14439 bp, 13 predicted proteins | sample 2277091 | NCBI WGS metagenome assembly SDBS01 (sample SAMN10404972, study PRJNA504765) | marine sediment metagenome | isolation source: marine sediment core GS10_PC15, 163 cmbsf | place: Arctic Ocean: Southern Knipovich Ridge | collected 2010
ATACTTGCCGGGCGTGGTGCAAACGCCCCTACTGTACGGGTAACAGAGGCCCCGTTCCTGGCGTGGACGTTTGCTGTAAACGATGATACGCATATGACGATAGAGGTTCCAAAGGACATGGACCTTACAATGTCTGTGGACGTAGTAGCACACTGGTACACGACAGACGCTACGGCAAACGGTGTAGATTCAGTGAACTGGCAGGCCCAGTGGAACAGTCGGGCTGTAGGCGAAACTGTAAACGCAGGCTCAACCACCGACAGTAGTGGCGATAAATTATGTGGGGCCCAGTATGCAATAGTCGAAACAATGATAGAGACTATTCCGGCAAACAGCGTTACTCAAGATGACCATCTCGGGTTAGATATAACGAGAATCGCATTGACTGCCGGGACCAACCCAAGCCCAACAGCGACCAGCGTTCACATCATAAGCGTAGAAATAGAATATACTGCAAATAAACTTGGGAAAGCGTTAGAAATCAATTTGTTGTTGCTCGAAGACAATACATTCTTCCTGCTTGAAGATGATACCTTTATGATATTGGAGATATAATGAGAAAGATATTGACAAGAACATTTTTGATACTGTTCTTTCTTGTTCCGATTTGCATGGCCGACACAAAGACTACCGACCTTGCCGAGACTACAGATGTGCAAGGCACCGACGTACTCTATATTGTGGACGGCGCCACAAGCAAGAAGATAACCGTCGTCAATTTGTTCGATACGATTGATACATCCCTGAAGCTACTTACCATATTGACAAATGAAACCGGGAGTGGTCTTGCGGTATTCGCCACATCGCCCACATTTACAACGTCCATCGTTATGGGTGCAGCCGATATGTCAGAAGCTGACCTTGAGAAACTGGACGGTATCACTAATGGCACGGCGGCGGCGAACAAAGCCTTAGTAGCCGATGCAAGTATAGACATTGACTTAGGGACCGGGGATTTCGACTGTACCAATCTGGTTGTTGACGGCACTACGAATATCATCGGTGCAACAACTTTAGGAACTGCTGCAACAGTAGCGGGCAATCTTTCTCTTTTCGATGCCGGAACGCTCACGATATACGAGGATGGTGATAATTTCAATATCACTTTGGTTTGTAACAGCGGGGAGGCGGTGGGGCTCTTGACTGGCGGGCTCGATATATCAGCCGCCCTCGGTGTCACTGGAATTGTCGTACTTGGCGATGGCGGTGATAATTTCTCAGTAGCTTCTGACGGCATTGATATTTCCACCGCCGGAGCTATAACGAACGCGGCGGGCATTGTTTCTACAGGTGATATTGACTTTGGTGGCGCCGACCTCGAGCTTCCACAAGGCCAGACACCGGACACCGATGGGGACGTGGACCTCGATTTCACCGATGGTTCGTTGGTCATTCAACATGGGTCCGCACACGCCGAGTTGGCAAGTGCTACGGATGTTGTGATGGGCAAGTTAATCAAATCCTTCAGTGCAACCATCTTTGCCCCTGACGGCGTTAATGATGTAATTCCGGTCAAACCGATTGTATCCGGCGAGTTCCCGCATGGCATTGTTGTCACCGAGGTGCACATGGTTGTCGGGACTGACACTAATTACACGATTGACGTTGAGAACTGGGATGACTTTGACACAATCAATGTAGCGCAACCGTCGGTCAATTCCACTGCTTATACGTCTGGCAATAATGGTGAGGTGACCGATTCGGCAATCACTTTTGATACAATCGCTGCGGGGCAGATAATTATGATCGATATCCCCGCAACGGACATCGACTGGGTTTCTATAACAATTTTTTACTATGAACCGATTAGTTAATTAAGGAGTAATGACATGGCAAATACAGGACACGATTGGGGCGCGTTTGCGTTCGTTCAAGAATCGGCAAGTGATTGGGATGCGGATTTATTGGCAGATGATGCTACGGATATAAGCGATGCAATCACGGTAGACACCAAGTCTGCCATAATAATTGGTATGCTTTTTACCGAAGACAACACTGGTGTTGTCGCAGACAACAGTGTAACCATAGCTGTGTTGGGCACGTTCAATGATACTATCTTTGAGGATGCTCCCGGTCTTGCAGGTGTGCAGGTTGGCAATCCATTCAAATTTCAGATTACTCCGGTACAGAACGATTCCGTTGCTATTCAGTTCTCTATCGACCCGCGAGACTACAACCTTTTCAAGATTGCGGTTGTAAATGAGAGTGGGCAGGAGCTTGCAGTATCTTGTAAAATCAAAACAGCGGATATTCCGGTGGCGTCGGCATGAGATTGAAACCAAGGATATTCAGAAAGCCACAACTCACCCATCCTCTTGCCAGAGGGCTTGTGGCCTATTGGTTGCACAACGAAGGGTCTGGCTTGATTACAAATGACGTGAGCGGGAATGGTAATTACGGCACGATTACGGGGGCGACGTGGCAGGGGGACGCATTAACTTTTGACGGTGATAATGATTTTATTGATATGGGCATAAATATCAGTTTAGGCACTGGTCCATTCACGCTCCTGGGATGGTATAACGGGAATCAGGACGAAAACTTTATCGGCTTCATGGGCGCCATAGACGGCGGCAATGGCTACAGCCTGCAACTGCACCGAGGCGATGTACGGCATTGGGTGAATGGTGTATTCACCACGGGGTCGATAAGTGTACGTGGAGATATATGGCATCAAGTAGCTATAACGAGAAACGGAACGACAGGCCGAATTTTTGTTGATGGGAGTCAAGACGGTAGTGATTTTGTGACCGATGCGGGAAATGTTGACACAGGGCAAAACACACTGATTGGCGATTGGGGAGGGGGTGCAGCATTTCGGGTAAGTGGGTTAATAAGGGATGTGTTAATATACAGACGGGAACTTTTGTCATTTGAGATTCAACAACTTAAAAGAGACCCATACATACTATTCCGGCAAGACCCGGCATGGATAGGTCAAGCCGCGGTTGCAGCGCCGTCACCCGGCCAAGTCATCTTTATCACGAAAGCAGAAAGAGAAGCTGCTATTAAGGCTGCCTTGCCGGTGTTGTGGGCCTGTCAGGGTAGTAATAACAGAAGAGACTTTATGAAACATACCAGTTTAGCGATGTTCGGCTTATAAGAAGTACAGTAGAGAGCAAATATGACTGATATACCTTTAATCCAAAGAACAGAGACAGGGGCACGCAGGGCGGGTGCGGTCAAGCCGGGATTCGACCTTGCCGAAGGTGGGGAGATTGCACAGATAGGGCAGTTCGTTACCAAGTTCAGCGGAGCGGTTTACGATAAGCTCATCAAAGTGCAAGCGGCGAATGAGGTTGCTGAAGGAAAAGGACAGGTCAGCAGTCTCATAGAAGGATTCAGCAATCTTGTTGCCGAGAACCCAAACGCAAGTTTCGACGAGTTACAGGAAGAATGGAACAAAGTATCGGACCAAATTAAAGCTATTCCGGAAACACTCAAGACTGGTTTGGCCGGTGATGCCATGACGCAATGGCTTGCCTTGAGGGAGGAGACAATAAACAAGCAGGCCCACGGCAAGATGTTTGCGATAAAAAACAAACAACAAGCCGACAGGTTCCAGGTTCAAAGAGAACTGAACATACTGAATCTCGACGATGCTGCGCTGGAAGTACAATATGCCGATATGAGGGCAACGGGTAATTTCGACAATGTTGTATTAGACGCTCAGGAACAAATCGACTTATCGGTTATCGACAAGGCGCAGTCGAAAGTTGCTGTCGGCAACGCTTCACAGAGAGGGTTTGATGTATGGCAGGAAACGGTCACACCGGAAGACCCAGATGGTGATCTAAACGCTGGCTTTGCTGTAATCAATGCCATCGAAGGACTGACAGGGGCACAGAAACAAAATGCCGAATCTGAAATGAAGACACGCATTGAGAATCGCCGGGCCGAGGCGAGGTTAGAACTGAAACAAGCCGAAGATGCGGCTGTCGAGGAAATAAACAAACGGCTCAATAAAGGCCAGTTAGATGGCATCACTGATTTCATAAACACCTTGTCGCTGACAGAAACCAAAAAGAATGAACAGATCAAAACAGCCAACGCATTTGTAAAGTCTATCAACGACGCGAAAGAGGAAACCGTAACGTCCGACGAAACCAATATCAAGATTGATCAGATCATCGACGATGTAAGACGTGGACGAATGACCTATGACGAGGGGATTGTCGAGTATTCCACTTTATCAGCGGGCGTCAAGGCGAGCGAGGGCGGCGGCAACCTGAACGATATTCGCAAGGCAGCAGACTCTTCGGTAGACCCGACACTACTTCGGCCAGTTGTGAAACGCGGGGGATCTTTGGTGGAGAGGATGAAGAATCTCCAGATAGGTTTCGTGAAAGCTGATGATAGTTTAGACGACGATGAGAAACTTGTGGATATATCTGCTATTGAGGCAAGGGCTTTCAAGAACCAGACGGAGCTGGATGAGTGGGCTATTCTGAATAAGGATGATCCGAACTTTAATGAGAAATTCCAGAAGCAAGTAAACGACTTATATCGGTCTGAGATAGAAGAAGTTACGCTGAATATGTTCCAAAGAATTTTCACACATCCTACACTACTCAGGAAGAAGCGCCTAAAGGCGTTGCGCAAAGAGCCATCCTTTAAGGCTCTCAATAAAGCCGACCAAGCCAGAGTCGAGGATTTGATTGCCGAAGGATTAACAATACCACAAGCTCTCGGTAATGCCGATTTTCCTGAGCCGAAGAACCAAGCAGAATTTGACGCTATCCCCAGTGGCACGCAATTCAAAGACACTGACGGCAAGATCAAGGTGAAGAAATAATGGCTTTTCAAACTGGCGGAGAAATCAAAGACACTTTTCAGACTGGCGGAGACGTCGCTACGCTTGATGACGGTGTAGAACAACGCCGCTCGGAACTGATATGGAAAATTTTCAACGACGATATTGACGACATCGTAACGCAGTCTAATATTGCAAAGGAACTATTAGCTTCTCTTGACGATCCCGGTGATGTTATAAAACAGGGCGAAAACAGGATGATGCTTTCGGCACTGTTTGATATCCCTATGGAAGATGCGGTACTGCTTGAGCCTGGTATCATCAAGGAACTGTACGGCGAATCAATAGAGAAACTGTCTAATGCTGTAATTAACCGGAACTTGAAAAACGATATTGGCACAGCATTAAAAGAAACGCCTCTGAATCTCAAGATTGGCACAATCGGACTCGCAGCATCAACCTTAGAAGCTATCAAACGGAGAGCTGTCCAGTTAGCGGGTGGAGGCGTATTTGATGACGCGGCTTTGCTACATCAATTTGAGGCTATTACCCCACCGCCACGCCCAGGGCCGGAAACTTTCGGGAATACTCTCGACGCCGAGAATTATCTTTTTGACAGTGACAAGATGGACTTCATAAGGCCGGATGCTTTTGGTGAGGCGCTTGCTCGCAGATCGTTGGAGGAGTTACGATCACCATTAGGCAGGCCCGAAGATGTCCAGTTGCCGGGTGCTATCGCTGCCGAAGCTGTAGGACTCGTAACAAGAATACCGGATATTGGTGCGAAGATACTCAGGGGCAAGCAGAAGGCCCTTCAGGGCGAACAGGATATCGCTACAATAGCCAATGCACCAATTACATCACTTAACAGGCTTGCAGTGCAAAGTGGTGTGCCGTCAGCAGGCGTAGCCATCGGCATGAGTTTGTTGACTGGAAACCCATTTGTTGGGTTGGCTTTGCTTGGGGAAACAGCAGGTGGGGCAGAATTTCAAAACCAATTAGAGCAGGGCGGGTCAGTGCGAAAAGCCCTTTTCATAGCCGAACTCACTGAAGCGGCTGAAATCGGTGGGGAAATGCTCGTCTTCCCAAAGATAGTGAGGGGACTCCAAGGCGGGCTGTCGATTCGCCGAGGTTTGACCTTGATTGCCGAAAACGCCACACAGGAGGGAATCACTGGCTTCAATCAGACTTTCCTTCAAGTGTTCGGTACTGAAACCACAAAGGGTACAGATAAACTATTAGCGGCGAAAAAGGCGTTCGTTGCAGGCTATCAGGCAATTCCGGAGAATGCTTTTGTTGGGGGGGCTGTTGGCGGTGCAGCAGGTGCGGCGGGAGTTGGCGTTGATTTGGTCCGAAATGTAATCTCCAGATCGGCAATGAGTCAAGTAGTAGGCCAGGTCGAAGCCGATGTAGCTACCGAGGAAACAGGGGTTGCAGGGCCTGAGCCGTCGGCTGTAGCCCCAACGGAAGCCGAGCCGGCACCTGAGGGGGGTCAGGCTGCCGAGGCCGCAGCGGCGAAGCCACGGCCTTCTATCGCCGAACAGCGCCGGGGCGAGGTCGAACGCCGTTTGAGGGCCGGTGAGGCGGTTGCCCCTGATGTCCGTGAGGAATTCGCTGATTTGGTTGCGGAGATAGAGGGGGAGAAGCCCATAGCGAAGCCAGTGGCGGGAGAAGCCGAGGGTGGAATTAGGGCTGATATAATACAAGAGCAGACAGGCATAAAGTTAGAGCCAGGTACAGCAAGAAGAGTATTTGATGAAAGTAAAACGATTGAACAAAGGCGAGAGTTAATTAAAGATGCCGATTTTGAAGGTTTGATAACTAACCCAGAAAGGTTGAGAGGCGAAAAAGTTTTAGATATTCTTGCCCAACCCCCCACAGCGAAGCCGGCACAAGCCGGAGAAATAATCGTCCTTGAGCAAATCCAAAAAGGCAAACCATTCAAGCCTGTCAGCAAAAAGGGTCCGGGCTTAACAGCAGCAGAACGGGCGGCATTGACAAAAGAGAAACAGGAAGAACTGAGGTTCAAGCAAACGCAAGGCGAAAAGGTAGGTTTCAAGGTAGGCGAACGTGCATCACGCGAAAAGGCAAAGGTGGCAATTCAGAAACTTAAAGCAGCTCAGAAGCTCACAGAGGGCAGACGTAAGGAGGCAGTAGAATTAGTCAAGGCTTTTGTCCCGAAAGAGAATCAGGGCGATTTCCTGAAACGTGTATCTGAGGCGAAGACCCCACGCGATCTTGAGAAGTTGACCGAAGCCGTTGACAAAGGAATCGTAAGAGCCGAGAAGCGCGACGCAATCAAGGAACTCAATAAAGCAGTCAAGGCGATTAAGCCTAAAAGGATGTTGCCGGAATTTGCCGGACCTGCACAGGCGATTATTGACAGTCTGCAATTAGGCAAGCTCAAAGAAGATACCATCGTCAAAAACAGCGATCTCAAGGAAATGGCCCAGCAGGTTCTCGATTCGGCACGGAGAGACGAACAGGGGCGGGCAGTTGAAAGTATATCAACTTTCAAAGCACAGCAGATACTTGACGAATTGCGAAAAAAGACAACAAAGACGTTTGCCATAAACCAGCTTTCACTCGAAGCACTTGAACAGATAACTGATACGCTGACGGCCCTGAGATTCCAGAACGAGGTTGATACGATTGCCGCCCAAGAAGAAAAAGCAACCGAAGCTATACGCAGGCGGAAACTTATCAAGGAACAAATTACCGAGCCACCAGCAGCGGCCAAAACTGCGGCAGGGGCGGTTGCCAAGAAATTTAAGCTCGTACATGACAATCTGGAATCTGTTACCGATGCAATTAGCGGAGCAAGACCTGGCACATACGATCTGTGGAAAGCCCGCAAGGGGGCATTGACTGAGTTCGTTTATGATGTTCTGGATAGAGGCGTCGATATTCAGGCAACTCACAACAGAAAAGCCGGTCAGATATTTCAGCAAATCCGCAAAGACAATAAAATATCTACCAAACAAATCATTAGTTGGCTTGCACCATCCAGCATTACGGCAAAGACCAAAGAATTATTGGGAATAAATATAAAGCCGGAAATCCACATGTTTAGAATGGAAGATGCAAGGGGCAAGGCGGCAGACTTTGAATTTACTGCCAATGAACTGATGTCGATTTTTATGCACTCCCGAAACAGCCATAATCTTGCGGTTTTACTAAACGACGGTGCTGACAGGTTCGTCAAGGGCAAGATTACTAAGGGTGAAATCACAAAACAGAAACAGAAGATTCGCGGCTTCACCATTGAAATAATCGACAATATGATTGCATCATTGACCGACCAACAAAAAGCAATGGCCCGACAAGTTGGGTCGAAACTGATGGATGGATTCAACAGGGATGCAATAAACGAGACCAGTGTAAGACTTGTAGGATTTGAAATCGCAAAAGTAGAGAACTACTGGCCTGCCCGAAGGTCAATAATACGGACGCCGAAGGGCGAGGCTCTCAGACCGGCTTTGAATTTGATTGAGAATATGGGCATACTCAAGGAACGTGTCGGCATAGGCAATCCAATGAGGCTGCTCGGGTTCTTTGAAACGACCCACGCTTCAAACAGGAATGCATCTACTTACGTCGGGTTGGCCGAACCGTTACGAGAAGCTAAAGCCGTTCTTTCGACTGACGTGCTTGCCGAAATGGAGGATTCGGGCAGACGGGCAGAAAAGGACAGAATGCTAAAGCATATCGAGAAGATCGAGGGGCAACTTGTTCCGGTATTTGAAACCGAGATTCAGGAAATTGTTGCCAAAACCATAGGGGGCTTTGCGAAATCAAAACTATTCCTGAGAGCGAAACTCGCCCCAAGGCAACAAATATCTGAATTGCTAATAGCGGCCTACGTGGATCCGAAATATATGACTGCGTTTCGAGGCATATCCAAGAAACAGTTGATTGAAGAAATAAAACTCTTATCGCCACAGATGATCGCAAGAATTTTAGGATTCCAATTTGACAGGGATATTGGCGATGCGTTCCAACAAAACGACTTGCTCAATTATCTCACAGGCGATTTGTCGCTGATTGACAAAACCGGACTCGGGTTAAGGTATTTCGACACAAACGCTATTGTTGATATTTACCGAGCCGTCAAAGCAGAAGTTGCCGACAAGAATCCTGGTATCGATATAAACAGCGATGAAGGCAAAGCCCTATTAAAAGATCGCTTTGAATGGGTCGTCAGACACACACAGCCCGTATGGCATGTAAAAGACAGGTCTTTGATTGGGGCCAGCCGTGATCCATTAGTGAGAATCTTCTCAATGTTCATGTCTCAGCGTGAACAAATGGTCAGGATGGTAAATAATGGCATATCGGATTTCGCGAATTCCGAAAAAACTGGACAAGATGCTTTTCGGGTGGGAAGAACTTTGGGGACGGTGTGGTTCAACTTGTTCATGTTCAGCTTGTATAACTTTGCGTGGGCTGTTTTAGTAAAGAAGAAAAAACGAGATGTCTGGGATTTCCTACGCGATTCAACGAAAGATATTATTGGGCTACCGTTCTTTGGAAAATACTTTGCTGAAGGGTTTGGTATATCTTTCGATATTGTTGCGGATAAGCCCGTGTTTCGGGAAAGATTCCAAGAGGACCCGTTTGAGGGTGTTGTATCAAATATCTTGATAGACGGTCTTGTTGGTTTTACGAAAGCCGGGAAGGATTTTGTTACAGGCGAAAAATACCAACGCGGGCCACATAAAGGTGAACTGAAATGGAAAATAGAACTGCTCGTTGCGATGGATTCTGTTATTGACGCATTTGCATCAATCGGAGGATTGCCCTATTATGGAGCAAAAGAATTGGGCGAAATAGCAAAAGCACAAATACCAAAGGAGTAACATCATGGCAAAGAATGCAACAAACGGCAAACGACTAAATATAGCAATGGCAGGATTGGTAGTCCTGATAGTATCTGTTGCATCATCGAAAATAACTGAATATGCCAATAATAAGCACGAAACCAAAGACACGGTGAAGGCAGTATCCGATTTAAAAACAGAGGGATGCCTGCCTGCCCGTGTCAATGAGAAGGCGATTATACGTTTTGAATCGAAAGTAGATTCTCTTGAGTCGAAAGTAGACACATATAGAATTGAACAGCGGGCAGATACAAAAGAGATTCTGGAGGCTATCAAAGACCAATAGGCTTTTCATCACCCTCAAGCGCCGGGCAGGGGCTTAGCGGTCCTTGTCCGGTTTTTTTTGAGAATGTACTTGACTTGTCAGAAATCTGTGGTAAAGTATAATCTGAGCGAACACCTTTTAATTAAGGATTCTGTTGCAACAGAAACGGAGGTGTACTATGCGATAGGTGGCTAAAACCCACAACTAACAATGCGAATAGAGTTTTCGGAACACCCGATACCGCCACGGCGTCGGGTGTTTTTATAAGTATCCTGCTGCAACACACCAGTTTTGTCACTATCCTGCTAAGTTTCACCAAATTCGGAAATAGTATTTGACATCATGTGGACACGGTGTATACTTACTGTGTTGATTGACAAGTGAATAATGGGCAGGTGGCGGAATGAGACGCTGACAGCCGAGAAAGAGCGGCTATGGCTGAGATGCCAAGACGACTTGCGGAAGCAGACGCTTCGGAAACCGGGTAGTAATGGGAATACGAACCATTACGAGGAAGATATGGGTTGTCTTTTTTTTAACAGGTTTTGTGTCAACAAAAACCCGTGCAGGTGAGAAATCCTGCCCTGCCCACCTATTTTGGCAAGTGAATAATGGGTAGTGCGTTTGATATCGAAACGGCTGGCTGTACACCAGTGCGGGGCGGATAATTCCGCTGCTACCTACCTATTTTTGACAAGTGAATATGGGCAGAAAAGAAAAAGGTCGCTACGGCCTCTTCCGGTGCACCGTCGGGAGGCCGGGCCGCTGGACTCCGGGAAACACTACATGGGCAACCAGCAAGATTCCCCTGCCCACCTATTTTTGACAAGTGAATAGTGGGCAGGTGGCGGAATTGAGACGCTTGCTAACGGGTAAGGTGCTGATAAACCCCGAAAGCAAATACATTAGGTCAGCTAACTGTAATGCAGGTATCGAATCCTGCCCTGCCCACCTATTTTGAGGATAACATGGAACGTAAACCAGTACAACTCGATACGAGAACACACAGCATTATCAGGAAAGAGGCCATACGGCAATCTATAAGGCCGGGTTACACAGTTACAATGGGCGGGGTAATTGCCCAGCTTGCAATCCAGCTCACCAAGAGACAGAGACGGAAATGAAACGTATCCCACTGCCAGACACTTCGCGGGGGAGCGGCTTTATATTAAGGAGAAAGAAATGTATGAAGTGAAATGCACAATCGAGGGTATCGTACCGATAATGTTCAGCCGGTTCCCATTACCGGACAAGCCGGGCGATACGAAAAAGCAGCAGAAACAGACCATCAAGGACAAGATGTGGATTGACAAGAAGGGTGTTTATATCCCGACTGATAATCTGCGGATGCTTCTCATCGGTAACAGGTTCCGTCCCGGAGCGGCCAAGATTTACGGTTCGGAGGTCGAATCAAAGAAAGGCACGAAGTATCTGAACTTCTGCAAGGCTTGTGTCTGGGTGGTTGGCGATAACAATAAACTCTACTTTAAGCCGAAACGTACTGAGCATGACGACGTTGACATCCGGTCCTTTATCAACGCCAGTGGCAGCAGGTCAACTACTGAGCGACCTATCCTCCTTACTCCGTGGAGCCTCACGTTTGACGTGCAGGTAACAGATGACAGCATACCAGAAGATGTTATCAAGGCCATGTACGAGGTCGCTGGCCTGCGTTGCGGGCTTGGTGTCTACGGTCCTACATTCGGGCGGTTCATTGTGAAAGAATGGAAAACAACTTGACTTGAGAGAAAATGAAATGAAAGTAAGTGATTTGAACTGAAGGCAAGCTGATTTGATTCGTAGCGATTCGAGGTGTCAGGAAATGTTATGAGCTGAACTGAAAGCAATGTGAGGCGACGGGAACAGAACGGAACGGATTCGATTGGAACTGAAAGCAAGCCGACAGGAAGAGAAAGAAGGGGAGTGGATTTGAACTGAAAGCAATGAGACTCGAACTGTTTAGAACAGAAAAAAAGGAATTAGACTTGAATTGAAAGCAACTTGAGCAGAACCGATTCGACTGGACTTGACAAGAGTAGACCTGAACTGAGCGCAAAAGGAACAAGAGGGGATGGGAACAGAGCAGATTAGATTTGATTTGAAAGCAACAAGAAGGGAGCAAAGCGGAACGGAATGGACGCGAAGTGAATAGAACCGAAAGCAACCGGAATGGCAGGGAAGAGAAGGGAAGGAACGTGATTTGAGCAGATTGGATTGGAACTGAAAACAACAAGAGCGGAGTAGACAAGATGGAACCGGATGGGATTAGATTTGAACTGAAAGCAATGAGATGAGATAAGATCGGAACAGAGATGATCAGATATCAAGAGATTTGAACTGAAAGCAACTTGAACTGAGTGAATCAGAATAAAGGCGAAAGGAAATGAAATGAACACTTTGAACATGACAGAAGCAAAAGCACAGAAGATGAGCGAAATCGAAGATATGTCGCTGGATACTATCAAGCAGGCCATTAAGGGCGATATAGACGCTGACGAAGATAAGGTCAAAGTCGCCGTCAAGATGATGGGGGTGGTAGCGAAGAACCGACAGACCCTTACAAATCGGTCGGCGATTGAGTTCGGTATGGCTCAGGTCATTGCTACCGAAGCGGGACTGAAAAAGTACGTAACAGTTACGAATCCTCAGATACAAAAAGCTATCGGTAGCAAATAGGAGAAACCAAATGAAGTATTTAGTCTTATTACTGATATTGGCCCTGTCGGGCTGTAGTCTTCAGGTTGGGGCCCGTGGCGAGGCATACTGGCCTAAAGAGAACAAGGATAATGTCTGGCGTTCACGGGCCGAGTTTCACCGCAAGACAAGCCAGACGGTTGATAATATGGGAGCATGGAGATGAGTAGAGAGATAAAATTCAGGGCGTGGGATGAAGTAACGGAAACAATGATTTATTCTGACAAAGAACAAAGTGAATACTGGTTTTCCTTTGATGACAAATATCGATTCAAGGCATGGGGCGTGATAATGGGTGCGGGAAGTACGTACGAGCCACCAGAGCCAGAGTCTTATGAACTGTCTGCCGTCATGCAGTACACCGGCCGCAAGGACAAGAACGGGGTGGAGATATATCAGGGGGATATATGCAAGAATGGTGACTGGGAAGAGGACGCTCATGCTTGGAACTGTCGTATAGAGGTAATCGAGTGGAATGACTGCAATTCGGCTTGGTTGGGTTGGAATGAAAACGAGAACGGTATGTGTTGCGAAGTCATCGGCAACCGCCATACCACGCCCGAACTACTGGAGGCAGATAACAATGAGTAACTGGCAAGTTGTAGCAGCCGAAGCCGCCCTTGCGGCAGGAGGTGAATAATGGAACACAACGCGAAATGGATAAACGAAACATTCGGAACGTGTTTCCGTGAGGACTTTCCTTTGAGCGTTGTCCCAAAAACCGGCCTCTTAATCGAGGACATGGCAAATCACAGGGATGACTTAAAAAAAGCAGGCTTTACTCACCCGCTGGTCCTCATGCAATTAAGTGATATCTTCGCGAGTACGTTTGAACCAGAGTAGCACGAACGGGCCTCTTTGAAAACAGGAGAGTATAAATGACTAAACCAAAAAAACCACCACAATACGAACTCCGTCGCCGGAGCAAGAACTATGTCGGGCTCTATCTGGGCGAACATTGCCTGTGTGCGATCTGCACGAAGAAGCCCATTGGGCCGCTGGACGCTCTGTTTTTGCTCCAGGCATGTACTGAATATAAGAAACCGGCAAGTGAAAAAGGAAATACATTATGAACACGGAAGAAATCAAAGAACAAATTGATATGCAAAAACTTATTATCGAAAACCATAAACTTTGCTTGAACGGAACAGAAAAAGAACTTGCTCTCCTTGAATCCCAGCTTGCCGAAGCCGAGAAGCCGGGATTGCGGGATGGAGAAATCCGTCAGTGGCCCCATTGCATAGGTATAGTAGATATGTCAGAACCTCAGACGCACCTGATATGGGCAGACGGCACTAAACGGACACCGTGCGCGTCGGATTCGGTTGTATGGCCTGATTCAAAGGTTATCGGCAATCTCAAAGACATCTTCGCCGACCTCGAGGCCCGGCAGGAGCCGCTGGAACATTTCAGGGTGTGTGGTCTTGATGTCGGGTTGAATGAACTGGGCAATATCCAACTTACAAATGACGACAAGGACACGTTGTACATCCATTCTGATGATTGGCATAACTTCATCCTCAACCTCCAACGCCTTGTCTACACAGCAGAACAGGAGGCGGCGAAATGAGTAGAAAGATAATGCAAGTCAGGATATGGAATCCTGAAAAAGCCTGTTACGAATATAGTGGCGGCACACCTTCAATGCTTGCTGTGTTCTATCGGCACACAGCCAAGTTGTTTACTTTCCACGAACAAGAATACGAATATTCTACCGGCTTCAAGGACAAGAACGGGGTGGAGATATATGAAGATGATATCTATAAGGACGCCCACGGAATTGTGTATCTTGTCCAGATGAAGGTAGATGGATGGGGATTGTTCCCTGTGAAAAAAGATAGCCCTGT
>SDBS01004005.1_pt1 | contig 14439 bp, 13 predicted proteins | sample 2277091 | NCBI WGS metagenome assembly SDBS01 (sample SAMN10404972, study PRJNA504765) | marine sediment metagenome | isolation source: marine sediment core GS10_PC15, 163 cmbsf | place: Arctic Ocean: Southern Knipovich Ridge | collected 2010
CATCCAATACCTTGTAGAGCACGGATATAAAGTCCGGCCCCATATTGTCACAGGCTGGTGGAAGGATACGGGAAAACTCGAGGACATGCTCGATGCCAACCGTTTGATTCTGGAGAGCCTGACAGGAATAATTTTGGGGATTGTTGACGAGTCCTCAAAGATCAACGGGCAGGTTTATATCGGAAAAGGAGTAAAAATCAAAAACAGCATTATAAGAGGGCCCGCGATCATTGGGGAAGGCTCTGAAATTATAGATTCCTATGTCGGTCCGTTCACATCGATAGAACCACGGTGCAAGATTTATAAGACAGAGATAGAAAACAGCATCGTGCTTGAAGGCAGCGAGATCTGCGATATTGGAAGCCGTGTTGATGAAAGCTTGATTGGCCGCGGAGTGAAGATCTTTAAGTGCCCACCAAAACCTTCTGTTTATAAATTTATGGTCGGCGACAAAAGCGAGATCGGAATTAAGTAAAACTCAAAGATTTTAAAGACTTCTATAAAAAGTATTATAAAGATAGATAATCCAGAGTAAATGAAAAAAACTATCCTTGTAACAGGTGCAAATGGTCAGTTGGGAAGTGAAATAAAATATTTATCTCAATTTCATAATCTCAGCTTTTTATTCACTGATATCGATGAACTTGATATCAACTGCATTGATGATGTAAGAGCCTTTTTTTCAACCATCTTGTCCGCACCTATGCAAAAACAGGATAGAGGCAGGACTTCTTCATGATTCTCAACAAGCTTCAGCATCCCGACGGACCGAAGCTGTACGACCTTTTTCCCGAAAGAAGATTCTAGCATGAATGTTATCATTTTAGGAGCCGGACCAGCAGGACTTACCGCTGCCTATCTGGCATGTAAAGAAGGGGAAAAGGCCATAGTTTTGGAAAAAGAGGATACCGTAGGGGGAATCTCAAGGACTGTTGATTACAAGAACTTTCTATTCGACATCGGAGGACACCGGTTTTTCACAAAATACGAGGAAGTGGAAAATCTCTGGTACGAAATTCTTGGTGATGATTTTCTGACCCGACCCCGGATGTCCCGCATCTACTACAAGCATAAATTTTTTTACTATCCTCTCAAACCCCTCAATGCGCTGTTGAATCTGGGGATTGGCACGTCACTGCTTACGGTCTTCAGTTTTATCCGTTCTAAGCTCTTCCCGTACAAAAAAGAAACGAATTTTGAAGAGTGGGAGTCCAATAGATTTGGCCGTAAACTGTTCAACATTTTTTTTAAAACGTACACAGAAAAGGTCTGGGGGATACCGTGCACGGAGATCCAGGCCGACTGGGCCGCCCAGAGAATTAAAAGCCTCTCTTTGAGCAAACTCATACTCAATTCTTTTGGATTCATGCGAAAAGGACAAGTGACGACGCTCATCGACCAGTTCCAGTACCCCCGAAAAGGTCCTGGTCAGATGTGGAATAAAGCGAAGAAACTTATCGAGCAGAACGGAGGTCAAGTGCACATGAACACAAGAGTCACTCGGATCAACAGGGACGGCACAACGATCACTTCGGTTCTCATCGAAAGAAACGGTGTTGTCGGAGAGATCAAAGGGGAGCACTTTATCTCCACTCTTCCGCTCCGAGAACTAACAAGAATTTTGTCTCCCTCTGCCCCGGCAGAGGTCCAAAAGGCCGCCGATGAACTCCGGTACAGGGATTTCTTCACGGTAGGATTGGTCATCGCAAAACCCCATATATTTCCCGATAATTGGATCTACATCCACGCTGAAGATGTTCTGGTCGGACGCATCCAGAACTTCAAGAACTGGAGTCCGGAGATGGTTCCTGATGAGGATTTGACGACGCTGGGATTGGAATACTTCTGTTTCGAAACGGATGATATTTGGAAGAGAGACGATTCAGAATTGATCGTCATGGCCAAAGAGGAAGTCTGTAGGCTCAATTTTGCCAAACCTGATCAAATTCTCGACGGAGTCGTCATCAGATCACCCAAAACATATCCTATCTATGACGAAGGGTACAAAGACCGAGTGGACATCATTAAGACCTACCTGTCCACTTTCGACAACCTCCAGACCATCGGCCGGAATGGGCTCCACAGGTATAACAACCAAGACCACTCCATGTTGAGCGCAATCTATGCCGTGCGGAACATTAAGGGAGGCAGTTTTTCAGTATGGGATATCAATACGGAAGACGAATACCACGAAATAAACGAGGAAGACTAAGGACAAATGACTTAATGCCTTCTCCTCTTCATCATGCATGCCTTCAACTAGATCCAGATGATCCCGCTTGTCACAAGCCAGATGATCATCTTCTTGGATATGTGGATCGTTTTGGGAAACTGCCTCCCTTTGTGGTTATAGATCCGAATTAAAAGAAAATAATAAGCTGATATTAACGATTTATATTCTAATTTTTCTTAGTCTTTTTATTAATCTGAATCTACTGATTCCAATACTTGTTATTAGGATATAAAATGGAGTTATCGGTAATTTAAATCGAGCATTACCGGTAACTCCAGTTAATACTGAAAAATATATGATTATTAAAAGCAGAAAAGTTAATTCAAAATATCTTTTTTCTTTTATTAAACTAAAAATACCGTAAAATGCTGTTAAATAACAAAACATTAGAAAAATGCCTATCGGAATACCAATTATCATTTCTCCGAATGTTTTAGATCTGAGAAAAGTTCCTCTTCCTAAAACAGATCCTTCCATTCCTAGTTTATGGGCAATATTCCCAGTATCCGGACCTTTATACATATTCCAAATACCTAGTATATGCCTAATAGAGAAATCAAATATATTATTTTTAATATATTCCGCCGCTATTTCAGTGTATATTGTGGATCTTTTAAATCCATTAATATTATCGGTTGCACCTCTTTCTTTAGCTTCTTGCAAGAAATCATTTTGTATTTGTCTGAATGGTTTATCCGTTTGCCACGCTTTAGTTAGGGTGACATTATAAAAAAGCAGATTATAGCCCTTTATGGATGATAGACTGTAATAATCATACTTAATATAGTTCCTGATCATCCAGGGAGATAGAGTAATAAAGAAAATGATTAGATAGACTAAAGATGTTTTTATTTTCGATAATAATGATTGATTTTTATGTAACAATATAAACAAAACAAAGACAAAAGGAAGATATTGGGAAATAGGTTTTATAAGGGTGCTTATTCCAATGAGAAATCCACTCATTAAGATATATTTTCCTTTCTTGCTTTTTAAACCCAGTAACATAGTATAAATCGAGGCTAATAAAGTTGTGACAAATAATGTATCCCCGAGTAAATGAACAGTATATAAAATTTGATGAGGATCTAAGGCAAACAGAATAGATCCCAAGTATGCAATTTTCTCATTAAATATTATTTTTCCAATTTTATAAACAAGTAGTATTGAAACACTATTTATAAAAATTTGAAACAATAATACTACCCATGGTTGTTCCCCAAAAATCCTATAAATGACAGCAATAAAGACAGGGTAGCCCGGTGTTCTAAATGTTTGAAAACCAGAAAATTTTTTATCCCTAACAATACTTGAAGCTAAACAGCCTGTCACAAAATTCTAACTCATTTTATATCAATAACTTAGAAGGTGTCAATTTCCTGTTTTCCTAACTCTCTGTATTTCTTTAATTATCAACAAGTTACAAGCTCTCTAGATCGGGAAAATGCCCAATTTTCCTTGTTTTTTAGGCCTAAAAAGGACCGAGTTAGGAAAGTTGATTTTTGTGACACCCTACTTCCAAACAGCATCCATCTTTTTTGATATGAACAAATTAGGTATCCTAACTTTTGACATTTTGATACCCTCAAAAATGTATTTTTTCCACGCCTGTCACAAAATTCGAGGGTATCATGAAACCGACTTCTCTTTTCAATCCCGAAAACATTCCGCCACGTATCCGGTATGAGAAACTTTTTAAACACCTGCCGCCTATGGAAGAAACGTCCAAAGAGCGGGGACGTCCACCTTTTCCTAAAGAGATGATTCTTAGAGCGCTTATCTACCGGCATCTCCGAGGCTTGCCTTCGCTTGCGGATCTGGCGGTTGAGTTGGAAAATAATCCTATGATGGCAGAAGTTCTGGGCTTTTCTGCTTTCGCACGGCCTCCTTCTAAAGAGAGATTCTCCTGTTTTCTTCGGACAACCGCCAATCGAGAACTGCAGCGTATTCGCCTGGGGCTTGTCCGTGCGCTGAGGGATGAAAAAGTCATTTCCGGTCATATCATTGCTTTGGATTCTTCTGTGATTGAGGCCAACGTGCGGGAGAATAATCTCAAAACCACCGTTAAAGATCGCTTCGATAAATCCCGGCGGCTTAAAGGTGATCCCGACGCTCGGCTTAGTGTTAAAATCCACCATCCCAAGCCATTCCAACGTAAAATTGAGTTCTTCTGGGGCTACCGGAATCACATGATTAACGATACCGAATCTGAGCTTCCGGTTCACGAAGTGACTCATCCGGCAGATCACGACGAAAAGAAAGTCGCTATCCCCTTGCTCGAAGAGATGGCATCTCAACTTCAATTTCCTGTATCTCATGTTGTTGGAGACGCCAACTACGATACCGAAGTCATTCTCAAGCATATCGTATCCGAGATGAAGGCCCGTCCTGTCATTCCGCTTAATCCACGCAGCCGTCAGAAGGATTCGTTCCAGCTCAAAAAAGATACTGTTCTCTGCCCGGCCAATCTCAAGATGTATCGAAAAGGACGGATGAAGAACCAAGACCGGATTTATTTGCAATACAGTTGCCCTCTCTATTGGGGAAAGAAGTACCAAGGGCAATATCTTCTCTGTCCCATCGGACATCCCAAGTTCTTCAAGCAAAAGGGATGCAATTACCTCATGCGGCTGTCACCCAGTGTTCGGGATAGCATCGATTATGGATCTCTCCGTTTCAAGAAAATTTATAATCAACGCAGCTCGGTCGAGAGAGTTTTTTCGCGTCTTTTGGTTCTGGCTATGCAGAAACCGACCGTCGTAAGGTTGCAGGCGACCAGGAATCATTGTACTATTGCTCATATTACCGTGTTGTTAGTAGCCCTGACAGCACATCGAATGGGTTTTACGGATAAAATAAGGTATGTCAAATCGTTTCTTCCTCGATATGCTCTATAAACTATTTTTGTGACGCCCTATTGAAGCTAAATTATGATAACCTCCAGCGTCATCATGAAAAACCTCATCTTTAACAACATTTTCGTTCCAGGGTTGGAAAACTATGAATAATCCAAGTTTTAAAATAAATGCTAAAAAAACGGCTATAATAAGCAGTCTATTCCTACTAAGATAGCTTTTAGTAAGATTTATCGAACCATTTTTTTTCATGATACTTTTCTTTTTGATTTAACAACCAGATATCATCTTTTTTTGTACCCTAAAAAAATAATAATATCAACAGCAGTCACAGCTGTTAGTATTGAAGGATCCTCATTATTATACCTATGCATCCAGTAGGAACTCTAGGTCTCTTTTCCCGATTTCCTTGTGTTTGACCATAAGGTTTCTTTATGATATTGGTTGGAAGGGATGTCAGAGGGCAGAAATTGGACAAAAATGTGAGTGAAGCACACAAGCACAAAAACCCAAAGAAAATTAATTCCATGAACTTGAAAAAAGATTTCTCATTGCACTTAGAGTCATTCAAACAACGTCAAGTGCAAGTAGAGTTCAGTCCTGCAGTTATATACATAGAATCAGTGAAGGGTTGTCCCTATGCCTGCGTGATGTGCCGTTTCAAGCAAACCCGACCTATTAGGATATCGGAAGCCCTGCTAAAGAAAATTGATCCTAATTTTAAAGACTTGGAAATTATAGCGATTCACGGTCAGGGAGAGCCCCTTTTGGCTAATCTCAACTATTTTGTGGAGCAGTCGGTCAGACATAAACTCATCCTTCACATGAATACTACCGGCTTCCTTTTAACAAAAGAAGTTGCAGATCTTTTACTAAGAACGAGGCTTTCAATTAGGTTCTCAATAAACGCAGGAAGATCAGAAACTTATAAAAAAATCATGGGATATGATTTCAACAGAGTTAGAAGAAATATCTCCTATTTGGTCAGCAGAACAAAGGATTCGGAAGAGAATCATGACTTCTGGTTCAGTTACATCGTTATGAAAGAGAATATCGATGAAATCGAGGATTTTCTTCACCTAGCCTTCGATTGTGGCATTAAGAGTATCCGGTTCATGCGCCTTGTACCGAATTGGCAGTCTTTGAAAGGTTTTAAAATGAAGGATCGGGACTTTGAGTTTAAGTATTTTGAGCAGTATAACAGAAGAGTTGCGAAGAAATTCTTGGCAAGATTCCCAGACTACCGCAGTCTTTCTGAAAAGTTAGACATCATGATCGAGTACAGTTCAATTTGCTCTAAAGGGATTGATATGCATCCTCTTCTCGCGATGGCAAATACAGTGAGTACAAAGATGTTTCCAAACAGGATTTTTCCATTGACAAGGATTGGAGGAAGCTGTATGGCCCCTTGGTTTGGTCAACTGATCGTTAATCTGAAAGGGGATGTAAAGCTCTGTTGTTCGAGTTCTTATATTCTGGGCAGCTTGAATGATTCAACCCTTCCGGAAATCTGGAATTCTGAAAGAATGAAAGCCATCAGAAAATCGTTTGCAAAGGGGAACAATCCAAAAGTGTGCGGATACTGCAAAGGATTTGGTCTTGAAAACTATCCTAAAAATGCTTTCATAGGACTCCGTTCATAGGAAAATTGAAAGCGGCTGAATTCAAAATCTAAGCTTTTGCTGTGATACACACCTAGTCCGCGAAGATTGATATGCCTATCACGAAAATGCTTGACTCCCGGGGGGGGGGGAACAAATTTGGGGGTCAGTTCCGTAAATGCTAGATCTGTTGTTACTAAGGATATCAAAGACTTTGCTCTTGTTGTTGGAAACCCTCTGTGACCTCTATGCCCATATTGACTTTGCTGTAATTAATTGGATATACTCGTTCAGAGCTTGAACGCACTGTTTCTGATATGTTTGTATTCAAAAAGAGGCGGATTTATTTTCCAACGGCGGCAGCTTGCCTCTAACCTGTTTCTTCAACAGCTAGAATAAAGATGGATGTTCTAATAATCCTTAAAGAACTGTCAAAGGATAAAACCCTCTCCCAGCGTGACCTCCCATATTCCCGATAAGGGCCAGAAGATGATAAGGACTTTAATAGTCAAGGCTAAAATGAGATAATCGAGTGCCATGAAAGAACAATACAGTATCTCTGCCTTCTTCCCCTGTTATAATGATGGCGGGACAATCGCCAGCATGGTTGCTCTTACAGATTTGACGTTAAAAAATCTTGCCGATGATTATGAAATCCTGGTGGTCGATGATGGCAGCTCTGACCATAGTCGGGCCATATTAAGAGAACTGGAAAAGAAATATGATCGACTGAAAGTAACTTGTCATGAAAAAAACAGAGGTTACGGCGGCGCACTCAAGACCGGATTTTCTTTAGCGACTAAAGAATTCCTATTTTATACTGATGGAGATTTTCAGTATGATGTCTCTGAAATAACGAATCTTTTGCCAGAAATGAAGGACGGTATAGACATTGTCAATGGGTATAAAAAGGGCCGGTCTGATCCGTTCTATAGAAAAATTATCGGAAGAACGTATCACAGGATTATGAAACTCATGTTCAGTTTCAAGATAAGAGATGTGGATTGTGATTTCAGGCTCATCCGCAGGTCTGTCTTTGATAAGATTCAGTTGGAATATAACAGCGGAGTTATCTGTGTAGAAATGATCAAAAAGATGCAGGATGCCGGTTTTCAATTTGCCGAAGTTCCAGTCAATCACTATTTCAGGGCGTATGGAAGATCTCAGTTTTTCAATATTAAAAGAATATTCAATACGGGAAGAGACATCTTGAAGCTCTGGTGGAAACTGGTTATCAAAAAAGAAGGATGGCGTCATCATGTCTTATAACATAAAACAATTCGAAAATAAGAAGGTCCTTGTTACCGGTGGACTCGGCTTCATAGGGAGTAATCTCGCTATAAAGCTGGTCAGAGCCGGAGCGACAGTGACTCTTCTCGATGCTATGATCGAGGGTCACGGTGGAAACTTGTTCAACATCGAACTGGTCAAGGACAATGTCATTGTTAATTACAGCGATATCAGAGACGAAAACGTAATGAACTATATTGTAAGAGGCAAAGATTACATCTTCCATTTGGCCGGCCAGAACGACCACGTCTTGAGCCTGACAAATCCATTTCCGGATATCGATATCAACATTAAAGGGTCAGCGGTCCTTCTGGAGGCGTGTAAAAAACATAACAGAGATGCAAAACTGGTCTATACGGGAACACGCGGGGAATACGGTGTGGCCGCAAAACTTCCTGTCGGTGAAGATGCCCCAATAAATCCCAAAGGAATTTATGAGCTTTCCAATTTGACGGCTCAGAAACTTTTTAAAATCTACAATGATAATCATAGTGTTCGGTCTGTGACCCTCAGGTTGACGAATATCTATGGTGAAAGAGCACAGATGAAGCATCACCGTTTCGGAGTTGCGAACTGGTTTATACGGCAAGCGATCGACGACGAAGTCATAAAAGTCTTCGGAGATGGATCAATCCTAAGAGATTTCCTGTATGTTGATGATACTGTTGACGCCATATGGATGTGTGCATTATGTGAAAAAGCTTATGGGGAAGTCTTGAATGTCGGTCATGATAAACCGTCCAGCTTTTTGGAGTTGGCAAAAATCATCATTAAAACCACAGGAAGTGGACGTTGGGAATTCGCTCCTTTCAGCCCTGAACGTGCGGCTCAAGAACCTGGGGACTTCTATTCCGACATCAATAAAATAAAAAAAATTGTTGTGTGGGAGCCGAAAACAATCCTAGAAGAGGGTATAAAAAAGACCATAGACTATTACAGGAAATACAGGCAATTTTACTGGGAAGAATCCGCATGATTCCCTTTGTGAATTTATCCGAACAGTATCTTTCGATTAAGGAAGACATAGATAACGCTATTTTAAGAGTCTTAAACAGCGGTTGGTTCATTTTGGGGCAGGAACTGGTTTCTTTTGAGGAAGAGTTTGCCAACTACTGCAACACAAAATATGGAGTTGGAGTGGGCTCAGGGACAGAGGCACTTCATCTTGCTTTACTGGCTTGTGGAGTCGGGCCGGGTGATGTAGTTATTACAGTCTCCAACACAGCTGTCCCGACTGTTTCTGCCATAGATTCAGCCAATGCCCGGCCAACTTTTGTGGATATCGATCCAAAAACCTATACGATGGATCCAAATAAACTTGAGGAATACCTGAAAAAGAAATTTAGTAAAAACAATCCTCGATCCACAGAAAAACCAAAGGCTATCATTCCTGTTCATCTCTTTGGACATCCTGCAGATATGGATCCGATATTGGAAGTTGCTCGTAGGTATGATCTAAAGGTGATAGAGGATGCCTGTCAAGCCCATGGAACAGAATACAAGGGAAAAAAAGTGGGCTCGATCGGAGATGTGGGGTGTTTCAGCTTCTATCCCACGAAAAATCTGGGAGCATACGGTGATAGTGGGATGATTGTGACGAATGATAAAGAAACAGCCGAGAAACTCCGGATGTTACGGAACTATGGAGAAGAGAGGAAATACTATACTGTTTTAAGAGGTTTCAACAGTCGGCTCGACGAGATTCAGGCAGCGGTATTAAGAGTAAAATTAGGCCATCTTCAGGGCTGGAATGAGACACGGCGAAATCACGCCGGTTTATACAACAATCTTTTGAGAGATTCTTTTGTAATAATCCCTGTTGAAGAGGACTATGCCAAACATGTCTTTCATTTATACGTCATCCGGACCAAAGATCAAAGAAAATTACAAGAGTGGCTGAAGACAAAGGAAATTTTTACGAGTATTCATTATCCGGCCCCCATTCATTTCCATCCGGCGTATAAAGATCGTGGTTTCCGTAGAGGGGATCTCCCGGTTAGTGAAAAATATGCGACTGAAATTCTCTCCCTCCCAATGTATCCGGAACTGGAGGAAGACCAGATTCAATATATTTGTCGGGCAATAAGGAGTTTTCAGTCTTAAGTCCTTTTACGTTGATAAAAATCCTATCCAATGATATTGAACACCAACAACAAGAAATAGATTATGGTTAGTGGCTGGTAAGAATGGAGAGAGTGAAAATCAGTTTTATTGTCGTTAATTGGAACGGTAAAAAGACTATAGCCGATTGCCTGGATTCTATCCTTTCTCAAACTTATCCAAACAGCGAAATCATCTTTATCGATAATTTTTCTTCTGATGGTTCTCTGGAACTTGTCAAGGAAAAGTACCCGATCGATAAACTTTTAGCCCTGGACAGGAATTATGGCTATGCCAGAGCAAATAATATCGGATTCGAACATGCAAGAGGAGAATATATTGCTTTGGTCAACAATGATGCAATCTTATCCCCGGATTGGCTGGAGAAAGCCATCGCTGTTTTCCAAAAAGGTCATTACAAGAATTTGGGCAGCGTGGCCACAAAAAATATAAACTACTATCAAAGAAATCTCATTGATACAGCGGGAGTAGAATATTTAGGTTTCGGAGCAGGTTGGGATTATAAGAACCTGCCCGTGGATTCTAAAGAAGTCAACCAAAGAAAGGAAGTGTTCGGAGCCTGTGCCACCGCAGCCCTTTATAAAAAAAATATAATCGATAAAGTTGGGCTTTTTGATCCTAACTATTTTATTTATTTTGAAGATACAGAGTTGTCCTTTAGGCTCAGGTTATTCGGTTATACATGTGTTTATGAACCAGAGGCCATTTGCTATCACTATGGAGGAAGCAAAAGAGATAAGAACAGCAAGTATTACATAGAGTTCGGAAGAAGAAATATTGAATTTCTCTTTTTTAAGAACATGCAAGGATACTTGTTTTCCAAATATATTCTGAGTCACTGTGCCTATGAATTTGTTCTTTTTCTCTATTTTCTATCGGTAGGGAAGGGGATTCCCTTCTTGAAGGCGAAGGTTCGAGTTCTCAAAAGCTTGGGGTATCTTTTCCGCGAAAGGAAGAAGCTGAAAGCTGCATTGATAAAATCAAAGAAGTTTAAAGATATATTCCGAGTCGAGCAATCTTTTCTCCCCTCCAAGCAGGGATTATGGGATAAAGTTTTAAAAGCTGTACGAGGTTATAGCATCTACATTAATATAAAATAGCCTTAACACTTCTTTACCTGGAAAATGGCTGCAAAAAAACGTCTTCTTTTCTTAAACAGATGTTTCTATCCAGATGTGGAGGCTACCGGTCAATTTTTAACAGAGCTATGTGAAGAACTGGAAAAAAACTTCAAAGTCCACGTGATTTGTGGCAATCCCCTCTATCGAAAAGTCAAAAAAAGGGGGCTCATCCATAAAACATACCATAGAAATATCACTATATGGAGAGTAAACAACACGACTCTTCCCAAAAAGTTCTTCCCGGCCCGACTGGTTAATCTTTTCTCTTATTTTATTCCCTGCTTCATCTGGACGTTTTTTATTAAAAAGATGGATTATATCATTGCGGAAACAGACCCTCCTCTTCTAGCTTCTGTCGCCTATGTCTACAGCAAGATACGGCGTTGCCGTTTTATCTACTACTCCCAGGACATCTGGCCTCAGGTGGGCATTGTGAATGAAGGAATGACTAATCCTCTCATCACAACCATTTTAAAAGGAATTAACGGATTTCTTTATAAGAAGTCAGATCGAATAATCGTCCTTGGCAGGGACATGAAAAAGAGATTGGAAGAGGAAAATTTTATTCCTTCTTTTAAAATAGAAATCGTGGAGAATTGGGCTGATCCGAGCAAGCTCTTCCCAATCCGTAGGGAAGATAATGTTTTCTTACAAAAACATGCCATCGAAAACAATTTCGTTGTGATGTATTCTGGAAATATCGGTCTCTCTCAGGAACTTGAAAATATCGTTTATGCGGCGGATTCCCTAAAAGAAATCAAAGACATTTTATTTGTTTTGATAGGAGAAGGGGCTTATAAAGAAAAGTTAATCAATAAAACCGAATCCCTGGGATTGCCGAATGTGAAATTCCTCCCTTATCAAGAAAAAGAAGAATTGAACTTTTCTCTCAACGCCGCCCATATTCATCTCATCTCTCTGAAAGAGGGGATGAAAGGATATATCGTTCCCAGCAAAGTCTACGGTATCATGGCATCGGGCAGACCATTTATTGCTGCGGTGGATAAAGACAGTGAAATTGACAAAATCGTCAAGGAATTTCACTGTGGCCTAACTGTCCCTCCCTCAAATGTCGAAGAATTAAAAGGTGCTGTCCTCTGGGCTTTTCATAACAAAGAGAAAATTGAAAAGATGGGAGAGAAAGGCAGAAAAGCTCTAGAAAATTTTTATTCAAGAAAAATCTGTACCCGCAAATTTAAAGATATCGTAAGTTGAAAACTGAAAGTGGGGGCATTCAGCCGAATAAAAGGTTTCAATAAAAGAATTGAAAGATTAATACGCTAATGGAAAAGAATGAATATGAAATGATGTATCATCTTGAAGACACTTATTGGTGGAATTTTGCATTAAGAAGTCTGGTCTTTTCCTCCATGGATTCTTTTATTTTAAAGAAAAAACGGTTTAGGATCTTGGATGCTGGGTGTGGGACAGGAGGATTACTTGTTAAGTGCCGTCCACACTATTCCTATGGCCTAGACTACTCAAAGGAAGCATTAAAATTCTGTAAAACAAGAAAATTGTCAAACATAATCAGAGCATCTGTATGTGATATCCCCTTCTCTGATGACTCTTTTGATTTAATAATTTCTCTTGATGTTCTTTATCATCAAGGCGTCAAGAATGATAAAAAAGCTTTAGAAGAGTTCAATCGTGTATTAGTAAAGGGAGGCATTTTGATTACCAACCTTCCCGCATATAATTATTTATTTAGTGAGCATGACAAAGTTATTCACACAAGACACAGATATTCCAGAGGTGAAATCAAAAAAAAAATTATTGATGCGGATTTCAAACTTGAAAAAATCACGTATAGAAATACTTTACTTTTTCCTTTTTTTCTTATGATACGATTAATTAAAAGAATATTCGTTAGTCATGGATCTACAACTAAATCTGATTTGAGACCGCTACCCACGGCGCTTAATAAACTTCTGATTCAAATATTGCTTTTCGAAAACAAATTCATAACTGCCGGATTGAATTTTCCATTTGGTCTTTCCATTTTCAGTATTGCCAGAAAAAAAGTCTGATTGAAAGATGCTATTTTTATAAACTGAGTCTTACATTGTAAATGAAAATTATTTTATCCTGTTAATTATTCTTTTCTTCTGTGTGAAGACATAAAAATAATCGTTACTATAATGGAAAAAATAATTATTATTTCTTACAAATTGCACAAAATAATTATCGTCTTCGAAATCAATTTGGGTGTCGGGCCATGTATTGTTCCGTGCACTATTTAATGCAAAGATAAAAGCATCGGGGATAATTTTACTTTTGATTTTTTCCTCAAATTCGTTCGTTGCTTTATTCGGTGGTAAAACTTCCACCCAAGGATTAGATAAAAAATATTTTTTATTTAGCAAATAATGTAACATTGGTATATGACCTAGGCATAAAAAATCTTTACTCGAATCATCTGTTTGATTTATGTTTTCATAGAGTTCATCTATTACTTTTACCCTTTTTAAAGTGCTATGAATGCCAAAAAGAGGCGGAGTATGAAACATATTTACTAAATATCTTCTATGCGCATCTCTATAAACATACTGATGCTGGCTTATCATGCTAAAAATAATTAAGGGTATAAAAATAGAAAAAAATAACATATTGAATTTGTATTTCCTAGAAATATTTATATTGCTTTCGGCTCTTTTTATTAAAAGAAGCCCAAATGGAAGACCTAAATAGCATCCTCCTGAATAAAAAATAGCAACCATTCCTAAGTCTGAGCCTAGAAATGAAATACCCATTAAAATTAAAGACCAGAAAATTAAAAATGAATATCTGGCCCCTTTCTTTTCAATGAAAATTAGATAAGCAACACTAGCTAATATAATACCTAAAATAACATCAAACCAAATCGGAAGTTTTGTTATGATAATCAGAAATGCAGCACCTCCTATTCCTAAGAGAATATTAGAGATCAATTTCGACGGTTTTTTATAAATAATTTTATTAACAATGTATATCCCGATAAAAGCCACAATTGAATTAAAAACTACTCGAATAAAATGTCTGAAATATATTTTAAAAAGAAAAATCTTAGTGTAATTTTTATGCAGAACATCTTTCTCTTCTAAAAAAAAATCTTTTATCATTGAATTATAAATTTGATTAGCATAGATCTTTAATGAATCAGTAATAAATAAAATAAGAATTCCGATTATCAGTCCAAGTAAAATACCAAAAGAATTCGAAATTAAATTTTTTTTAAA
>SDBS01004006.1_pt1 | contig 14438 bp, 10 predicted proteins | sample 2277091 | NCBI WGS metagenome assembly SDBS01 (sample SAMN10404972, study PRJNA504765) | marine sediment metagenome | isolation source: marine sediment core GS10_PC15, 163 cmbsf | place: Arctic Ocean: Southern Knipovich Ridge | collected 2010
TGCGAAACTCGTCCAGTGAGGGGAGGTATCCTGAAGAATAGAATCCTAGATCCTGTTTAACTCCCAATGTTCCTACTTAAGAGACGCCCAATGGCTACGGCCAATCTCTCCTATGACGAACTGAGTTTCAGTTCAAGATTAAATAACTATTTAATCTTGGTTGTTAAATCGATATATTCTAACTTCCTTGAGCAGTTTGAGCCCTTTAACCACATCAATCCTCTTATCGACGTATTCTCTGCGTCAGCGGTAGTAGGTCTACTCGTTTGCTCCTATCTTCCCGCTGTTTTCAACTGCCGTCGATCCTTGACTAGAACTTGTGTCTCTCGCAACTCATTGGTAATTCACTCTGGCGTATAGCTTCATCTGGCCATTTATACCTCCCTTTTTCAATCCCTAGTCTAACATAATAACTGGACCGATTCTAGGGGCGCAGGTCAGTATCATGTTGGAATAAGAATCCTCACTCCTGGAGTCTCAAAGCGGATACGAACTTTCTTTTTCTCTTTCGAGTCTTGATGATAATAGGCGTGTCTTAGGCGAATCTTCGAATACTATTTCTTGAAAAAGGTCTGGCAAACTTTTTCTCTGCTTGTTCAGCCAAAAAAAGAGAAGTTAAACTTATTCTTGAATCTTCCCCCAACTACTCGCCAAAACCAGATTTTCAACTACTGAGGTCTATTTCCCAGTATATAACCAGGGCAATCTTGCTTTCTTGATTTTCAAAACATGTTCTATAGTGTGAGTGAGGTTTAATGGATGATTTTATCGTGCGACGAGCACTACCTCCCATGCCTTAAGAATAATTATCTTTGACGGGTGGCTACGGTGCGAGATTCTTGGTGTCCATATAGTATTCATGAGAGGGCTAAAATGAGGCAAACTCAGGCAAATTGGTCGGAAGAGAGAAATGGCTGTAAATATGACTAAAGAATGATTTCGGCCATTGAAGGAAGGATACCAAAATACCTGGCATCGGACTGGGAAACCGCTACCCTATCCTCCTGAGCTACAGGCGCATAGGAAACCCCCATTACTCTTTTAGATTCTGTCAATAATTACAATGTCGTCAACTTAATTACGTGTTTATGGAGTGGTAATTTGCTGAGTTTTTCTTGAGATTTGCTCTATCTCGATTGCTTAAAGGGGATAAGGGGGAGATATCCGATAGAGTACTTGGGGAAAGAAAATCCATAACAGAGCTTTCAGGTTTTGACAAGAAGGCATAGGGACATTAGAGAGGAAGAAATGACCCTCTTTTTCTACTTGAGGGAAGCAGGCGAAGGGAAACTTCTTGAGGTCGCTCTTGGAAGCCAAAATTATAGGTAAGACCTTGGAGAATCTTAGAATTCCTGAAGGATGGACATGTCCGCTCTTAAAATAGTCCAGGGATACGCAGCGTTACATCTTCGAGAGCAAGATAAAGGACTCTCAGTAGAGATTGCTAAGCTGGTAATGCGTATGGCAGCCATGGATACCGGAGGATAACGACGCTGTTGAGTCCGGAAGACTGGAGAGTAAATTGCAATAGAAAAGTGTGGAAGTAGTCTTCGGATACACGTTATGTTATTTCACTGCTCCGCCCGTAATCCCTTTTATGAAATGGCGCTGGAAGGCTAGAAAGACTACTATTATTGGGAAAGTGGCAATAGTAATCCCACTCAACATTAAGGACCAATTTGTTCTTCCAAAAGTCCCCCTAAAAGTCATAAGACCCAGAGTTATAGGTTGAAGAGATTCTTTGGTGACAAATATTAAGGCAAAGAAAAATAAGTTCCAGGTCCAAATGAAATTATATATTACCACGGTTGCTACCCCCGCTTTGGCAATAGGGATGAATATTTGCCATAAGATGCGCAACTCAGAACACCCGTCTATTTTGGCTGCGTCAATTAGTTCCGGAGGAAGCTCCATAAAATAGGTTCTAAGAATAAATACGGAAATAGGCAACCCAAATGCTACGCTAGGAAAAATCATAGCCCAATATGTATCGAGCAGCCCTATGACTCTGAACAGAAGATACAAGGGAATTAACGTTATCTGCAAAGGGACCATCAACCCCCCAATGATCATGTAAAACAGGAATTGGTCAAAGCGAAACCTGTATCTAGCGAAACCAAAAGCGGCAAGCGAGCTTATCATAACAATCAAAATCACTGAGGTACCACTAACAACTATGGTGTTCAGGAAGTAAAGACCCAGCCTACCTTCAAACCAGGCGTTAGGATAATTCTGCCACTGAGGGGAGCTTGGAAGTTCCCAGGGATGCAGTAGAATCTCAGGTAAACGCTTCAGCGAACCGGAGACCATCCAGAATAGAGGGTATAGAGTTATGACACTAACCAAAATTAAGATTAGATATACAATTATTCTAGTCGGGATTATCTTTCTTGCCAAGGTTTATCCTTTGCCTAACTTGAATAGTTTCAGTTGAATGACCGCTATGGTGAAGATAAATATATAAAAGACGGTAACAAGCGAACCGGCATATCCCATTCTGCCACCCCGGAGGCCTACGGTGTACACATACATCATTACCACTTCGCTTGCGTGGTTAGGCCCGCCGTAAGTGGTAGCGAAAACTACTGTAAAGACAGTAAAGGAAGTTATCACTGTAAATACTATCACCGTAATACTAACGTTTTTAAGCAGAGGGAGGGTAATATGCCTGAAACAGTCTAATGATTTTGCACCATCGATTTTAGCCGCCTCGTATATTTCTGGAGGGATAGTCTGAAGGCCTGCACAGAACAGCAATATACAAAAACTAGTCCATTGCCAACAAGAAATTGCTATAATAGCAAAGATAGTTACTTTGCTATCACCCAGCCATACCCGGGTAAGACTTTCCAACCCTATAGAGTTAAGAAATTTATTTAATACCCCATACACAGGGTGATATATGAACGTCCACAATAAGGCAACCGCTACCATTGAGATTACCATAGGTATAGCTATAATACTTCTAAAAACTCTTGAGCCTCTCCTGGATAAACTCTCTATTAGAGTAGCTAACAGCAATCCTCCCCCTACCTGAACAACCACAGATAAGAATACATAATACAAGTTATTCTTCATGGCAATCCAAAAAATTGGGTCAGAAAATAGCCGTTTGTAGTTACTTAGACCTATAAATCTACGCGAAACTTGTCCTATGATATCCCAGTAGTAGAAACTGATTACGAAGTTACCGATTAAAGGATAATAAATAAAAATACTGCAAATCACTATAGCCGGCATTACTAACAAATATGGAAATATAGACCTGCTATTCATTTTAATTATTTTTTGCATCTTACCTTATCCCACGGGAGAAGGGGATATGCAATCACCCTTCTCCCGAGTCGTTAGGAAAACTATTCCGTACTTTTCCAGTCGAATTCTACCCTACTCTACCCAGCTGAACCAGCGAATCTTGTCTTAACTTCTTGTGCTACTTTTCGGACCCTCTGCATTCCCTCCTCTGCGGACATGTCTCCCATCAATACTCCTTGTATTACATTCATGTATCCCTCAGCTATTGAAACCTCTATTAAGCGATCAAGCCAGACCTCGATCCCTCCCGCTTGCTCTATCTTCCTCTTGTCTATAAGTGTTTCCTTCATTGGTACAGTTTCTTCAGTAGTTGCACCTTTTACTGCACTCACCTTTCCTGTTTGAACCCACATCTTGGCTATGTCTTGTCGTGTAATGAATTTCAGGAACTGTATAGCTTCTTCTTGATTTTGGGAATCCTTGGCCACACAGAAACCCTGCACACCTCCAACAATATAACTCTGGTCGCCCTTTCCTTCCGGTATAGCGGGGAAGGTGAAAAGACCCCATTCGAACTTTGGAGGATAATCCATCATGCCGGAGGTCCAACTCCAAAACATTGTCCCCATTCCTTCGGCAAATAGTGGCTGGCTTTCCTCATAGGTTACTCCCTGATATCCCTCGTTGAAAAAACCCTGATTGTCAACATAATCCATTCTTTCCAACGCTTCTACATAACCGGGATCAGTAAAATCACCGCCATATAACGGGTCATAATCTTTGGCTGTAACAGCTTCTCCACATATCTTTTGGTTCAGTACATTTATCCAATGGGATGCGGGCCATCTGTTCTTATTTGCAAAGAGAATTGGAATGTAGCCACCCGTTTTCGCCTTCTTGCTTACATCCATCCACTCGTCCCAGGTTTCTGGTGCGTTCAATCCTAAGGCATCAAATGACTCTTTATTGTAAAACCACTGTTTGCAGCCCAGGTCAGTAGCGATACCAATAGTTTTACCTTTGTAGATAGTGGCACTTAAGGCAGCCTTTTCAAAGGAATCTTTCCAATTATCCTTTGCCAGGTAGTCATCCAGAACCAACACTTTATCAGCTCTAAGATATTGGTTAGCCATATCCCCGAAATATACAAAGTATACATCAGGACCCTCTGGTTTTCCCAAGCTTATCTGTAAATCTACTCCGTAGGGTTCATCTGCCATCCTTCTTTGCTCTACTTTTATATTCGGATATTGAGATTCGAATTCTTTTACTATTTTATCAAAAGTCTCCCTTCTCATTCCCCCTGTGTATATATTCCACACCCGTAGTGTTGTATCCTGTGCTTGAACTACTGTAGAAGCAAACAAACCTACACACAGAAGAATTCCCAATACCAGTAGAACAGGTTTTCTTTTCATTTCTTCCTCCTTCTTGTTTTCAACTCCTTGAAGATACGGTTGTTCTTTCATGGAAGGCCCGAAAAGAAAAATCAATTCTCCAACACTTTCTCTCCTCGCAGGACCTTCCCTTTTTCAAGCTAATGGTCAATTTCCTCTCCCACCTCCTTTCCTCACCATATTCTTAGCTTTAGAGATATCAATGCCTCTAAAAAGGAATTGAAACTACTCCCCTTTTTCTATCACAATCATCTGGTGAATATGTAGCTCGGGTACCGTCATTGCTATACGACCGTTTTCCACTTTGTAGCCCAATGCCTTTTTTGAGGGAGCCAAATATATCCTCGCTGGCTCAAAAGGTTTCTTAATTCTTATATCGATATCCAGGACAGGGGATATCTGTTCTATTACTCTTGCTCCACCACCTTGTTTTTCGGCATGATAATTAACCAGATGAATAACCAACATGTTATTCTTTTTCATCAATGAGACTTCAACTGACAGTGGCGCATTAGTAAGCAGAATTTGATCTTCGGGGAGGAGAAGTGAATTAAGCAGATTCTTAATGATTTTACGATATATTTGATTGTTGGTCTCATAATAGGCTTTAAAAATGGGTGGCGAAATATATATTACACGTCCCTTGCCATACTGATTCAGGGTTATAGCTGGATATTGCGATTCATGCCGAGAAGGAGGAGCCTGATGTTTGTAATAGTGACTGTCTTCAACAAGAGGATGGACAATTGTAGCTAATTCTCGAGCCCCCTCTTTTACCTTTGTTTGGACGAATTTGCCATACACTACCAAATCCATGGCTGGAAGATCTGTCTTTAGCTCCTGGGCCGTCAAACGTATATAATCCATAGAATAAGGAGACATGCTAATGTAATTAACTCCCAATGTATCGCTTAAGGCAAATTCACTTGACTGATTACTTTGATTCTGCTGTAGACCAGATTCATGTGTTACCAATAGATTGCCGCCATTGGATACGAACTTCTTTAATTTCCCAATAGTCTCCGGCAGCAGATCTTTATTATCGGGCAAGATTAGAATTTTATACGGGGAAAAATCCGCAAATTTGTCAACTATATCAAACTGATAATGATTTTCTATCAAAGCTTTAGTGGCACCCCCTAAACTATTGGAAAATGGAAGTGGCTCCCGCATATCTAGTTCGTAGTCCGCTAGAATAGCCAAATCACCTACACTGCTAGAATTTAAACACCACTCTTCTCTCTTTTCCACAAAGTCAAAAACCTTTCCAATAATATTGTAGGCAGCCTCATCCAATCTCCCATCTGGATGAAGATGATCACCAATGGCACACATACTCCCGTTAGCCATTGCAGAAGCACACTCATATTTTAATTGGGTTTCACTTGGTAATGATCCAAAATCCCCCCAGGATTTATGAAAACGAGCAGTTAGGCCATATACCGGGAGCTGCAAAGTGCGTAGGTAGCGCGAATAGAGAGAGACAGGCAAGAAACCTTTCCAGGTAGGTAATGCTTCTACGTCAAAGTAGTCCAGGAAGGGAATTAAATCTCTATTGCCGACTGCTGGAGTAATACCATTATAATATAAAGCTAAATTAGAATTTATTTTTGTGATAAATTCTGTGGTCTCTTTGATGAATCGAATCAGAGAGTGGTAATTAAACTTTGCGTGGTCCTGCAAATTGAGTGGGTCCAGTCCCTCATTCTTCATTTCTTCAACGCAATATTTACAGTAACATGCGTCTGGCCGAAACTTTACCCAATCAAGCCACAAACCATCCACTTCATAACTTGCCAATATCTCCCTCAGTTCCTCCCAAAATAACTCCTGCACCCAGGGACTGTTAAGACAGATAAAATTAAAGAATTTCTCTCCTTCTCTTTGGCCTATCTTCCCACCTTTGGAATCTACCTGCAGCCACTCAGGATATCTAGAACCTATATCTTCAGCCTCAGTAGTACCATGGTAGGCGACAGCCTTGATGTCTTGCTTATGTAATTCTTCAACCATTTCTCCAAACAGGTCAAAGTTTAACCCTGGATGTTTCCTGCCTATCTTAGTATCGTAATAAGAAAATCCAAAATGACATTCTGTGAAAATTACAATTGTATTTACTTTTGCTCGTTTCAACGTCCCTGCAAATTCTCGTGCATTAAAGCGGTTTCCAATGTTCTTGATGACAGCAGGTGTATGAAAATCTAGATGTATCTTTCTTCCCCTTTCCTTAACCCAGTCTATTGACATAGTCCCCCTCCTTATTAAATTGTATTAATGTAAACTTACTCAAGTCTACACTAATCGGATAGTAAAACTATCTCTCTTGTTTTTAAGGTCCTATATTCCTTCAGTCAATTTCAAGAAGCTGCATAAACTTGTCTGAGAAATACTCTACGCCATCCTTGGTAACCCTAACCCCATTTTCCCATCTGAATCCGTATTCTTCAGTATGCATAAAAGTATCCACTTGAAAGGTCATATTCTCCTCAAGAAGATATTCTGAGTTTAGTTCCATCCACGGCCTCTCAACTTCCATTAAACCTATTCCATGACATGGACCATAGAGCACATTTTTTCTATACCCTTTTGAATCGACAAAGTCGTAGAAACCCTTAACTACCTCGCTGGCCATAACTTGTGCCCTGATTAGATCCCTGGTTTTCCTATGGGCATCTAAACCAATCTGAACAATCTTTTTCATTTCTGGAGGCATTTTCCCTAGAAATACAGGTCTGCCAATGCTGGAGGAGTAGCCTCCTACTCGCGCTGAAATATTAAGTTGCACCAACTCATTTTTCTGAATGGTTTTATGGCTGGACCTAGAAATAGCATGAGTGGTGTTTTTCCCAGAAAGAACATATTGGGGCATACCTTCGTACTCAGCGCCATTATCATATATGGCTTTTTGGGCTATTCCTACAACCTGAAGTTCGCTCATTCCTGGCTTTATGATATTCAGTACCTGCTCAAGGGCGATCTCGGAGATATGAGAAGCTTCTCTAAGTAAAATTACTTCGTTTTCGCTCTTAATAACTCGCATACCAAACATGAGCTCATCAGCTTGGACTATCTCAATCCGAGGCAACGCTCTCTTTATTTCTTCATAAACAGGTAGAGGCATAATGGAATAACCTATGATACCAAGCCTATTGATCGCTCTGCCTCCACATGCTTCCTTTAAGACTTCCTCGAATGAGGAAATGACTATATCAGGATAATCAGGTTCAGCCGATTCCCGATATTGGAGGATTTTTCGTATTTTCTTTATTCTACTTCTGTCTCTAGCAAAGGTCTCCGATTCTGGACCAATCAAAAGAATTGCTTCTCCCCGCTGAGGCACTATTACCCCCGCTTGTTCAAAAATCGGCCAATAATCACTTAAATATCTCACATTGGCAAAGTCAGCCTCATTGGACTGCACTAAAACAACATCAAGATTTACTTTGGTCATTTCTTCTTGAATTTTGCGAATGCGTTGGTCAAACTCGTCCTGTAGAATTTCCTTCATCCTAAATGCTCCTCCCTTATCTTGATTTTCTTCTCGCTTATCACATCTTTGCTATCTTTCCGATAGATTAACTTTAAGTCTTTCTGTTCTCTCGACAGGATTCTCTTATAATTAACTCCGGTCTGAAAACTATACTCTCTTCTCGTATTTTGACAGGAGTAGTTCTTTTCATCTCTTTGAATAGAGTTTGACAGGCAAGTATACCCATAGAATAGCTCGGTTGTCTTACAGTAGTTAAGGGAGGTTCGGTAAAAGAAGCCCAGGTAGGATCATCAAATCCCACCAAGGATATTTCTTGGGGAATTTTAATCTTGTTTTCTTTCAAAACCTGAAGAGCTCCGCTAATCATAGCCTCACTACTCACGAAAAGAGCAGTGGGAAGATTGTCCATTTTTAGAAAACCTTGAGTTGCCTTTCGAGCCTTATCTACACGGTCATTCCCCTCTTTCACAAGTTCCAAATCTAAAGGGATATTATGTTCTTTGAGAGCTCTTTTGTATCCAGCTAATCTTTCTTCTGTAGTTGTAATTTCCTCTAAACCAATAATGATTCCTATGCGGCGATGCCCCAAATTGATAAGATAATTCACTGCTTCATAAGCGCCAGTTTCATTATCCACTAACACTGTTGGCGCCTTTAGCCCGCCTATCTTTCTATCTACTAATATTATCGGCGTTCCACCCCTTGCTATTTTTTTGAGATAACTCTGGTTTCCGGGTGAAGGAGAAATGATTAACCCGTCTACATTTCGCTCATACAAAGCTAACAAATATTCCCTTTCTTTGGCAGGATTTTCGTCCGTATCGCACAAGATTACAATATGGCCATTTTGACTGGCTACATCCTCAATTCCCCGAACAAAAGCGGTGAAGAAATAAAGAACCACATCAGAGATAATTACCCCGATAGCCTTGGTTTGGTTGGTCTTCAGGCTTCGGGCAATAGAGCTAGGTTTATACTCTAGCTTCTCTACTGCCTTAAGCACTTTAGATTTGGTCTCCTCGCTGAAGTAACCATAGTTGTTCAAAACCCTACTGATCACCCCTACCGAAATCCCCGCTTCTTTGGCTACATCTTTTAATGTCACTCTTCGGTTCACTGTATCCTCGTAAATATTCGTATATCGTTATTATACTATTTTATATTAATTTTCAAATTTGTCAACCCCCTGTTACGTTAATGTTAATTACGTTTTAAAAGTGGACTGTTTTTAGATGATTTATGCTTTAAAAGTGGACTTTGTCATCTTTGTCAACAAACATCCTGTGCCGTAGTATTCTCCTTAAGAAAACAATGGAAAAAAGGAGAATAGGTTATGGCCCAGCAACTGCACAGGCGATTCTCTACTCAAGAGGTAAAGATGCTTCTAGAAAAGTATCTAAACGAGAGAGTAGCACTGATCTACATTCTGGAAATATTAAACATTCGGAGAAGTAGGTTCTTTGAACTCCTCAGGCAGTATAGAAAAGAGCCTGACAACTTCTCCATTGAATATAAAAGAAAGAGCGCAACTAGAAGAATAAGTAAGGAGGTAGAAAAGAGCATTATCAGTGAGCTAGAGAAAGAAAAGAAACTCATCGAAGACAAGAACATTCCCATCACCTACTACAATTACAGCTACATTAAAGATCAACTGTATCAGAACTACAGACAGAAAGTAGCTCTTTGCACCATAATTAGCCGAGCGAGAAAACAGGGATTCTACAGGCCAAGAAAGAAAGAGAGAAGATCACATGAGCGAGAGGTTCTCACTAACTATGTTGGAGAGCTTATCCAGCATGACTCCTCACACCATAAGTTCTCTCCCTATGCTGATAAGAAATGGTATCTGATTACCAGTTTAGATGATTGCAGTAGACTCTTTCTTTTTGCGAAATTAATAGACAAAGAAACTTCTTGGCAGCATATCTTAGCCCTAAAGGAAGTTTTCCTCACCTGGGGAACGCCTTTATCCTATTATGTGGATTCTCACTCTATCTTTCGCTTTGTCCAGGGAAGAGATAGTCTCTAGAGAAAACATTACCTTGTAACTGACGAGGTAGATACTCAATGGAAAATGGTGATTGACGAGTGCAGGGTCAAACCAATCTATGCTCTTTCACCTCAGGCACGAGGTAAGATAGAGCGTCCTTACCGCTGGCAGCAGGATAGAGTTGTGAGAGGCTGTGCCAGAGAGGGAATAAAGACTATTGAAGAAGCAGAAGAGGTACTAGAGAAGGAAATAACAAGATACAACTATCATCAGGTGCACAGTACTACCGGAGAGGTTCCTATTCTCAGATTTGAAAGAGCAATAAGGGAGAAGAAATCCTTATTCAGAGAGTTTAAGATACCTTCTCCCTATACCTCAGTAAAGGATACCTTTTGCCTAAGAGTGAAAAGAATAGTAGATGCCTATCACAAAATCTCACTGGATAAACTCACATTCAGAGTACATAAGGCACCTCTTCGGAAAGAGGTTCAACTTCGTATCACTCTAGATGAAAACACAGGCCTGGCAGAGATTAGAATCTGGTATAAGGATACACTTACTGATGTATATCAAGTTAAGAATTCTGATCTTAATTCAGTCCGGTTCTAAACTTAAAATAGTCCGCTTTTAAAACGTAGCTAACACCCTCCGCTATTATTGACAAAGAAACTTTGGATGATATTATTTCGGCCTTAAGAAATTCTGTTTTGACAAGTAAATGACCTCTCTCTCAAGAGTCCTTCTAGTCATAGTGGTTAGAATATCGAGTAAGGAGGGGGAGGATTAGGATGGCCAGAAAAATATACACACGGGAGCGAATCACGAGCAACTTGAGGGAGGTATAAACCATTCTCAGCGAGAGCTCTTCCTGGGTAGACTCTGAGTAAAGGATCGGGTTTTTGACGTTCTGCGCGAGGTGCGAGGGAAGTTTTCTATTTGAACGTTTGGCTGCGATAGTGACAGAATAACAGTGTGATCTTGCCTTACTCCTAACTTAAAGATGAAAGAGTCGTTCGTACCTTTTTCTATTCAATGGCCTGTTGTGAAGGAATGGATTTTACTTATGATGAAGTTGGCATACTGTATACAGGGATTTCAACATCCTCTTTTGCATTCAGGAAGAAAGTTCGAACAACGTTCAATAACTGCGGGGGAGGCATCGTGAGGAATAGAATCCTAGATCCCGTTTAACTCCCAGTGGTCCTACTTAAGAAACGCCCAATGGCTACGGCCAATCTCTCTTGTGACGAACTGAGTTTCAGTTCAATATTAAATGCGTATTTAATCTTGGTTGTTAAATCGATAAATTCTAACTTCCTCGAAGAGTTTGAGTCGTTTAACCGCATCAATCCTCATATCGACGTATTCTCTGCGTCAGCGGCAGTAGGTTTGCTCGGTTACTTCTATTTTCCTAGTAGCTTCACCTATCGTTGACCCCTGACTGAGGAGAACCTCTAATCCCTGAGCTTGTTGATGATTCTCTCTGGTGTGTAGCTTCTTCTGGCCATCGAAATCCCCCCTTTTCTCGTTTCCTATTCTAACATAATAACTGGACCGATTCTAGGGGGGCAGGCCAAGTGTGCTCACAATTAACTCAGAAGAGTTTGAATGAATTCCTTACTTCATAAGCGTCTTCTACTAGATTCTGCGTTAGGGAAACTCCCAGGGAAAAACATCATTCAAGGTACTGTATTACAATGCAAAATTTAAATCCATACGGATTATAGCGAAATTTTTCTTTGTTTTCGTAAAATCCTTTGTTAATATTAGGATTATTTAGTGCCTGAAGATTACTATTTTCAATAACAAATTGGACACGATTTGTACCCTTCTGCACTGTTTTACTTATATCAAACCTATGAAGGTTTTTAAATCCTTCAACCTTTTCAAACCGAGTTTGATTTACAATCAACTCGCAAAAATTGTCCACAAGTAGACAAATTTCTGCGGAACGCATATGACTTAGCTCGAAAGGAATTTCAAACTCCCTAACAAAAGTATATTGTCCTCCTTGGATAGCTTCCTCATTTGTGATAGTCTTACGGTCTGCAATCCAGGTCGCAGCCCTTAGCTCGGGATACCTGCTGTCAGCTTTTTTCCAAAAATGGTGGATTTGGGCCGGAACAACTTTGACATTTGATGGCAAGGCTCTGTTTGTATTGGAGCCAATAAATATTGTTTCTTCATCGCTAATAATAGTAAGAGTCTTTGGGGTCAACATCCCCAATTTTCTGCCAATTATAGATTGTTTGCGAACTAAATAAAAACTGATCAATACCACAATCAATAATAATATGCCAGAATATTGATTCAAAAGATCATTCCCCCATGAAATAATTTGAATAGTCTGATTAATAGAGGAAAGGATAGCATTCAGACCAATTATACCAATTACCGCAAGCACCACGGTAATAATAAACTTGTATTCTTTGAAAAGGTTTTTCATATTTTCACCTTCTGAGATTTCATTTAACGTTTTCACGGCTTACAAAGTCTAAAGTATTTGGGAGGTTTTGCCTCTCAAAATAGATTATCCAATGGTTGACGAGATAACGCTATTCGGCGTAAAAAGGTGAGGCAAAATTCAATGTCGAAGACGGGCCAATTTTCAGTGGCGACCGACAAAAAAAGTCGAATTCCGGGAACAAGAGATGCTCCGTCAGACGTTACTCCTCGCCATTAACTGCTTAAGCTGCCACACAATTCACCTGTCGCTCATTCTTCAATTTAAAGTTGTGACCATTAAAAGATGAACTAAGAAAGAGAAAGTTAGAGAGAATACAAAAAGTATGTGTAATTGATTTGGACAGGTTTCAACATTCTGGTAGCCGTATCCAGATCGTATGAAGTCAAAGAAGTCTAAGCTAAGAAGCTCGAGCTTTTCCTAGAATTTCGTTACACCAAGGCAATAGTGTTCCTTCAACCAAAGTAGCAAGTTCAGATTCCAGATTATCCTTGGATAAGTGCTGTCGAAGTAACGTTCGCAAGTAAGTACCTCGCGGAATAATGCAATCTCGGCAGGACGCCGCATTACGGAATTTCTCTCTCTGATCGCTTTGGAGTATTTGTTTAATCGCCGCTTCCTTATTTAAATCACCCCTCTGTGCCTCAACATAGGCAACCTCTGGTATATAGAATTCTATTTCCCTCTTGGTGAGAATATGACACTTCTCCCCATTCTTTTCTAATGCCCTGCGGAAGTCTGCGGCAGCTTTAGAGGGTTCTTCATTTGGAGAAGCATCACGATCACGGATCCAAAGCCTGTACATGTGCCCTGGCACTATGTTTGATACATCAATCGTACCTTTAACAATACCGTCAGCAGCACCTCCACCGTATTGGACAACCCCAACAGCAATGTCTCGAAATTCTTCCCGATAGAGTTCGTTTATAACATGGTCAAAAAAAATTACGTCCTTCTGGCCTTCAACGAGAAGAACGATATCGTTTTGCAGAAAATCACTAGGGCGAAGCCCGAGGTCACCCCAAATCGTATGGAGTGATTCCGAAGGTATCAGGAATACCTTTCTCTGTCCTCCACGGTTTTGTACACAAAAAGCGGAAACTTTGTCGGGGTCTGTCAAGAAGACCGGTGAATGAGTAGCAACAAAAATTTGGATTCCTTTAGTTTGTGCCAATTCATAAAAATGGGCTAAGAACTCTCGTTGAAGACTAGGGTGTAATCCCATTTCAGGTTCATCAATGAGAACAACAGAGGCCTGTGAGAGTGCAACCTTCACGAGAATATCTACAAAGTGCTTGAGTCCTGCGCCAGCGTATATCACATCGAGATTCCTCTCATATTCCCGGTAGTTTAAGGTCGCTATGTCGTCCTCCGTTCGATCCGAAACAAGTTCCTGTATCTCTGGAAAAAAATCCTTTACATCAGCAATAATCCTTTCATAATCTTCAAGCTTAAGTTCGCGTTCTCTCCTTCCGGCGTAAAACTTAAGAGCGAAGAGTATTTCAAGACCGTTGACCTCTGAGAAATTCCGGGCTTGCACTTGATCCATGATGTTTCGCGGAGTACTGCGACGGCGTCTCAGTAGTCCAATCCCAGGGTCTGGTATGATGTAAATGCTCCTGAATCTCTGCTCCTCAGTTGGCTCCGGCTGGAACGTGGGACCAAAACCTTGGTCTTGTTGGCGTACAATCACATGGTTTCCGTCGGAATAGGTGAGATCAATTTCAAAGGGTCCTGCGGTTTGAAATAGGTCCTTAATCTCCAATTTAGGCTGAAAGGCGTTCCAGCTTCTCGTCGAAAGTGCGAGACCAGCCATATCGAGAGCATGTAGAATAGTGCTTT
>SDBS01004007.1_pt1 | contig 14436 bp, 14 predicted proteins | sample 2277091 | NCBI WGS metagenome assembly SDBS01 (sample SAMN10404972, study PRJNA504765) | marine sediment metagenome | isolation source: marine sediment core GS10_PC15, 163 cmbsf | place: Arctic Ocean: Southern Knipovich Ridge | collected 2010
AGTGTCGTGCTGAGATGCATCATTACGATAGCCAGTGAAACAACAACTGCACCAGCGAGGGCGACACCAACCGGGATCAGCTTGTATACCGTGATGCCGACAATGGCGGAAACAAAGTATCCTCCTACCGGATTTCTTGGCTGTGTATATTATATATAGGTATATGACCTGTGCGTCGACCTGCCGGCAACAGCCAGCAAGGCGACCACATGGTGTGCGGGAGCTGCTTCGGCGATTTCGGACATGACTAGTTAAGTTATATGGAATTGGCTAAAGGCGGTGGATTATGCAGAAATGAGGGATTTCTGTGGCTTCGCGACTATTAATCAGGGCTGGCCCCGATAGCCCGAACGAAGTGACAAAGTGCCCTTGGGGTGCCAGCCCCGATTAATAGATTTTAAAGGTTGCCGGAGGCGGCACATCAAACACTGGATTCCCGCCTACGCGGGAATGACGGGATGAGAGAAGGAGAAAAGAAGCCCAGCCGCAGGCACCTTAATCAACACTGCTCCCAGGGAAGACCATCAAACCGCCAGCCGCCGAGCTGGCTGCGCTGATGTTTTTCGTCGAGTTCACCTTCGAAACCCTTGGCCACGTTGTAAACCTCGATAAAACCTTCTTTCATGAGCAACTCACCAGCCTCCAGCGAGCGTTTGCCGCTACGGCAAATCAACACTACTGGTGCCGATCCGACATTCTGTAAATGACTGAGCCCGCCCAAAAGCACCTTCCGTACGTCTGTTGCGAAATGCTCGTTTATCTTCCAGTCCGGTTCATCGATCCAGGCAATGTTGATCGCTCCCATCGGATGACCTATAAACAGGAATTCCATGTTAGACCGCACATCAATCAGCATCGCACGGGGGTCTTTTTCTACCAGGTCATGGGCCTCGGTAGGTGACATAGATTTAACCACTTCCTTGCTCATTTTTGGCTCCTCACAGGGGAATCAGGGCTAACCACACCAGAATTCCCCAATCTAGTAATTTATCTGTTCACACAAGGGTTTACGTGGCATCTTTCTCCGGTACAATGCGCCTCTTTTTGGCCCAAGACAAGATATAACCGTGATAGAAAATCTGCGCAATATTGCCATCATCGCCCACGTCGATCATGGTAAAACCACCCTGGTGGATGAGCTACTGAAGCAGACTGGTACGCTGGACGAGCGTAGCGGCGATCCCGATCGCATTATGGACTCTAACGATCTCGAGCGTGAGCGCGGCATCACCATTCTTTCCAAGAACACCGCCATCGAGTGGAAAGACTATCGTATTAATATAGTAGATACCCCGGGCCATGCCGATTTTGGTGGTGAGGTTGAGCGTGTGCTCAATATGGTCGACTCCGTACTACTGCTGGTAGATGCCGTTGACGGACCGATGCCACAAACCCGGTTCGTAACGCAAAAGGCCCTGGCACAGGGGTTGCGCCCCATCGTGGTCATCAACAAAATTGACCGTCCCAGCGTCCGTCCCGACTGGGTGCTGGACCAGACTTTCGATTTGTTTGACCGTCTTGGTGCCACCGATGAGCAGCTGGATTTTCCCGTTATTTATACCTCGGCGCTGTATGGTTATGCCTCGCTCGACGACAGCGTGCGCGAGGGTAATTTTGAGCCGCTACTGGAATGCATCGTCAAAAATGTCCCTCACCCCGATGTCGATGCTGATGGTCCGTTGCAACTTCAGGTCAGCAGTCTCGACTACAACAGTTATGTTGGCGTAATCGGCATTGCTCGCATCCACCGTGGATGCGTCAAAAGCAATGCCCCGGTGACGGTAATTGGCGAAGACGGCAATGCCCGCAATGGGCGCATTCTACAGATATTCCGCCTCATGGGCATTGAACGCACCGAGATTCCCGAGGCTGAAGCCGGAGACATTATCGCCTTTACCGGCCTGGAGACACTTCATATATCGGACACCATTTGCGCACCGGATGCTGTTGAGGCCTTGCCGCCACTATCGGTAGATGAACCAACGGTTAGCATGACTTTTCAGGTCAACACCTCGCCCTTTTCGGGGCAAGACGGCAAGTTTGTGACTAGCCGCCAGATCCGTGAACGGCTGAATCGAGAACTGCTACATAACGTAGCGCTACGGGTGGAAGATATTGATGACCCGGACGACGCACAGGGAAGTGCAAGTGTCGCGAGAGACAGGAAGTCGGCAGCGACAAAATTCCGCGTATCCGGTCGCGGCGAACTGCATTTATCCATTCTGATTGAAAATATGCGCCGCGAAGGTTACGAGCTTGGCGTATCCCGGCCGGAAGTCATCATTCATGATGTCGATGGCGTTAAGCATGAGCCGTTCGAGCAAGTTACGGTGGATGTCGAAGTAGATCACCAGGGAACGGTAATGGAGAAGCTGGGCCTGCGCGGCGGTGAACTCAAGAGCATGATGCCCGATGACCAGGGTCGTGTACGACTGGATTACATTCTACCTTCACGTGGACTTATTGGATTTCGCACCGAGTTCCTGACCGCCACCAAAGGCACAGGTCTGATCTATAGCGTGTTTGACGATTACGCCCCCATGAAACCGGGCGACTACGGTCAACGACTCAATGGCGTTTTGATTTCGAATGGCCCCGGAAAGGCATTGGGTTTTGCCCTGTTCAACTTACAGGAGCGCGGCCGAATGTTTATTGGCCCCGGCGAAGAAGTTTATGAAGGCATGGTGATCGGCATTCATTCCCGCGAAAACGATCTGGTGGTTAACCCGCTCAAGGGCAAGCAACTCACCAATGTTCGCGCGTCGGGCACAGATGAAGCGATTGCGCTAACACCGCCAATTCGCCAGACACTGGAGCAGGCGCTGGAATTTATTGATGACGATGAACTGGTTGAAGTAACACCCAATCATATTCGTCTACGCAAGAAATTCCTGAAAGAAATTGATCGTAAGCGAGCGTCGCGCGCGGCGGTGTGATCTCGACAATACAGACATAGCGTATATGTAATTAAAGATTACGGTATAAGTACTCAACAAAAAAACATATAATAGCCTGACAATAATCAGAAAACCCGGGGTATTCGTGAACAAGTATTCCCAACCGCCATGCAAATATCAGCGGTTACCAGGTAGCACATAAATCAAAGACCGAATGGCCAATTCGGTACTGATAATAAATTCACGGACCCAGTTTATGCCAGAAAAAATACTTACTTATGTCGCCTCTTCCTCGATTCACGGAAAGGGCTTGTTCGCAAAAACCCGAATCAAAAAAGAAATCTACCTTGGCACATACGAGGGCCCCGAAGCCAAGCGCAACGGCTCCCATGTATTATGGGTTTACGAAGATAATGGTAAGGTTATCGGTCGTCGCGGCCTTAACAAGATGCGCTACGTTAATCATAGCAATAAACCCAATGCTGAGTTCGACGGATTTGACCTCTATTCCACCCGTCACATCAAAACCGATGAAGAAATCACAATCGACTACGAACCTTTTTAATTTGTTGTTGTGAGCCTCCACTTTCAACCGATAGCGACCACAAGCAACATTCAAAGCGCATCCAGACCCGCCAATCGCGCACCTATCCCCCCTGGTTTCAATACAAGCCAAACACCTTGGCAATTATATATTCCTAATAGGAATATAAGTATATTCTAATTCATTTGAATACCTTTTCAGTGACAAGTATTATCGCGCCGAATTCAGACGACCTAGGCTGTCGTCTGCACATCAATAGGTTTTCATCCAGCTAGTACTGTTCCTGTCAGGAATATTAAGCCGACCGCACTGCCGGGTTCCGGGATGTGCGCCGAACAGCTTTGCGCTCTGTGATCCCTCGCGCCGCGCGCCTGACCTGATGCGCTGTACTTGCTACGAAACTGATTTCCTGGAGTTCCAAATATGATCGCTCTGGCGGACGAAGAACTTACCCACTCCCAGGCAACACGACCATCCGTCAAGCAAGTTATTGCCGCGGGAATTTTTGCCTTGTTTGCCGCCTACATGGCCTGGATTGTTCCCACGGTGGAGATTGCCTGGGTGAGCGTCATCCTGGTTCTGACCATCTATTTATTTGCCTTCGAAGTGGTGGGCGTGGACGTTGCCGCGATCTCCGTGATGGTGTTGCTTGGTCTGAGCTCACTACTGGCACCTGTCATGGGGCTGGAGCAGGGCCTGGTCGACACGCAGCATCTGTTTGATGGGTTCGCCTCCAACGCAGTAATGTCTATCATCGCGGTGATGATTCTCGGTGCTGGCCTCGATAAAACGGGGTTAATGACCAGGGTGGCGGCATTTATTCTTCGAGTCGGTGGCACAACGGAAACACGCATTATTCCAATCATTTCCGCCACGGTAGGGATAATTTCGTCTTTCATGCAGAACGTGGGTGCCGCCGCTTTATTCCTGCCAGTGGTCTCACGCATATCCGCACGCTCAGGTTTACCCATGTCGCGGTTGCTGATGCCAATGGGCTTCACCGCCATACTCGGTGGCACCGTTACCATGGTCGGTTCCAGCCCGTTGATCCTGCTCAACGATCTGATTCTGACTTCCAACAAGGCACTGCCCGCCACCCAACAGATGGATTCATGGAGCCTGTTCGCGGTTACACCCGTGGGCTTGGCCCTGGTGGCTACCGGCATTATCTACTTCGTATTGGCGGGTCGTTTTGTGCTGCCGGCCACAAAAAGCGAGAGCAGTACCCATGGTACCGATCCCATGCAGTATTTTCGTGATGTCTATCACGTAGATTACTCCATGAGTGAGGTAGTGGTACAAGACAATAGCGCGCTCATTGGCAAACATCTGGATGACGTCGAGACCTTTTTTCGTGTACGCATTATCGTCAGCAAGCGTTCCGGCGAAGAGACCCGGGTTGGACCGGGAACCCTGGCTCGCGATACCGAGTTCCAGGCAGGCATGGTGTTGGGAGTGGTTGCAGATCCTGTAGACCTTACTAACTTCGTAGACAAAAATGGCCTGAAAAAACGCACGCGACTGCGTACCTTTGCCGATGCGCTGGCGGCCACCAAGGCCGGCATTGCTGAGCTGGTCATTCCGCCGGGCTCAACATTGATCGGTAAAAGCGCCCGCGATCTGTGGATGCGAAAAACCTACGGCCTTGCCATGGTTGGGCTGCACCGCAATGGCGAGACCCTGCGCGAGGGCGACGATATACGTAACCTGCCCTTTCAGGCCGGCGACACTCTGGTGGTGCATACACCCTGGGACGTGCTTGCGAGACTGGAGAAGGATCGTAACTTTGTGGTGGTGACAACCGAGTATCCCCACGAGGAAACTCGTCCGCAAAAACTTGGGCTGGCGATGTTATTCTTTGCGGTTGCCTTGTTCCTGGTTCTGTTTACCGACCTGCGTCTGTCCGTGGCGCTGCTGACCGGCGCCATTGGCATGATACTGTCGCGGGTGCTGACCATCGAAGAGGCTTATGAGGCTGTGAGCTGGAAGACGGTGTTTCTGCTGGCCTCACTGATCCCGCTGGGACTGGCGGTGGAAACCACTGGCACCGCCAAGTGGATTGCAGAACAAGTTCTGTCCGTTGTTGGCGGCTCCCCGATCTGGGTAATCCAGGCAGCGGTAGCGCTGCTGGCCACTTTCTTCACCCTGGTCATGTCCAATGTCGGCGCTACTGTATTACTCGTACCGCTGGCAGTGAATATCGCTATTGGTGTCGGCGCCAGCCCGGCCGTGTTTGCCCTTACGGTAGCCATCGCGACTTCCAATTCTTTCCTTATCCCAACCCATCAGGTCAATGCCCTGATTATGGGACCGGCCGGATACCGGGTCACTGATTTCCTGCGTGCCGGTGGCATCATGACGGTGTTGTTCCTGGTCGTTATGTTGGTGGTAATGAACCTGATCTTTTAGGGGCGAAAACTATGAAGCGAATTTTCTTGTTATCTCTGTCCGCTGCCTGGTTTTTTGTCCCGGATATCGTCCTGGCAAGTGAGTCAGGGGATCAAAGGCTGGATTTGACCAATCATGTTATCGGCTACATGGCCCTTGCGGTGTTCGTGCTGGCCTACGTATTGGTCATGGCCGAAGAGTTCACGCACTTGCGCAAATCCAAACCGGTGATCCTGGCCGCTGGCCTGATCTGGGGCATGATTGGATACATTTACGCATCCCATGGTTTAACAGAAGCGGCGGAAGTCGCCGTGCGCCACAACCTGCTGGAATATGCTGAACTGATGTTATTCCTTCTGGTAGCGATGACTTATATCAATGCCATGCAGGAGCGACGTGTTTTTGATGCACTGCGCGCGTGGCTGATTCGCAAGGGTTTTGGCTTTCGTAAACTCTTCTGGCTGACTGGACTGCTGGCTTTTTTCATCTCACCTATTGCCGACAATCTAACAACAGCGTTGTTGATGTGTGCGGTAATTCTAGCGGTAGGTGGAACTAACAAACGTTTCGTTGGCCTCGCCTGCGTCAATATCGTAGTCGCTGCAAATGCGGGTGGCGCATTTAGCCCCTTTGGCGACATCACCACGCTGATGGTATGGCAAAAAGGTGTAGTGCAATTCTGGGTTTTCTTCTCATTATTCATTCCGGCAGTGGTCAATTTCCTCGTGCCCGCAGTTATTATGCATTTCGCAGTTCCAGACGAGAAACCAGAGACCAGTGATGAAAGGGTGCAAATGCGCGATGGCGCCGTGAGCATCATCTTTTTGTTTCTACTCACCATTATCACCGCTGTTTCGTTTCACAACTTCCTGCACCTGCCGCCGGTTATCGGTATGCTAACCGGTTTGAGTTATCTGCAGTTCTTTGGCTATTACCTGAAGAAGAAAGCCCAGCGCCAGTTGGCGAGAGCAAATAACGAAGCCGAGCACGCCGGACAAATGGGTGATATCGTGCCCTTCGATATATTCAACAAGATAGCACGCGCCGAATGGGACACGCTGCTGTTTTTCTATGGTGTCGTGCTAGCCGTGGGTGGTCTCGGCTTTATCGGCTATCTGGCAGTATCGTCTGAGCTCATGTACGTGCAGTTGGGAGCAACGTCGGCCAATGTACTTGTCGGCCTGTTGTCTGCCATTGTCGACAATATCCCTGTCATGTTCGCCGTACTGACGATGAATCCCGATATGTCGACCGGACAATGGTTGCTGGTAACGCTAACCGCTGGAGTCGGAGGCAGTTTGTTGTCCATTGGCTCGGCGGCGGGTGTGGCGCTAATGGGCCAGGCCCGAGGCAGTTATACGTTCTTTGGCCATCTCAAGTGGGCCCCGGTTATCGCCCTGGGTTATGCCGCGAGTATCGTCACGCACTTGTGGATTAATGCGGCCTACTTCTAGCTAGGCCGACCACAGGATAAATGCATGATTAATTCATTAAAAAAGATTTTACAGGTAATCGGCGAGGGACTGGCAATGTCCCATGCCGCGGAAATGCTGCATGGAAAACAGAAATCCGAGATCCTCGATAGAAACCGGCGGTCAACTGACAGGAATATCCATCTGCCGAAATAATCCATCGGCTAAGCCCTTTGTATCTTGTGCTTGAAAGTGAATGCTGAAAAATACGACCAGACCGAATAACTGACTCCAGGAAGTATTTGGTGATGCTCGTAGCGCTTGCTGGTAAATCACTCCGATCCTTTTTATGTTTTTATGCGATTGATATAGATCAATTCCAGTGGCGTGAATCTTCAGTAGTTTCCACCATCCGTGTGCAAAATATTAACATCAAGAAAGGAGTATTTACGTATGTCACTCATAGTAGGCGAAAAAACCGTCCCCACAGATGACGAAGGCTACTTGATTAATCCCGACGACTGGAGCAAGGAAATAAGCGAACAACTGGCACAGAGTGAAGGAATTGAGCTCAATGAAGAGTATTGGAAAATAATAATGTGTATGCGTAACTATTATGATGACAGGCAAATAGCGCCAAGCACACGTTACGTAGCAAAATATATCGCCGAAGAATTGGGATACGGCAAAGAGGCAAGGAATTATTTATTCAAGATATTCCCCTACGGATATGTAAAACAAGCCTGCAAAATTGCCGGGATGAAGCGTCCGAGGGGTTGGAGTACAGGCTAATATCGGGGATTAAAGGGGTTGGCTCGCGGCTGCAACACCTTCTCCGGCCACCTAAAATGGGTCGCTGTAATCGGAATAACGTCGCGCATAACCTGACCACTACAGCGTTTCGCTGTAGTGGGTCAGTGTTAATGCGTCTTGTTAGATTTTGTAATCAAAACTCAGCACCAACTAGCCTGATTTTCTGGTTGATTGAGTAATTCTTGAATATTCGCCTCAATAACACGATATCCAACATTTCCATAAATCATTTGGCGACCTTCGTTCAAAACCAGGGATGGACTACCTACTACCCCATATTTTTCCTTGAGCTGTAAATCACTATCTAAAGCTGAGAAGGCAGCACCACTTTTTATTACCTCTTGAATTTCCCTAATTGGCAATTGTAACCTTTCCGCGATTTCCATTTGTGACTTGAAAGTAGATATATCAATTAAATCTCTAAAAAAAGCCAACCTAAATTCCCAAGCTACGAGTTCAACAACACTTTTTGTCGAATTCTCTGATTCAAATGTTGCTGACAACTCATTGCGATTCTCTAGAATTTGAACTGCCTTTAAAAAAAGGTGACAACTCCCAGATGTAGTTGGTGTATTTTTTACCCAGACATCAGGATGAACTTCGATGTGATCGAACTTTAACGCAATTTCCTGAACATGCTTATTATAAGCTGACACTCCACCTTTTGTTCCCCAGTTTTCTTCCATTTTTTGTCCTACAGAACCAAACACTGAAACAAAATGTTCTTCTAATTCTATTTCTTCACCAAATTTGTTTTTTAATTGATCCATTCTCACTTGAGCTATATATGCCCAAATGCAAAGTATATCTGTAAAATATAAAACTAAAACTTTTTTTGAAGCGGTCATACATTGTATCTCTTATGAATAATTGAAAATTTTACATAACGAAAAAATATAACGTTGCAAATCAGCCGCCGCTTTTAGCGGTCGGCTGCATTTGCCTTGTTAGGCTATTTTTCTATAATTTGTCAATATCAAAGATTTGACCGCTTCACCACCTCCTGCCTTGGTAGGACATTACTCTTTGCTACCCCAGTCCACCAGCTCCAGAGCTACCTTGCCGTTGACCTCTAACTTCACCAAGCCAAAGGGCACGTCCTCGCACCTCCAAGTCTTGGTCACGGGGGTCGTGTAGACTTTGCATTTGAGCTCCTTCCCATTGACCTTGAGGGTAGCATCTTCCACCATGGGCTTCTCACCCGACCTATCCTTTAGTGGCTCTTGGGCCGTGGAAAGATTCACGGTATGAGTTGTCTTGGATGGCTTCCCCAGCGGCTTGCCATCCATGAATGTCCTGACACTAAGCTCGTAGGTGAGCTTCTTGCCCTCTATCTTGGTGACCCTCTTCTCCGTCTCGCTGGATATCCTGGGAGTAGGCTCAGATTTAAACTTGACCCAATCCCCTTCTTTGAGTTTTTCATAGGTATTGAATGCCTCCTGGGCAAAGGTGGGTAAGAAGAACATTCCCACTACCACCACGATAAGAGAACATTTTAACAATTGGCGCATCATCATCTCATTCCTCCATTTTTTTTGGGCCTAACGTTACAAATCACCGGCAGGTTAAAGCAGAATGACGAGGAACGAGGAGAGACGCTTTAACCTGTCCGAGTGCATTTGTTTTGTTAGGCCATGATGCCTTTTGACTCCAAAAAGTTATCAGGAACATCTGACGTTTTCCATCCTGTTATCGCAAAATAATACAGCGGCTCTCCCTCAATTGATAATCTATGTCGATAGCGTTCGATGTAATAAATATCAAGATATTTTGAGAAAATTAATTCCCTAATCATTTTTGAAAATCCTGTTTCATCACTTATATCAAAGAAGGTATCCTTGATATTAAAGGCCACCCACGCTTCGCTCTTGATTATATTAAACGCTTCCAAAAATGCTTCCGCTGGGATGTCACCGAAACCAAGTGCGGCAACCGTTACCATGCAATCGCATTGCCACGATACTATTTCTTCCTTTTTGTCCTTATCTAGCCTGGTGAAATCCTCAACATAGTATGCGTCATAGATTCCCGGTCTATCTCGAATTGTTGCATCATAAGCTTCGGGAATTATGTCTACGCCTATTAAGCGAGAAACTCCATGCTTTTTTAACTCTTCTCCCATCATGCCATTGCCCGCACCTAAATCTAATATACGAAGTTCAGTAAAGTTATTTTGATACTGTTTTACTGCGGCTTCGAGTATTGATGCTACTTTACTTGGAGATGTGCATTTAAGACGATCATAAAATATTTGTTCATACAGACCTGGTACTTGATAAATTTCATCGTAGTCGTGGAACTTTATTTTTCTCCTGCCACCTGATCCTTGAAGGTAGAAATAGGCTTCGTCTTGATTGATTCTGGTTAATTCACCTTTCGGAAATTGTATTCGATGTCTTTTCGTCATAATTTTCCCAGTTTTGTTTGGAGATTTATTGGCCTAACGACTTAAGTAAGGGGGTTTTAAAAAGCAGAGCGCAGCGCCGCTTTTTAAAAGTCCCAGCTCGTGATAACGAGCGTTCTTGACTTGCTTGTTAGGAATTTTTTTAAAATTCTTCATGTTTAATATTTATTTTATATTTTCCAGGAATACCTGGGATTAAAGTAGCTTTTTGAGGTGTGTTTCTACCTCTATTTTCGTATTTCAATATAAATTTATTTTTCACAAATGATGCACTTATAAAATTACGCCAGTCTTCAGTATTGAATTCGGTTATAGGTATAGAGCTAATTATTTCGGTTATTTCTTTTTCTTGGTTTAGGTGTAGCCACTGAAGATAAATGAAACTGCGAGTGTGCCCCCAACCGATATTTTTAACTACAAGTCTATAATGGCCATACTGTTTTCCTTTTTCCCATAAACCATGTGTTATAACAAAGCTTATATTTCCATCTAGATTTTTTGGGTTATATTCTTCAGCTTGCGTAACACTATGAAGAGAAAAACTTAGTAGAAATATAATAGCTGATGATTTAATCATGTTTTTTATTCCTAACGTTTGAGCTGTGGGGCACGAGGCGTTTTGTGCCGAGAGTCCCGCACGAGCGTATTGTTAGGCGCTGACATTCTAACAATTTTCCATTTGTTCTCTAATCTTTGTCTAATTCTTCAAAGGTCTTCATTGCTGAATTAACAGCATATACAGGTGCTTCAAGTACAGATTTTATTGAAGTGTAAGGCTTTGCGTCCGAGTATGATTGCTTCATAGCCAGCAAATGAATAGGGAGCTCTCGTGCAAAATATGTGCTATCTCTGTTAATTAGGAACTGCGCGAATGCCAACACAGAATATGCCGCCCTGTTTTGGAAACCATTATTTGGTAAATAGGTTTGGATTGTGGGCCATTCATCTTCAATTTCAATAATATCAATTCTGTATTCTTCATTTTTACTGCCATGTTTGTAATCAACAAGATTTATTTCTGAATCCAAGACCAATGCTTCTTGAGGTAATGGTAGTCCAGACAACAAAGGGGCAGCCCATTGTTCTGCCCAGTTTTCTAGTTGTACTTTAAGTCCATTGGAAATTGCATTTTTACTGAGATTATAAAGCGTTTTAGCGTAGTAAAGATCCCATATCCAGTTTTCGAACCCCTTTGGTAATAAACCCTTTACATGCACAGACACAGCTGAAGTTGACTCGAAGTCTTCTGGAAATTGGATATATACTTGAACTTCTGGCCTTGTTTGTTTTTTGAAGATGTTAAACATTACTTTTCGTTGTATGCCTCCATTTTAAGCGCCTAACGGTTGAGCTAACCGGGAGGCGCGGCTTCCGCGCCGATCCGTTTTAGTGACTTGTTATGTTCTTTTTGCTTGTTTAATTCAATTTGTAATGACTGCTTTAGAATTTTATTTGACTCATTCATAGCAGCAACAGATTGCCATGTGATGTATGTATATGCAGCGGTTGATAGCGCTATTACTACAGTTAATAAAAATATTCTATTTTGTTGTTTGGCTTGTGATGTGGAAAAGTTTTCGTATTTATCTTGTATGCCCTGGCTTGCTCGATATATCGTATCAGTTAGTGCTGTGATTTTGTCTTTTAATAAATTAGTAGACTCAATGCTTCGATATTGCATGATTCTTTTATAACGCGCCATAAGTGAGGTGTTTGCCTCCTCATAATTAAGCATTTCTTCATCAGTTAAGTTTTTCCAGTCTTTTGGCATCTTAGTGGTCCTTATTTTTGAACATAACGGTTGGGCTCACAGGACGCCGCGCTTTTTGCGGCGGTCCTTGTGGGGCCCGTTGTTATGAGTGTATTAACTCTAATTTCTCTGGATCGAAACCAAATATTGCACATAGTTCGCCCTGGAATTTCGAATTGATTGTATTGAACAGAAAACGATGCGGTTTGTGTGCATCTAACCAAATAAATAAGTGAATTTTCTCAATATCCTCTTTTATTCTACCTTCTGATACGTGCTTATATATCGGGAACACTGCTCCACCTTCAGCAAAGAAATTACCTGTTGTTACTGCCATTAAATCCAAAAAGCCACTTTGTTCATCTTCATTATAGAAAGACAGTATATTTGGCAATTTTTCATCAGCATTAACAGCATCAAATTGTTTACAAGCTTTATGAATATGCGCAGACAAACGATTGAACACTGGATCTTTGCGCAGACCTCCAACTATTTCACTTGGCTCAGCTTTATCTAATTCATCATCCAGCCATCTATCTTTTTGAGCATTCTTGACTTCACAATAACCAAACAATTTATCATCTTTATAAACACGATAGTCCGGTGTTTCTCCGTTCCCGAGTTCTTCTTTACTGAATTTTTCTGACTTCAAGCCGTAACCTGACAAGAAGTCTTTTACTGTCTGTTCAGCATCCATATCTATTTTGTCTTTTACTCATAACGACCAAGCCAAGCGGCGGCGAAGCCGTCCGCCTTGGGCGCCTTGTTATGCCTTGACAACAGCATGTGCGCCGTTTTTCTTGCCGATTGCCAATTTCATGTTATTTAACACAGGCGCAACTACTTCAGTAAGAACGAGAGAAGCAATATTTCTAGCTTTACCCATCTCTTCTACAGTAGCTACGTAGCCCTGATGAACGCCACGGTTTCTAATCTTTTGCACCTCTTCGGCCTCAGCCAGTATGGGTTTCCCTTTCATTCCTTTTATGTCGTCTAGTTTTGTACCTGCGGCATGAAAACATAAAGCACTCAATAGCTTATTGTATCGACTAAACCCAGATTGGCCAGTTGTTGAGTCAACAATTAGATTGGCAATATTCTCATTATGAATCATTCCATATAGAACAGGTTTCAAAAGTACAGACTTTAATAAAATTTCAATTGCTGTTGTGTACATAACCAGTGCACACTGGGGCGAAACATTTAACAATTCATTAGCATGGTGATAGCAGTCAATAGGAGTTTGTATTATATTTGGATTTTGTAAGTAGTATGAATGCATTCGCTCTTCTATGAATTCATCAATTGCTTGCTCTTTATGCTCAGAATAAAGCTCTTCGCTCATCCGATCATAAAAATCATCCATCGCCGCATCCTGATCATCGTAACTCATGCTTCCTCCTAAGAGATATAGCTAGAATCATGTACGTATTCTTTCAATATTTTCACTGATTTCATAAATCGCTGCCCTAAGAACCTGTAGGCATATTTTGGCAGTATGCTCCCTGGGATTGAAACCAGAACTTATCTGCTCAAATGGGTGTATATAGTTCCTGAAGTCCCTCAATGAGTGGCTAAACTTTTGTGTATCGTGTTGAATCAATCCCAATTCTCTTGCAACATCAATAAAACCGCTGAGATTCCAGTCATGAAACTGCTTCACCTTCCCGTTATTGTCTTTTGGTGAGGATTTAGCGGAGTTGAATTGTCGTGGATGATTGATAGCTAACCCAAGGAAAACGCCTTCAAGAGTGCTGCCAGCAAGTAAGATAACAGCTAACGGCGCTTCTCCCGAAAAACATTTCTCAATCTCCTTAATCCGATGCTGCAACACATCTGCAACTGCACCCTCTAGACCCAAGCGCGTTACGTTCACATCGCTAAATTCGCGGCTGAGAAACTCGTTCTCCGACTCTTTCCCTTGGATCGAGTCATCAATCTCAACCTTTTCTAACTTCTGGAATGAAATATCCGCTTGATTCCGAACAATTTTCCACTTGTCAAAGGTCAGATACTGATTGAAGTCTCTAATGTGCTCATCTAATTCTTGGAATCGGCCGATAAAATTAATTGGAAATAATACGTTTTTTATGCACTTGTCGATATCTGGTGTACCGTTGATCTGGCCAAGTTTGTCATCGGTAAACATCCATCGTGACGGGAATCCTTGTCCATATGAATCATTAAATCCATGACGATTAAAAAACTCCACGAGTTTCGGCCCTGAT
>SDBS01004008.1_pt1 | contig 14435 bp, 16 predicted proteins | sample 2277091 | NCBI WGS metagenome assembly SDBS01 (sample SAMN10404972, study PRJNA504765) | marine sediment metagenome | isolation source: marine sediment core GS10_PC15, 163 cmbsf | place: Arctic Ocean: Southern Knipovich Ridge | collected 2010
GTGTAAGACCGAGGGGCGTATTGTTATGTTATCCGCGCCGGTGTCAGGCGTGTTTGGCCGGGACCAGGTGGAGAAGCCGCTTTGATACGAGCTCAAAGTTGGCTACGCCGAATATTCCTCCGAAAACTGCACCAATCAGCGCGTTTCCGGTGAAGTAACCGACGAGTGCGCCGATGGCGGCGTCTACTCCGCAGAGCAACCGTTCATCCGAGTGGATGAGCTTGAACACATGCCAGACGAAGCGGGCGATGTGCAGTACACCATAACGGAAGAATAACCACAGACCTACGAAGGTGTACCTCGGTAGGTACCAGAAGGTGACCATTAAGATATTGAATTTCCATAACCTCCTGCCAGTTGTTCGGAGGAACTGATCGATGTCTTTTCTTAGGACCAGAGCACACATCGCTACTAACATCCCACCAAAAAAGGTTATCTCTGGTAGGATGGAGGCAACATAGGCGGGATTGTGATAGACAGGGGAGCTTCTGCCGAATAGGTAGAAGCCTGCCACCAGAGGAACGCTGATCGTTGTTCCTACAGATAGCACTGAAGCAACCGCAAAGAGAACTCCTTTAATGATTTTCGGTATGGGACGGAAGTCAGGACGCCAACTCTTCGTATGTTGCCACACTTCCAGGACTGCCTTAAGTACCGCTTTGAACTCATAGGTGAAATACCCAACGAGCCCACCGGCAATGAGACCAACCCACCAGAAGTAGCCGTTCAACTGCAGTGCCACTATGCCGCCAATGAACGCACCAAGCGCACAGGCAACAAACACTTTCTGCCATTTGCTTTCCATAACAAATCTCCTTCTTTTTGCTGTTATTAAAGATTCTAAAGAACTATGCTATTTATAGCATATACGCAAAAATAGGTCAAGTTTCTATTTGAGCAGTTTGTTTTTTATAAGTTTATCTTTTCTTGTTAGTTCGGTACAATCAATGTACATATGACGTCTAAGGAAATACGGGAAAAATTTTTGGAGTTCTTTAAAGAGCGAGACCATGCGGTGGTGTCATCGTCTTCATTAATTCCCGATGACACGTCGGTGCTTTTGACAACTGCAGGGATGCAGCAGTTTAAGAAGTATTTTACTGGAGAACTTGACGTGAAAAAGGACTTTGGTAAAGCAAACGCCGTTTCCGTACAGAAGTGTTTTCGGACATCTGACGTTGATGAAGTGGGCGATGCAAGCCATCTCACGTTTTTTGAAATGCTCGGCAACTTTTCGTTTGGCGGATATTTCAAAAAGAAAGCGATTCAGTATGCGTACGATTTTATTGTAAAAGAACTTGGGCTTGCGATTGACTACGTAAGTGTGTTTAGCGGAGACAGTGAACTGCCTCCTGATGTTGAATCGGAGAAGATTTGGAAGTCGCTGGGCGTTACAGATATTAAAAAATTCGGCCGCGAAGACAATTTTTGGGGCCCAACAGGCAGTGAAGGGCCGTGTGGACCAACAACCGAACTGTACATTGGCGATATTGAGGTGTGGAACATTGTTTTTAATGAATACTACTGTGACGCGCAAGGAAAACTGACAAAACTTAAACAGCCGGGCATTGATACCGGAATGGGTCTGGAACGTCTTGTAATGGCAGTGCAGAAAGCACCGACAATTTTTGATACGGATTTGTTTCAGCAGATTATAGATTCGATTATCGAGATTATTGGAGATAAACCAATCTCAAAAGTTAGATTAATTGCTGACCATCTCAAAGCAGCGGCATTTTTGATTGCCGATGGCGTAGAACCATCGAATGTCGATGCTGGTTATATTTTACGTCGTCTTATTCGGAGAGCAATGCTCGCGCATTACAAGTATATTAGCGGTGGACTCGATCCCCATTTTTATGAGAAGCCGGTTGAGGCGATTGTTAGTATTTATAAGGATGAAGTTCAATATAAGCTCTTAGAAAAAAAGGAGGAGATAACGGAGATTTTTGAGCGAGAAACTAAACGTTTTAGTAGAACGTTGGAAAATGGTCTGAAGGTTTTCGGACGACGAATGAAAACTATTGACCTAAAAAATCTTCCGCAAACAAATATTCCTGATCTGAGTTCAGTTGAGGGCTTTCCTGGCTATACCCCATCAGTTATTAGCGGGAAATGGCTCTTCGATTTTTACCAATCGTTTGGTTTTCCGCTAGAGCTTTCATTAGAAGAGTTAGAAAGCAGAGGATTTCGGTTTACCAATCTTGAGAAAGAAAAGTTGTTAAAAGAATTTCAGCAAGAAATGGAGAAACATAAAGAAATCTCTCGAGCCGGGGCGGGACAAAAATTCGGCGGGCACGGTCTTGTTTTAGACACGGGCGAGTTAAAGGCAGGAAGTGAAGAAGAAGCGAAAAAGGCAACACGTCTGCATACCGCAACACACCTGCTTCATCAGGCGCTCCGGGACGTAGTTGGTTCGGCGGTGAGTCAAAGGGGCTCTGATATCAGCGCAGAACGAACCCGATTTGACTTTTCTTTAGAAAGGAAATTAACACCCGATGAACTAAAGCGGGTTGAGGATATTGTGAATGAGAAAATCAAAGAAAACCTGCTTGTAAAACATAAGGAGATGACAAAAGAGGAAGCAGAAAAAACCGGGGCGCTAAGCTTTTTTAAGGAGAAGTACCCTGATGTAGTGAAGGTGTACTATATTGGTGAGGATTTGGAGAAAGCATACAGCAAGGAGTTCTGTGCTGGTCCGCACGTTGAGCGCACCGGCGAAATAGGGAAGTTTAAGATTTTGAAACAAGAATCAGTGGGCAGGGACGTGAAGAGAATCCGCGCAACCGTGAAGTAATACCAGTCGCCGGTTTTTGTGTTATTATAAATAGGGAACATAAAGAGCTATGGCAAAGCAAGAACAGAAAATATTTTTTAAACCGGACGACGGTTTAGATATCGTCATACAACGCTTAAAAAAATCAAAAGCTCATCGGGTTGAACTGCACATTCCTGAAGATTCTATCCTGAAGTCGTCGCTTGATAATTTTTACGCTATTAAGCGTGAAAGCAACTTGGTAAAAAAAGAGGTTGTTGTAGAATCAATTGACCCACACATTGAGGAGCTGGCGAGCTTGGCAAAGTTGAGCACGATGAATCCGATATTTGGCAAGAACGAACGGCTTATTTCTGATATTATTCCGAAGTCGCACAAACATGTTTTACGAACTGAAACGGCTGCACAAACAGAAGAAGAATCGCCTTTGTTTACAAAAGAAATACCAAGGAAACCGAAAAAGAAAACACCGCGGCACTTGAAAAGCGGAAAGCGATTCGTGGTTATACTGAGCGTTGTTGCAGTGATTGTTTTGGGAATTATTACTGCGATTTATATACTTCCTCGCGCAATGGTCGTTGTGGTGCTTGAAAAAACCACACTTGAGTTTAATGAGTCGGTGGAAGCAAAGAGCAGTGTGTATGAAACGGTGACTGAAGATAAAGGCATTACACTGCCGGGAGAACTGCTTTCTGCTATGCGCAATATTGAGATGCAGTTTCCCGCTAACGACGAGCAGGTGATTGAAAAAAAAGCGATTGGCGAGCTGTTAGTGTACAATGAATTTTCTTCGGCGTCCCAGGTATTGGTGGAGAGAACACGTTTTCTCTCGCCGGATGGTAAGATATACCGACTCAATAAGCGAATTACCGTTCCCGGAGCAACGGTTGTTGCCGGCAAGATTACCCCCTCTTACATTAAAGTATCGGTTACCGCTGATAAGCCCGGCGATGAATACAACATTGATCCGAATATGGCTGTGAGCTGGCGTATACCGGGATTTCAAGAAGCGGGATTAACAGAGCGATATGAGGGATTTTATGCAAAACCGACCGGTCCAATGGTCGGAGGATATATCGGCTCCGCGTTTGTTCCCACTGAGGAAGATATTTCAGCCGCGAGACAGACGGTTGTATCTTCTTTACGCAGCTCATTACTAAGTCAAATGCTTGTAGCCGAATCTCCAAACCTTCGTTTACTGGACGAAGCGGAGCAGTTTGAGATTGTTGGCGAAGAGATAACGGAAGGAATAAGTGAAGACGGTACATTCCAATTTTTCGCGGAAGCTGAAATGAAACGAATGGTGTTTGAAGAAGATACACTTGTTAAAGCGTTGATGGAGCGGTTTGCATCGCCGCTTGATTATGACGTGAGAATTGTGGAAAGTGATTTACGGTATGATGATATAAAGGTTGACTGGCAGACGAATACTCTTTCTTTTACTGCAAAAGGTTCTTTTGTGGTAGAACCAAGCGTAAATAAGGACAATTTGAAAGCTCAACTGTTTAATCAGGATGAGTCCATGATAAAATCAATCATTTTCAGCATACCGGGTCTGGAGAAAGCGAGCATTTCACTCTGGCCGTTTTGGGTGAAACGCGTTCCTGAAAATCTTAAGAGAGTGAAAATTGAACTTCAATAATTCTTGACCCTATCAGACAGGGTTGACTCTATTTTTGGTTACTATTACAATAGGTTCACTGCTATATGGCGGAGAAGAATAAGATAGTAAGGATTGAGGGCGTGGTTGAAGAGTCCCTGCCCAGCCTGCTTTTTAGAGTTAGCGTAGATATGCCGGACAACGGCAAAAAAGAAATACTTGCCCATCTATGCGGAAAAATGAGGCGCTATCGTATTCGGGTTGTACCCGGAGACACAGTGCTTATTGAGATGGCAAATCCGAACGACGAGCGAGGAAGAATTATACGCAGGTTATAGCTTTACTAGAGCACTAGCTTCACTAGTTTGACTAGAAAAACTAACGAAGCTAACGAAGCTAACGAAGCTAATCAAGTTAATAAAGCTAATGCAATGAAAGTTCAAGCATCGGTAAAGAAAATATGTAAGAGTTGTAAAACCGTCCGGCGCAAAGGGCGGGTTTATGTTATCTGTAAAAAAAATCCCCGTCATAAGCAAAGACAGGGTTAGAAATATGAGAATTACAGGAGTTAATATTCCGGATAATAAAAAAATAGAGACGGCGCTTACTTATGTGTACGGTGTTGGACATTCGTCTGCCATTAACATTCTTACACAGACTAAGATTAACAAAGACAAACTGGCGAAAGATCTCACGCCTCAGGAGGTTAATAAATTACAAACTATTCTTGATAAAGAGTATCAAATTGGGGGAGAATTGCGACAGATGGCGAAACGAAACATTAACCGCTTGAAAGAGATTCAGTCATACAGAGGCAGTCGGCACGCAAGAAATCTCCCCGCGCGTGGACAGCGGACAAAAAGCAACTCAAGGACGGTAAGAGGAAATGTAAGGAAAACGGCCGGAAGCGGAAGGAGAAAAGCAGAACTCAGGTAATTTAAAATTAAGAATTAAAAATTCAAGACAGTGGGTAAAAAACAAATCGTAGAAAAAACAAAGGAAGAAATTGCGGCGGAAGCGCGGCACGTGGAAAGCAAACGGGCTGAACGAGTGAGCAAAGGAGCGAAAAAAAAGATAGAAAAGGGGAGGATTTACATAAAGGCGTCGTATAACAACACCTTTGTGGCCGTTACTGATACGGAGGGCAATATGCTTGCATGGATGACTGCCGGCTCACTGGGATTTTCCGGCCCCAAGAAAGCAACGCCGTTTGCGGCATCAAAAGTAGCTGAGGCGATTGCCGAGAAGCTGCAGCGTACAGGCCCTTTTGAGGTTGAGGTTTATGCAAGGGGTATTGGAAGCGGGAGAGATTCAGCAATCAGGACGCTTGCCGCCAAAGGATTTAATATTACAGCAATTAAGGATGTTACTCCTATTCCTCATAACGGTCCCAGACGAAAGAAACCGCGCAGGGTCTAAAGGGCTTTGTCCCCGCCACAACTTCGAAGATGTTGGCGGGGGGTACAAAACCTTTACCCGCCAACATTCTTCTCCGAAGAGAAGTTTGGGCGGGTGCTTAAATCTATGATAAAATTAACTTCGCTTACAGCTCGTAAATTTTAATAAATTTGGCATGAAAAGTGTAAAAGAAAAAAAAGAGAGAGCATTAGGCACCAAACTGTTCTTAAAAGCAGAGCGATGCAGTTCTCATAAGTGTGTTATGATACGAAGGCCGTATCGGCCAGGACAGCATGGGCAGAAAAGGCGCCGTGCCCTTTCTGACTACGGCAATCAGCTTCAGGAAAAACAAAAGATTCAAATTGTATATGGCTTAACGAACAGGCAGATGAGGAATGTATTTCGGGCGCATGCCGGAAATCCTGAAAAAATTGTTGCCACGTTTGAGAAACGGCTTGATAGGGTTGTGTATCTTTTGGGACTTGCCACATCTCCGCGAATAGCGCGACAGTTGGTGTCGCATGGACACATTATTATTAATGAAAAAAAGGTGAACATTCCATCCTATGAAGTGAAACAGGGTGATGTTATTGGAGTCAGGTCCCGGTCGAAGGGCTTGGAGCTTTTTAGCGATATTAGTGCGCGGCTGAAGAAACATGAACCGCCTCAATGGCTAAAGCTTGATGCGGACAAATTGCAGGGAATCTGTGAGGGTGAGCCGTCAGAAGACGCCATGCTTGCGTTTGATATCAACACGGTCGGTCAATTTTACATGCGATAAAATAATGAAATATTCATACCTTAGTGACACAGTAAACATAAAAAAAATAGAGGAGAAAGGAAATAAGAGTATTTTTCACATTGAAGGGCTTTACACTGGGTATGGCATTACTCTCGGCAACTCTTTGCGAAGAGTACTACTTTCCTCGCTTCCGGGAGCAGCTGTTTCCCAGGTGAGAATTAAAGGAGTGAAACATGAATTTTCCACTATTCCGGGAATGATAGAAGATGTTCTGGAGTTTGTGCTTAATCTCAAAAAAGTACGGTTTCATTTCTTTGCCGAAGAGCCGCAAGTTTTAAAGCTTAAAGTAAAGGACTCAAAAGACATTAAGGCGGGCGACATTGAATCAACCACGCTTGTTAAAGTGATTAATAAAGATTTACCGCTAGCAACTTTAACAAACAAGAAAGCCGGCATTGAAATGGAAGTAATTGTTGAAAAAGGATTGGGATATATACCGACTGAGTCAAGGCGTACCGAGCGATTGCCTGTTGGCACAATTATGCTTGATTGCGTATTTTCTCCGGTTGTTAATATACGGTTTTCTGTAGAAGATATGCGTGTTGGGGAACGAACTGACTATAATCGGCTTAAAATAGAGATAGAGACGGACGGCTCAATTACCCCCTCCCGCGCACTTCATCAAGCGAGCAATATTTTGAAAGATCACTTTGCGCGTGTGGCAATGGTTGCGCCTGCAGGAGGAGACGAAGAAAAAGAATCTCGTCCAAAAACAAAGAAACGGGCGAAAATAAAAACAAGAAAGAAAAGTACCAAAACAAAGAAGTGAGGCATCTAAAACAAGGAAGAAAATTTGGGAGGGAACGAGGCCAGAGAAAGGCGTTTCTAAAAGGGCTTGCTCATAACCTGATTCAACGCGAACGCATTATAACGACGGAGGCGAGAGCAAAAGAATTAAGGCCGTTTGTTGAGCGGCTCATTACATACGGGAAAAAACAAAACCTTGCCGGTTTGCGGCTTTTGCTTAAACAACTTCCAAAATCAACGGCGTACAAAATGCAGCATACCATTGCTCCTAAATATAAAGAGAGGCAGGGAGGGTATACGCGGATAGTGAAGCATACTGAGAGGCGAAAACAGGACGGTGCGAAAAAAGCAACAATTGAATTTATCTGACAAAATAATGAAAGAATATATTATTGACGCGGAAAACAAAAAATTAGGGCGTATTGCTTCCGAAGTAGCGGTTATTTTGCAAGGAAAACATGACCCGTCATATGAACCGAGATTAGTTGGAGACGACACGGTTGTAGTGAAAAATATAAAGCAGATAAAAGTTAGCGGCAGTAAAGAAGACCAAAAGATTTATTACCGCCACGCCGGTCCGCTTGGTCATCTTAAACAACGTACATATAGACAGATGTTTGGGAAAAACCCTGCGTGGGTGCTCCGCCACGCGGTCAATTTGATGTTACCAAAAAACCGGTTGAGGAAACAAAGGATGAAAAAACTTATTATTGAGTAACGCGACACCAATTACGAATCAATTCGCGTATTGGCGTCGGGTAGCGTAAGCGACTATGGCAAAAATTATAACTAAAACATCAGAAAAAAAAGAAAGAAAACCAGTAAAGGAAAGCCGCTACATTGAGGGCATAGGAAGAAGAAAAACTGCCGCGGCGCGTGTGCGGATATACCCGGGACAGAAGAAAGGCGGAGTGGTTATCAATAATGCGCCGCTCAAAATATATTTTCCGACAGCGCGGCTTCAACAGACGGTATGTGCCCCATTTAAGGTGACTGATATTGAATTTGAAATGACGGTGAAAGTAGCGGGGGGTGGCTTGGGCGCGCAGGCGACGGCAGTTCAGCTGGGACTGGCCCGTGCGCTTATCAGCCATGACAAGACATTGCGTGCGAAGCTGAAGCCGCGCGGTTATCTTACGCGGGACCCGCGTATGGTAGAGAGGAAAAAACCTGGTTTAAGAAAAGCGCGAAGACCGCAGCAGTGGAGGAAGCGTTAGTGTATGGCCAAATTCATTATTCACGGAGGCAAACCCCTTAAAGGAGATATCCAGCTGTCCGGTGCAAAGAATGCCGCATCAAAAATGTTAATAGTGTCACTCCTTACCAATGAGGAGTGTGTCTTTGAAAACTTTCCGCGTATTGGTGACACTTCAATCACTATTGAATTATGCCGAATGATTGGAAGCAAGGTGGTGATTGAAAATTCGCGTTTGCGGATATGTACTCCACAGATTACGGCAACGAAAATTGGTCCATTGAGTCGGGGTAACAGAATTCCTATTCTCGCATTGGGGCCCTTACTATCTCGTGAAGGAGAAGCGGAGGTGCCGATTGTCGGCGGTGATAAAATTGGTCCTCGACCAGTTGATATGCACCTTCAGGCGCTTACGGCTCTTGGCGCTTCCATTAAGGTGAGTAAAACGTCGTACCGTGCAACGGTTTCTAAACGGCTGAGAGGCGCTAATATAACTTTTCGCTATCCAAGCGTCGGCGCTACTGAAAATACAATTCTTGCGGCTGTACGAGCGGAAGGAAAAACCATTATTCAGAATGCGGCCGTTGAACCGGAGGTAATTGACTTAATTAAACTGCTTCAGAAGATGGGAGCAATTATTGAATTGGGAGCTAACCGAAGAATTGCTATTGAAGGAGTAAGCCGTTTACGCGGAGTACATCATTCAATTATATTTGACAGGAATGAGGCAGTGTCGTTTGCGTCGTTGGCGATTGCAACAGGCGGAGACATTCTTGTGAAAGGCGCGGTACAAGACCATTTGATTACATTTCTAAATACGATTCGAAGAATTGGCGCAGAATATGAGGTGAAACGCGAAGGTATTCGGTTTTGGTATTCTGGGAAACTCCAAGGCACGCAAATTGAAACGGATACACATCCGGGCTTTATGACCGACTGGCAACAGCCGCTTGCAGTGGTTCTCACACAGAGCAAGGGACGTTCAATTATCCATGAAACGGTATATGAGGACAGGTTTGAATATGCCGAGGACTTGAATTTAATGGGAGCGCGTATTAAAGTGGTAACAGAATGCCATGGCGATATTCCGTGTCGTTTCAAGAACAAGGACTGTTATCACACCGCGATTATTGAGGGCCAGACAAAACTGAAAGGCACACAGCTTAAAGTAAGGGATATAAGAGCCGGCATGGCGCATCTCATCGCAGCGCTTACCGCTGAAGAAAAATCGGAAATTGACGGTATTGAAGAGATTGAGCGGGGATATGAGCGTATTGACGAGCGTCTTCGCTACGTCGGCGCACAAATTAAACGAATATCCTAACACCTAAAACCTAACACCTAAAACCTCAATTCATGTTTATTCGTCGTTTGGGCATTGATCTTGGTACAACAAACACTCTCGTTTTTTTGCCAGAGAAAGGGATTGTGATAAACGAGCCGACTGCTGTTGCGTTGCGGAAGCCGGATAATTCGGTGCTGGCTGTCGGCGCTGAGGCGAAAGAAATGGTCGGGAGAACTCCGGACAATATAGTAACGTATCGGCCACTCAAAGAAGGAGTTATTGCCGATTATTATATTACCCGGAAGATGCTGAAGTATTTCATTGCGAAGAGTGTTGGACCATTCAACGTATTTCGTCCTGATGTCGTCATCTCCGTACCGGCAGGCATTACCTCAACCGAATATCGGGCGGTAATGAACGCGGCTAAAGAAGCAGGCGCTCGTGACGTACACCTTGTAAAAGAGCCGCTTCTTGCGGCATTAGGAGCGGGCATTCCCATCCATTCTTCGGAAGGGAATATGGTTGTAAATGTCGGTGGCGGAACAACCGAAGTTGCCGTGATTTCATTGGGAGGCATTGTTGCCTGGTCAAGCTTACGGGTTGCCGGAAATCTATTTGACCGCTCAATTACAGAATACATTAAAAAGAAGTATAATCTGGCAATCGGAGAAGCAACTGCGGAAAATATTAAAATAGCCATTGGCACCGCGCTTCCAAGCAGGAATAAGACGGAGCTTAAGGTAAGGGGGCGCGACTTAATATCCGGTTTGCCAAAAGACGTTGTTGTTAGTTCTAATGAAGTCGCCGAAGCAATCAACACGCACTTGGTGGACATCGTTAACGATATTCAGTCGGTTTTCAATGTTACACCTCCCGAATTAGCCGCAGACATTATGGAAAAGGGGATTATTCTTTCCGGAGGGAGTGCTCAGTTGAGATTAATAGATGAATTTTTAAAGCGTTCATTGGGGGTATCCGCATATAGGGCAGAAGAGCCGTTTTTCTGCGTTGCAAAAGGAACGGCAAAAATTTTAAGTCACGTTAACGTTTACAAAAAAACGCTTTTGACAAAGCGATGACGTTCTTTGGCCACGAAGATAAAGTCACGTTATTCACCGAGCTGGCAAAGCAGGATATGTTGCGCAACGCCTATCTTTTTTTTGGCGACGTGCAGATCGGCAAATTCCGTTTTGCTCAACACCTTGCCTACTTCCTGGAGTACGGCGAGTTTTCGTTAGGAGAACGCCCCTTGCTGGACACGGTATATGTAGAGCCCAAAGAAGAAGCAGAAACCATTGGTATTGATGATTTGAGAGCGGTCAGAAGATTCCTGTTTCAGAAGCCGTTTCGTTCCAAACGGCGGCTTGTGGTTGTCAACGATGCGCACCGTTTGACTCCGCATGCGCAGAGCAGTGTATTAAAATTTGTTGAGGATTCGCCGTCTCACACAACATTTATTTTTATTGCTTGGGACCCGCAAGTGCTTCTTCCGCCTCTTGCATCCCGTCTTCTCAAAGTTTACTTCACGCGGTTTTCTAAAGAAGAAGTTGCTGATATTTTACAAAAACATTACAAATTGAAGAAAGAGGAAGCAGAACGTACTGCTATACGGTCCTTTGGCAGAATTGGTTGCGCACTGGAACTTTTGGCTGTCTCAGAGAGGCAGGTCTCTCGACTCGCTCAACGCGAGTCGGAGCAGGCGCCCGAAGAACAGGAGCCATTTCTTGCAGAAGAAGTAAGCGATACTATTGTTGAACTCTATCTTAAGGACAAAAAAAAGAACGCAGTAGTGCTTTCATGGCTCCTTAAGAAACAAGGTGAACTCATACGATATAATTTAAACCCAAACCTTCAAAGAAAAGCTATAGAAAAAGCCCTACACCAGATGGTGTAGGGCTTGTGTTTTAGTTTAAGGATTACCGTGCATACGGTTTGCAGAGAGACACCTTGAGATCTTTGAATCGCAGATAAAGCGTCTGTTTATGCCGCGGCAGTGCTTTGAGCGTTGGCGTAAACTCGCCGTTACAGGCGAGTAGCTCCTCAAGCTCGGCTTGCCGTTGCGCTTCCGCTTGCCGTTTCCGTTCTTCCGCGAGCCGCTCTTGTTCACGTTGCCGCTCTCTCGCAAGCCGCTTTCGTTCGGCCTTGCGCTCATTGAGCGCTTGTCTCCGCTTCCGCGCCTTGGAATCCCACGCGTCCTCGTTGCGTTCCAGCCAGTTCACGAAGGGTTTGATAATCAAGCTCGTGAAGGGTTTGGCGATCAAGGTTCTGAAGAGGATTTTCAGGACGGACAGTATTCCGATTAGAATCGCTGTTATCAGAATAGAAGCGATTGGAATCGCAATCGCGGCAATCGGGTAGTACCACCGCGGAACATTGGAAATGAGTTCTACTGACGGGAAGATCCAGTTCAGCAGAAGCCCTATCCCGATGAAAATCGCCAGGAAGGCCAGGAAGAATGGAGGGGTTAGTATTCGGACATACCAGGGGTACTTCTTTCCATCCTTGCTGCGCCAGAAGACCGAATTGCCCACTTCCATATGCTTCTCTATATCATCCATTTTGTATTTGAATGGGTGGACAATTGGCTTGAAGTTAATCCTGCGTATGCCGAGAATGAGCAGGATACCCGCGACAAAGGTGCGAATCAGGGTGGTAAACACAATCCATATCAGTACCAGCGGCGGCTGAACTAGAGGGTTGTATGCTACCATTCGCCGCTTCCTGAAGTGGCACTGGTCAATGGCCGGGTATTCAAACCATAGGTTTACCCACCACCGCTCAAACTTAGACGGTTCTTTTGCGAAGAACTCCGCCGGGACCGTTACGGTAAGCTCGTCCGCCTCTTCAAGACGTCTGTAACTGCCTCCGAAGGCCGCGTTACCGAGCTTCCCGTCGGGGTCCAGTACGTCGAATTTGTACTCTCCGCGTGACCTGCTTCCAAGTAAGAAGTTCTTCATGTGGTGGATGTTGTCTTCGTAGTGCCAGACGACGACGGCTTGCAAGGTATGCTCGCCGGGCCGGTGAAACTGTACATACTCCAACATCTGGTCCATCGGAACGAGGTAGCGCTCCTCTTTGCCGCCGTTCTTGACGACGATAAACATATATGGACACTTCACGTCTTTCTGCTGGAGCTGTTCAAGCTCCTTACGGTGCAGGCACCATCGCACCGGTATCGTTGCGTTCTGCACTACAGTATCCTTTAGAGCTACTATAAGCTTCATACGAACCTCCTTTTATTTTGGTTGTATACATCAAAGAACTAAGTTCATTAAAGCATAAAATACTTTTGACGTCAACCCCATTTACCGGGTGCTCAAATTTATGGTAAAATTTGGTACGTGGATATAGTAGAAAAATTCAAAAAGCAGGTAGAGCGTATTATTGAAACGCTTAAGCAGGAAATGAAAGGAGTTCGTGCAAGTCGGGCAAATGTCGCGTTGGTTGAGGACGTTAAAGTGGAGTACTATGACAAACAAACTCCATTACAGCACCTTAGTTCCATACATGTTGTCTCGCCCCGTGAAATACATGTGCAGATATGGGACAAGGAGGCGGTGAATAAAGCTGTAACGGCGATTGAGTCATCCGGTCTTGGTCTCTCCACAAGCGTTGAGGGGAATGTTGTGAAGGTGTTTCTACCCGAGCTCAGCAAAGAACGGAGAGAAGAATTGACAAAATATGTGAAGGGCATTGTTGAGCAGTACAGGATTCAGATACGTCACATACGGGACGAATACAACAAAGAGGTAGACCGGCGTTGTGAGACAAAAGAACTGAGCGAGGATGACAAATTTCGGTTTAAAGAGAAAATACAAGAAGAAACCAAACGAGTGAATGAAGAAATGGAGAAAATTTTTGAGAATAAAAAGCAGGAAATAAGCCAGTGATTATTCTTATTATCATTATCAGCTTGTCGCTTCTTATTATTGCCCACGAGCTTGGGCACTTTTTTGCCGCCAAACTTTCCGGCGTAAAAGTTGAGGAGTTTGGCTTTGGATTTCCGCCTCGTCTTTTTTCCAAACGGTACGGTGAGACAAGGTATAGTTTTAACCTCATTCCGTTTGGCGGGTTTGTACGCCTTTACGGAGAAGATCCCGAAAAGGCGTCTATTGAAAAGCGAATGTTTGTCGCTCAGGCGCCATGGCGCCGCGCCGGAATTATTGTGGCGGGTATTACCGCTAACGTATTAGTAGGATGGCTTTTACTGAGCGGTGTTTTTATGACGGGCGCTCCACAGCATTTGGTAATTGTCGGCGTTGTGTCCGATTCACCGGCAGAGCTTGCCGGATTGCAGGCGGGAGACATTGTTTTGGAAGCGCAGGCGGGTGAGTTGCGGCTGACTGACCCGATTACAGGCGAAGCATTTATTGAGTCCGTCGGCAAAAATCCTTCCGGAACGTTTCTTCTAACGGTACAACGAGGTGAAGAAATAGTGGAACTAACGGTAACGGGAAGGGAAAGCCCTCCTGAAGGGGAGGGCAGTTTGGGGGTAAGCTTAGTGGAGATGGGTATTCCGCAGGAGTCGTTTTTCTCCGGTCTGGTTGCTGGAGCAGAGAAAACAATAGAGATGTTGAAGCTGATCTTTGACTGTTTCTACACCCTGTTTTTAAAAATGTTTGTGTCCCTGGG
>SDBS01004009.1_pt1 | contig 14434 bp, 12 predicted proteins | sample 2277091 | NCBI WGS metagenome assembly SDBS01 (sample SAMN10404972, study PRJNA504765) | marine sediment metagenome | isolation source: marine sediment core GS10_PC15, 163 cmbsf | place: Arctic Ocean: Southern Knipovich Ridge | collected 2010
TTACCTCAAAGAAACTATTTGATTTTAATTTAGTATTTTTTGGTATATTCTACTCATGCCATTAAAAATCCTTCTTTTTCTGAAAGATAATTTATAGAAACAAAAAAGCCCTTCAGCAAATACTAAAGGGCTGGAATTAGCAAGCTCCCCCAACAAAACGATTTTCGAACTTTTTGTATGAGGGATGAAACTGAAAAAGTGTATTATAAATTAGAAGAAGTTTTAGGATTATTGAGTGAGTACAGCGATCTTGCTGCCTCTCCCCAAAGCCCGTGTTAGGAGATCGTTTTTGCTTGGCATTAGTTTTTCGTAAACTATACTCTTTATCTTCAAAATTGTTTTATGTTATATCAACCAATTGATAAAGTTCAACCATTTTAGTCTCTTTGAGATAATACAATCTTGCGAAGGCCACTCTTCGCTTAAATTCAAAATCTTTGGCTAATTGAGTAAGAAACTCAACGATTTTACTATTCGACATAAGGTTATAACAAGCATTGCATACACTATCTTTGATATATCTTTCAGGGAGATATTTATTTAATCCTGCCTCTTTGATTATAGAAATTAACTTTTTAGGACCCCAAATCCTTATCGCGTGTAAAATCGGATTCAACTCAGCATTATCAAGGATTTCGTACAAAGAGTTTTTTTGCAAATTTCCTAGCAATAGAGGATGAGAAGATTGCAAGTCAATCACAGGTCCAATACAGGCTATTACTCTTCCATCGGGGAAAACTATTGGAGAACTACCAGCCGAACAGGCTGATATCGGAGGCTCCACTGTTGTCTTATATTTTAACACACCTATTTTTTTCAAAGCCCTTCCGGCTGGAAAAGTAACCGCTGTATTAATAGTATCTTTTTCTGTAATTTCCTGCAATTTATTTAATATTTCTTTATATTCTCTATCATCTTCATTTTCGGTACATACAGCTATATTGTATGGAATATCGCACTCTTTAGCTGCTGATATGGCGTTCTTTACCCGTTCAAATGGGATAGATTCTTGATGATATCTATCAGTACTGATGGCGAGCATTTTGATTGCAGGTAGTTCTTTGAGTATTTTAATAGCTTCTTCTTTTGTAAAAGCCCAAAAGGCATTTGTTATAACTGAAACCAATAAACCATGGGCTTCTCCAAAAGTAGCTATTTTTTTAAGGCTGTCTATGTTATAAAAAGGTTCTCCACCAGTTAATGAAAGCACTTTGATGTACCTATTCCTATAGTTAGCAATTTGTTGAATCCAATTCAACGCATGGCTAACTAACATTTCCTCTTTTCTATGAGGACCAGCCTCAATTATACAGTGGGGGCATGCGACCTGACATTTATATGTCATAATAAATCCAACATTTCGCAAAAAAGGCATCTCTAAAAGTTCTTCGTCAGATAACATTTTAACTCCTCCAAAATACCTCGTATTTTTTATCTAAGGGCACTCTACCTGATAGTGATAGCAGTGCCCTTAGACCTGGATTTTAAATCTTTAGTGCTTATCTCTGTAATTGCTTTGGTGCAATAAAAACATCGAATTCTTCTTTAAGCAACCCTTTAAGCACTTCGGATTTCAAGAGTCGCTCTGGAATAGGGATGCCAATAATCCAAGGGTGTCTAATAACTACCCTTAACTCCTTTCCAAACTCCTTAATAAGTTCTTCAGGAATTCGGAAAGATATCTCCCCACTCTTTCCTAATAAAGGGTTCTTCTCAATATCCATAGTTAAATTACCTCCTTTTTAGATTAATTATTTGATTCCTTTACAAATAAAGTTTTGCTTTCTCCACAGGCACCGCCCCCTTTTGTTTTAGGTGATAGTAGAGCAATTGGCATCAGATTTGTGACACCCTCTGGTCATAAGACCGGGGAGTTATTTTTTTAGGGATTAGCTTAAAATAATAAAACTCAAAATACATATAATTTTGAGTTTTATTCATCGTGATATATCTTCTAGAATAACTTCATGCTTTAACAGCTTGTTGTTATACTAGTGCATATTGATATTTTATTTTACCTTCTAAAGTATAATCTTATACTGCCTCCTTTATTCTAGAATTTAATATAACATAATATTTACTTGTTGTCAAAATGAGTCATTAACCTTCGGTTTTTTTAAACCAAAGCTCTCCAGAGTTCTGTCTGTAAGTTTAAGAGTACAATAAGTATATGTTTTATTATATATTTATATATGTACTAATTCTTATATATTACACTTATTTTAAAAATCCTTCTTTTTTTAAAAAAATTCCAAATAAAAAGCCCTTCAGCTTGATTGCCGAAGGGCTTGAAATTGTCTGGCTCCCCTAACGTTCGCCAGTTGGAACCAAATTGTACAAGATATACGTAACATCTATAAACTAAAGGAGTTAATTAAGGTTCCTAAAATGGCATAAACAATGTTAAATCGACTATTTTCCCTTATTTATCAATAAAGCATATTCCCTACTCTTATTCTAACCATATATTATATAAAGTAAGAATTATTCTTTAAAGATAAACATATTTAAAAAGAAGGTTTAACTATATTTTATATTTTAGATTTTTTAAATATAAAAATATTATAAAATTATTAAATATTTTCCCTCTTTTCTAAAGAAAAAGCCCTTCGGCAAAATTGCCAAAGGGCTGGTTATTGTCTGGCTCCCCTATTGTGTACATTGGAACTTTTTTTATAAATTACTACACTTAACCGTTTTATTCCGGACTAACCTTACTACAATCAAGTCTTCTATGATAAATTAGAAATATTTACCGAATTATTGACTTGGTATATCTTCTAAATTTATTTAAATATGACAGTCGAGTAGATGGGTATCTCTTAACTTTAGGAACGGCTTTGTATTCCCTGTTATCTTCCCGTTTCCTTGATGGAAGTGTCACAATATTTGTTCCCTGGCTAATTGATAGCCCACCCCTCACAGATCCGAACGTGCCCAATTCAGGCATTCGGCTCTTCATATTATCTTATCCATAAACACAATTAAGCAAAGATACTTACATATATTCTCGGCAAAGGCAAAGGATTATGTTTAAGGTATCGTTTAAATTTATCATAGGTAAAACTTCTCCTTTGACTTCGGCGATTAAGCCACTTAAACAGTAGCCTTATTACTATATCAAAATAGTTTCTGATCATCTTTAGATTATCGGTTATCCCGTAATAGGCATAATGACCTAAGAGTTTACTCCGTACCTGTCTGAAGATATCTGAAATAAGGACAAAGCTCCTAACTTTCCTGATCCACTCCTTGAAAGCCTTTATCTTGGATTTAAATTTCTTGGCCTCTGTTTTCCGCTTTACCCTGAATTTACCGTTTCTGCTTTTATTACAGTAGTGGGTAAATCCTAAGAAGGAGAAGGTCTCGGGTTTTCCTAAACCCTTAGCCTTTCTGTTTTCTCTTGCAAACCTACCAAACTCAATAATCTTGGTCTTATCTATCGCCAACTCCAATTTAAATTTGGCTAATCTTTCCCGTAAGGCTTTATGGAATCGGATTGCATCTTCTTTGTATTGAAAACAGCAGACAAAATCATCAGCATACCTTACCAGATAGGCCTCACCTTTACAGTGTTTCTTCACTATCCGGGAAAACCACAGGTCAAGAACATAATGCAGGTATATGTTGGCCAGTATGGGAGAGATGATTGCCCCTTGGGGAGTTCCTTTAAGAGTAGGCTCATAGGTATCTTGCTCCATTACCCCTGCCTTTAAGAAGCGCACAATCAGCCTTTCGATATTGGGGTCGGCAATTCTTAAGCTGATAAACTCCATCAGTAATTTATGGTCTACACTATCGAAGAAGCCCTTTATATCGGTATCCACGATGTAGTTAGTCTTCGTCCGAATCAGGATATCATTGATTCTCCTTAAGGCCTTATGAGCGCCTACCTTGGGTCTAAAACCATAAGAGCAGGGTAGAAAATCCGCTTCGTAGATGGCCTGGAGTATTTTAGTTAACCCCAACTGAACAATCTTATCTTCATAGGATGGGATTCCTAAAGGTCGCCTATCCTTTTCTTTGGGGATATAAACCCTTCTCACTGGCTGAGGTTTATAGTTGTGTCTCTTTAGGGCCTCTACCAGGTGATGAATATTTTCAGCAAGATTTTCTGCATAGTTTGCTTTGGTTATCCTGTCTACCCCTACTGCCTTGTTCCCTTTAAGTTCACGATGAGCTTGGGTCAGCATCTCTTCATTTAAATGATGATATAGTGATGTAAATACCTCCTTTGGTCTTTCTTTGGCTATTTGAGCTATTCTTACTAATTTCGTTTCCATTAATGAATCTACTCCTGAGTGTAGTTAATGTGTCCTTAATAAGAACGATAATATGTAGCCCCCTTTCCTCGCTCGGCATTACCCGAGGTCATAGGTACTATAGGGCTATCCGACTCCCAGCTCATCATTTGATATTCTCCCTTTGTATCGGTTGTTTACCATACTCCTTTTTTTTTAGAAGAATAAGCTGGGTCTCCCAGGTTGCCGTGATATCATTGTATAACATGCCTGGCTCTTTGACCCCGAGGAAGCCTTACTCTCCTTGCCTTGGCGGAGAGTAAGATGTGGTCTTCCGACTTCATTAAATCGTCGACCTTCCCATTGTCGGACATTTCGGGGCTCAATCACAGAAATCTTATTGAGATTTCATTTTTACAGGCCTATTACCTGACTGTCTACGCTTAAATCTTATGGATTACTTCAAAAGACTCCAAGACTCGCTACTGGTGATTTGGCTATAATCTTACCAGGCAGGGTTTCCACCTGCTAAACATCACGACCTATACCTGGCCGCACAATAAAACGTCCCCTTGCCTTACTTGCCTTATCCTAATTTAATGGTTCTCTTTTGTATTGGTACATATGTGCTAATCAATTATTAGGAATATTCCAGGGGGGTAATGCCTCCCTATATCCTGTTAAACAAAATTTTTTTAAACTATTTTTGACAATTACCTGCTTTTTTTTTCCTTTACATTCATTGCATAAATCATAACCTGGCCTAGTATCTCTTTCAGTATAATCCTCTGTAGGCCAGTTACTACAATTCCTACACCAATGCCAGGTATCACTACCCCTTCTTTTGCGATATTTCGCCATAATCCTTCACCTCCTTTAATTTTATTCTATCTTTCCGAAAAGGCTTTGTTAATATTTAGTAAAAAAGACGACAGAAAAAGAAGTTATCAAAGTAGTCCAAAGGAATTCCTTATCTACTTAAGTGTTATTTCTTTTAGAAATTCTATGGTAGATAAAGAATTCCTAAAGTCCTATATTTAGACAAAGGATAAATGCAAAGTGAATTCCGACCGAATCTTGTGATAGCCCTTTTTATCTGTAACTTATCGAGGAAATCCTTTTTACAAAATAAATAAAGTAATTGATAAAAATGTGATAGACTTTCATTTGTCATACAACCATTGATTCATTAATCGTATAAAAGTAGGCAATAAATATCCTTTGCCAAAGGCAGATCCCTTTTTCATTTTCACGACCTTTAATCCCTCTATTTCAGGAAAGTATTTCCACCCAATGATCCTTCACCGTAAGCTGGCATCTTACCAGAATGGGGAATACCATCCCCGCTATCTTCATACCACGGAGTCTCTGGTTGTGTGTCTTTTGATCTTGCATAATTAAATGCTTCGACCATAGATATTTTTCCATCGCCATTTGTATCTGCATTAACATTTGTACCTTGCGAATCCGCTTCATTGATTGCTGATGTGAAATGGTAGGAGAATTCGTCATAATTGTAAGATGGAGGCATGGCCCAGGAAAATTCGTATTCCCCTGCGGCTGATATGATTATTCTGTTGCTTCCTCCCTGCGCCATATCAGCGATAAGACCCCCGCTAAAACACTGTTCCATAACGATAACCATTCTATCATATTCCAGATTTGCGAGCAGAGTATGAAAGGAATCATCAAAAATCGAACCTCCCCAACTAGTCAATACCTCATCCCAGGAAACTTGATCTGTTTTGTCACCATCGCCATTGAGATCTAGATTACAATCTTGTTCAAGTATGATATCTGCTGCGGGTTCATCTCCATTTGCATCAATTTGGCCACCAAGATCATAATATGTCTCTCCCCCTATCTCGTAGCCTGTTTTGTAGAAACCTCCACCGTGATTAGTCGTAAATATAAATACAAAGTCTTTTTTAGTTAAATTCTCCCTTAATAGATCTAAAGCTTCTTTGAGATTAGTTTGCGTTGCTGAATAATGTACTTGTATTTGCCCATCCAGTCCATTCCCATCTGCGTAGAGAACAACTATATTTTCCTTTTTATACCCATATTTATTTATAAGGGTGCTATACATGAATTTTAAGTCGTTCCAATATCGAATGTGATTATTTGCCTGGTTAGCACCTCCACTAAAAAGAATAGCATAATGATGAGGTAGTAATAGGGACTCTAGATAAGGGAGTATTTTGAATGATTCAACCCAAACATAGTATGGTTCTAACCTTTCTATTATCTCGTATAAGATTACTTCTATTCCGACATTCTCGCCTCTGTAGTTTTTAAGATGCTCAAGAGGAGTAATAATACCTGTGATCCTCAATCTTTGGCCTCCATATTCCTTTGGGTCGATCTCTTCAGCCTTCTTGCCGACCATAACAATGTATTGATCCTTAGGCATGGGCATATTCACAATAACGATATCGAGATCAGTAACTAACATTGGGAGTGGGTCACGGACAAAAATTCCTTCTACAGTGACGGTTTTGCCAACATACCTACTCCATTCAGGACCTTTTAAATGCTCAATGGTTTCAATCTTCTCCGATGTTCTTGGCTCTTGTAGGTAACTAATGGTAATTACCGTAAGAAAAACAATACCCAATATAACCATAATAAGAAAAGATTTAAATAATAATTTCATCATCTATATCCTCCTTTACATTAAAAAATAAAAAATTATATGACATTGTTTAATTTCTCATATCCACATATTATCATCTCCTTTATATTCACCAAATGACATTCACCAAAAAAATTATTAACTTATTTAAATGGAAATTAGTGAATAAGTAATTATTTAATTTTTAAAGGCCAAGTTAGCTCCTTAAAAGCTTAAAAGTATCATTCCTAAAAGACTCTCCTAAAAAATGCTTCAACAGGTTTAGGGAAATAGTAGCATAGGTCCTATTCGAGCACTTGGGTAAGCATGGGACAGCACATTAGTAATCTTTTCTTCTTTATCAGGATTAAGCTTAAAATGGGATTGAACAACTATTAGGATGATGTGATAATTTTAAGGGAACATTAACTAAAATATGGTTAATGTAAAAGTAGAAATATTGAAGGGGAATTAATCTTATTATAATCTTTGATCATAAATTATAGGAATATTTTCTATAAAATGATGGTTTAAAAAGTTTAATTTAATATTTAATTAGTTATAAAAATCAAACTTTGTATTTAGTGGAGTATCCTCCTAGAAATATTAGTACGTTCTGTATTACTTATACGCCTATTTTATGCTTATGTCAAATAATATTTGTGTACTATTTTTTCAAATTAAAAAGCCCTTCAGCAAATGCCAAAGGGCTTGAAATGTCTTGGCTCCCCGGGTTGGTGTCTGAAAGCGTGCTAATATGGAATAAAATGAAGATTCATATTTTTAGAATAAAGCATGGGAAATTACAAATAATTACATAAATCATTATACATAGAATATTTTTTAAATTATTAGAATTAATCAATAGATCAAATTACAGATATTTATTATAAAAAATATTATCAAGATTTTATAATTATTCTAAATTTAATATATGAAATAATATTTTTTCTAACTCATCACCTTTATTCAATTTTGCAAACATGTAAAACAATTCCAGCGCCATTGCAATTTCGACATTTACTTTCTGTAGAATATAATAACGTACGTCCACAATCTGGGCAATAATTACTTGTTCGTGATTTACCACAACAATATTCAGAAAAAGAATCTTTTCCTATTTTTCCAGTTCCCCAACAACTTTTACATAAAATAAAAGCTCCACATTTCTTGCAAATCATCCTATTGGTATCAATCATTTTTTAAAATAGCCTCCACATTTATTAATTTGAACTAAAAATATAATTAACATTTTTCAATCAAATAATATTGATTGTTACGACTCTATCCAATCTCCACAAATATGCTTACGCCGATTTTTCTATCCAAAAAATAAAAGTTATAGAAAACTGAAATAGAGTCTGTGAAATTTAAATTTTTAAAACAACTGCGTTTATACAATATCACAAACGATTCAAAAGTTCAGATTTTTTCTGATTAAATTCTCTCTCTGAAATTATACCCTGTTCATATAATTTTTTAAGGTGTTCTATAGTGTTTACAATATCAGTTGACGATGTTATATATTCTTGTTTAGACGCCTTATGCTTTTCTGAACGTTTTGAAGCGATGTAAGAGACAAAAGCATTAGCTTCATCTCTTGTTGTTCTCAATCTAGCTTGAAATTTATCTTTTTCAAGTATTATATCTGCTCCTAAAAAACCACCTTTTACATAACAGCTAACCTTTTCAGAGATATCTTCCCAGTTTCCTACAAGTGAATGACCACCAAAAAGGAAGCCTTTTGTTAGAAAATAAATTCCTGTAGAAGTTCCAACTAAAGCAGTAAAACCTGCGTTAAAAAATTTACCATCGCTATTACCGGTAAGCTTGCCAGTGGCAATACATTCAATTGTATCACTCGGTAATATTCTTTTTTTTATCCAATATGGAATAGTCATTTTACTCACTCCGATTATTTAAGTTAAACATCTAAACGATTTACTATAAAGACACATTAGTGAGGCTTTAAAATTAATTGAATGTTTTTAGTGCTACTTATTACTTATACGATAAATATTTCGTAAATCCTTCTTTATCCGGAAAATATTTTAAAACAAAAAAGCCCTTCAGCAAAAGCCAAAGGGCGGGAAATTGTCAGGCTCCCCCTATTGGGCAGGTTCAGAACTTTTTATTGGGGTGAGATTATAGAAAAATTGCAGAACATTCATAAACTAAAGGAGTTAATTAAGATTCCTGTTAGTATACACCTTATTTAATTATATATTTTCCCTTGTTTATAAATAAATACATTCACTTCTCTTATTCTAAGTATATATTATTTAAAGAGCATTATAATTTTAGTTAAAATATGTAATAAAAAAGCCATTAAATATTTTTGAAATAGTAAAAAGTTGCATTATACTTAAAAAAATATTAAGACTTAATATAATAAAAAAATTCTTTCTATCAAAATTTTCTTAAATTATTGTTTTTTCTCTTTTAATGCAAGAGATTTGGTTAGTATTTGTATATTTCATTAAGATTCATCTTGAAATATAATATATAGTTTTTATTACCTTATAATTAAAGGTTTTTTAATATAATTTCTGTATTTGTAATCCTCTTCGGTAATTATCCAATTATCACATAGACTATTAAGTGCTTTTTTTATTTTACCTTCTTCTATTTTCATTCCTTTTTTTTCTAATTCATTGGAAATATCTATTAATGAAAAAGATTTTTTTTGAGATAACACTGTGCTTAAAAAAATGTAACTTAGGGTATTTTTTATAGGTGTCATTGTATGTCTCCTTTTAATTTTAGATTTAAATATGAATCATTAAATAAAACAAGTTAATTAAAATTATTTACTTTTTATGATCACTCTACCTTAGCTTATATATCATTTAAATTAAATTAACTATTTTTGATTATTTTTTTTGCTATTTTATTTATTTCTTTTCCTATTTGCATCCCTAAATCTAATAAAAAATTATCTTGATTAACTATGTTCATTTTATCTTCCATAATATAAACAAAAAAGGGTGGATAAAAAAGTTGTTTTAAACGAAGCTCTTCTTTAATTTTTGAAACATCTTTAAGTTTAATAACTTCGTTTTCCTGATATAAGTACGGTGTTGATCCTTCTAATCCTGTTTTAAAATTTTTAAAAACAACAAAGTGATCTTTAATTTTATAATTTTTAACAGTTTTTTTAGCCGCTTTTTTAACAAGATTTTCAAAACTAATACTATTCCTGGTATCATTAAGAACTGGCATTGTTAAGGCAATTAAAAATTCCATAAATCTTCTTAAAAAGAAACCATATTCTGAAGCTTCTTCTTTTTGTTTTTGAAAGTATTTAACATGAGCTTCTAAATTAATAATTAATTTTTTAAATTTCTTAAACTTATTTTTAAATGTTTTCCAATCAATATCAATAGTCTCTATTGCTTTATTATCGGTTATTATAAAATTATTCATTCTTTTTATCATTGACCGATAGTGTTTTTTATTTGATAATAACTCTTCTAATTGAAAACTAGTAATATCCTTTTTACCTTTATATTCTGAAAAATATTGTTGGCGAAATGTTGAAAGAACTAAAGAATCGTCCCATTGAATTAATGCATCAAAATATTCTTTATTTGAATAAACTTCATCAATTGCTTTCCAAATACCAGATATATCTTGAGAAAGTGCTTGTGTATCATTATCAGGATTTTTCTTTGTAGGATCTTTTAAGTAATTTATTGCTAAAGTAATTACTATTTGACTTAGTAAATAATCAGTTTTAACTGCTCGGTGATGGCAAATAATATATTTATATAAAGATATTCTCCTACTAAAAAGTTCTTCAACATTATTTAGAGTTCGTATACTTGGACAAAATATATATTTTTTCTGATACTTTATGAGTTTCATTAGGCGAAAAAATCGATCATAATTACTATGCCCAACACAAAATCCTGAATTTACCAAATCCCGCTCTACAAAATCTAAACGATCAGTATCAAGTGAGTTTGAAAAGATTTTAGATAGGTCTCTAAATATCGTAGAATTATCAGCATCAACTTTTTTATTAACAGTACTGCCACCAACTTTATTAAAAATGTTAAATATTTTGAGTACCGTAAAATAAGATAAGATGTTTAATATCTGTACTTTTGCTTCTTCCGGATTATTAGGAATTGAGGCAAAAATAAGTGATTCTAATAACCTTTCTATAATAAGATAACTAACTTGTTCATGAAATTCTTTCTTTCCCAAATTTGTATGATGTTTTTTCATTATATCACAAAATTCATTCTCTCTTTCTGTTTTATTTTTTTTAATCTTAATTCTATTCCAAACTTCAGTTAAAGAATATTCTATTGCGTGGCTAAAAGGTGGATGTCCAATATCATGCAATAATGCAGCTAATCGAACTGCTTGATATATAATTTGATATACAAAAATTTGCCCATCTTTAATGTTGTTAGGAGTATTTAATCTAAATAAAGGTTCATCGATAATAATATTTTTATAGTCTTTTATCATATCAACATATTCATCACTTAAATAATGCGATAAATTTATATCTCTTTTATCTAGAATATTATTGACCATATCGTCAATTTCTTTACAGATATTATCTAAAAATTCATCTCGTACTTTATCACATGCATTTAATAAACTATTATAAAAAACTTGCCCACTTAAATGCATAACACCTAGTGAATGCGAAAAACGCTTAGTTTGATTAGATGGAAATGTTAAATATACTGTAGAATTTTGCATAATATTATGTAGTCTATTAAAAGCTGGAGTGGAAATAATTCTCATTTCAAAAGAGCTAATTTGAATAGAACCATAAAGAGAATCTGCAATTAATATAGATTTTTTTTGCATTATTTAAGCCTTCTTATTAATTTCTATTAATAAAAATTAATAAAAATTGAATAACAATAATGGCGCATTATATATTTATTTGAAATAATTCACGTATTGGATCAAAATATAAATTAATTTTTTTTAATATATACTGAATAAATCTCAAAGATTCTTCCTAGAAAATTAAGAAATAGTTCTTTTGCAAACTCTGTAAGGGTTTCCCTAAAAATTAGGAATTGCCCCGTCGGTGATTCTCTTGAAGCTTTCCAGAGTCCTGTCCGGTAACAGTCCTTTTACCTGTGAGTTTCGATATTTTCACTATCTTGCCTCTTCGGCGCCCTTTTTTAAAAAAGGCCTCTCCTGCTACTTTCATACAGAATACGATATTGTATTTTGTAAATATAAAATAATATAGTTTATGAATTATATATTATTATGTTTTATTGTTAATAATAGCATTAAGTTATGTCTTTTTATTATATACTACAACATAAAGTAAAAATCCTTCTTTTTCTGAAAAATAATTTAAAATATTTCTCCTTCGGTGTAAACCAAAGGAAAATCAATTCGAATCCTACCAAAATCCCCCTATTGGACGCGTTCAGAACTTTTTGTTGGGGTGAATTTATAGAAGAATTACAAAACACCTATAAACTAAAAGAGTTAATTAATCTTCCTGTTAGAGTTCAAAATAATATCTAGTTAAATATAAGCCCTTACTTATCAATAAGTTATACCCCTACTCTTATTCTAACTATGTATGTTTTTGTCAATGCAAAATTTCTAATATATTAGACTAATAATTAAATTTAAAAGTTTTTTTGTCGGGGGATATTTTTTAATGAGAGATTAGAGAAGTGGTTTTAATATAGAAAATAAAAAAAAGTAGTGATATCTTTTTAAGATCGGCAAATTATGATAATGTTAGCGCGGTATCTAAAAGAGGCCAGATAACAAACTTTTCCCGGAATGTACCACAGGCATTTGCTATTTTATTTACTTCATCGTCGTTTAGTGGTTCTCTTTTATATTGGCATGGCATGGTTTGTTATTTTTCTGTCAAGCTTTGCGATAAATACCTTTCTTATTTTAAGCTTACTAGGAAATCAATTATTAGGAAAGAACGAATTAAATAACCATTTCTGCCATAATTTGTGCTCTCACCGTGCATGATTTTGTGTCTATTAAAATTGAAAGGTGTTTTTAGTGGTTCCCCTTTTTGTGAGCGTTGAAAAAGAATGTTTAAGAAAGTTCTATTAGCAAGCTCGTTAAGCTCTGGACTAATGGGCTTTGTGCTATTTTCTTTAAATTGCGATTTTTTTTCAGCGTACGTGCGACCTGAAATATTTTTAGAGTCTAGATAGTCAGTTAAAAATCCGTCAATCTGGGCTATCAATGTAGGTAAAACTACATTTGCTACGTTAGTTTTAACATCTGCTGTTTTGAGCATTTCTATACAATCGTGAATGATTTTGATTCGTTTCTTGAAAAGAGGGTTTTTCTTCCAATTTTTACTAATCGCTTCCAAATACTGCCAATTATTTTGTGAAAAATAATCAACAAATAGCTTATTTATAGCACTGTCTTGTCTGCCTTTCCTCTGCCCTAACTGCACTACTTTAAAAATGAAATCAATTGGCATGTTCGGAGAAATAAACCATTTGTACTTTTGCAATACTAATACAGCTTTTGACTCGGCGATATGGTATCTATTTTGGAACTCTGACCAGTTTATACTGATACTATCAAATACCGATTTATTTTGTTCCGCCCATTTTTGCCAAAAATCGATCTGTGGCTTTATAGATTCAGTAAGAATACGAGCAGTTGTACTGAATTGCTCAATAATCGGTTTTAGCGTTACAGTTGTCTTTAATTGTGATTCTTGTACTTGTTTGCTTACAAAAATTAACCGATCTATTATTTTTTGAATATATGAACTTGAATCTAGTGTCGGTAGAACAACTGAAGCATAACTTTTACGAAAAGATGTTAGTATATCTTGAGTAGATTTAATAATTGGCTCAAAAGTATTTCCAATCCTCTCAATGAATTTTTTGTTTTGAGTTTTAATGGCTTTTCGAAAATCTTGAAAAAAATCGCCAGTATCTTGAAAATATTTAAAAAAATAATCTTCCTTTTTAATAAAAGCTTTGCCGAGTTTTACAATTTCTTTATCTGATAACTTCTTAAAAGTATTATACTTTATTTTTGGCTTGATAAGCTGGTGAAATAATATTATTAATGTAAAATCTTTGTCAGAATAATTTTGTTCCAGAAACTTGGCATGTTTTTTTACATCGCCAAGTGAAATCCACTTGAGCTCAACTTCGCCAAGAGAATTTATCATGGTTTTAGTGTTATTTTTACTCATATTCATAACAACTCCTTTATTTTCTGATTTTCAAAAATTTTTCATTGACAAAATCATAAAGTTTGTAAATAGACTGATTGATTTTTTGTTCTCTTGATCATAGCTACGCCCTTTCTTTATATAATAGCTATAATGTTTTATATGTCAATGTAACTAAAAATAGCAATTGAAAGTTTAAAATATTAATACAACTACAAACCTGTCTATATGCAACGCAAAGGCAAATATGTAAGCAAATAGGAGGATTCAAGAGAAAAAGAAATATTTTTAATGAAAAGAAGACGAAAAGAGGATATTTCAGAAGTCACGGAAATACTATGTTATTTGACATATGTTCATTTATAACAAGCAATATTGCATTATATATTTTCCTGAAGTTTGCTACATTTT
>SDBS01004010.1_pt1 | contig 14433 bp, 10 predicted proteins | sample 2277091 | NCBI WGS metagenome assembly SDBS01 (sample SAMN10404972, study PRJNA504765) | marine sediment metagenome | isolation source: marine sediment core GS10_PC15, 163 cmbsf | place: Arctic Ocean: Southern Knipovich Ridge | collected 2010
GCGAGTGATATCGGTGACTTTGGAAAGTAAGTCGTAGTTGGTTTTAAATTCGCTGGGTGCGGAGACATGATGCCAATCGCTGGGACGAATTCCACCCCAGGATGCAGCGGAAATTTGGGCTAAAGCTGTGGGAGAGATCTCAATACAACCAATTGGCATTCCAGGCCGGCCAGCCCGATTGATGGTCTCGAAGGATAATTCAGCTTCCCTCCAGCCACCCAATACCTCCCAGGGAGAGGCTGCCTTAATTGGATAGCCATAGACTTTTTCGATGGTCGGGTTTTCAATTACATCAATCAGTGGTTCCTGGGCATAACTGAGCATTATAGGAACATACATATCCTCAGGAACCGGCACCCCAAATGGACCTCCAACAAAAGTTGGTGATCCTTCAGATTCCGGTGTCCTGGCAGTAATCGTAACCGTATCATTCCCGGTTCCCATAACTACCTGTCCAGGACAGCTGCGTAATCCTTCCAGATACTCGTCTTCTGTCCAGATAATCCTGCGGTTGGTATCCTGGCAGAACATGCCCACTTCCACCGCAAACTCAAGCCCAGCCTGAAAAATCCGGTCTGCTAGATTATCATCAGATGGCACGATCACGGATTTGTCAAATTTGAGCTGATACTTTTTAATCAGCTTTTTAATCGTTTCAGTAATCAGCTTGGCTTCAAATTCTTTTTCGTCAATAATCGGACCGGTTTCCGCCCTGTGGAGGATTTCCAATAGTCGTCCTCGATTCTTCATAATTGTTCTCCTTCAATGGCCGCGAGAACCCTTTCTGGCGTAAGCGGTATCTGTTTCATTTGTTTTCCAATTGCATCAGAGACAGCATTGGCGATCGCCGCGGCAGTAGGCATCAAAGAGGGTTCACCGATACCAACTGCGCCAAAGGGACCAAATGGTTCCGGGATCTCCAGCAGTTTTGTTATAGTCTCAGGAGCGTCCATCATGGTCGGAATCAAGTAACTCCCGAGAGAATCGCTCAGGATTCTTCCATCTTCCACAACCAGGTCTTCCAGCAAGGCATACCCGGTCCCCATGATGCAGGCGCCTTCCAGTTGTCCATAGGCACCTCCGTAATTGATGATCTTCCCCACATTTTGAACTGCTACTAATTTTTCGACTTTAACCTCTCCCGTTTCAATATCCACCAGTACCTGGGCGATCTGGGTTCCAAAAGCAGATGGTCCAACAGCTCGGAATTTTCCCTTATCTGTTATTTCTTCCGGAAATTCCATAGCATAAAAACCATCGGCGTGCATGGGTTTGTTTGAATAGGCAGCCTTTGCTGCTAACTCTGGGACTGTCATAGACAATTCCTCATCCTCAGCATACAGCTTCCCATTTTTTAGGTCCAGGATATCAATTGACAAGCCTGTTTCAGCCGCTGCAGTTTCCAACAGGCTTTGTCTTATAACCGCAGATCCCTTAATGGTTGCATTCCCCGATATAAAAGTCTGGCGGGATGCTGAAGTGCTGCCAGCATCCAGTGTGTTATCTGTATCCGGGCTGATGATCCTGATAACGCCTAGATCTATCCCGAGATTCTCAGCTACTATGGAAGCTAGGGTAGTAAATACTCCCTGTCCCATTTCCACCGCTCCGGTCCGCAAAACAACCGATCCGTCGGGTGCCATTTCAATAATAACGCCGGCATTATCCTGCCCTCTTCCAAAACCAATCACGAACCAGCTGGTGGCCAAACCCCAACCCCTCCGTAAATGAGCCGCTGGCTGTTTATCAACCTGATCTCGATCTTTCCAGCCGATCAACTCTGTTGCTTCTTTTAATCCTGCATCTATGGCATCAGCTTTTCTGATTATGGTCCCATTTGGTGTAATCTGTCCACTCTTAATGGTATTGCGGAGTCGGATTTCCAGAGGATCCATATCCAACTTCTTTGCCAGGGCATCCATTTGACACTCATAGGCCAGGCAAACTTGTGGTCCACCAAATCCCCTCATGGCACCACTAATCGGGTTATTGGTTCTGACTGCAATAGTTTCAATTCGCACATTTGGCAAGTAATAAGGTCCACTGGCAATGGATCCAGCAAATCCCATAATAAATAGGCCGGCGTTTTCATAAGGACCGGTATCACCGATAGCCTTGACACTGACTGCGGTGATCTTGCCGTCCATAGTCGCTCCCATTTTATGGCGAACAATCACAGGATGTCGTTTGACATGGGTTAATATCGATTCTTCCCGGGTGCGCAGAATACGCACTGGTTTTCCTGTTACCTGGGCAAGCAAGGCCGCATGGATCTGGACATGGACTTCATCTTTGGCGCCAAAAGCTCCGCCCACAAATGGTGTGATCACCCGGACTTTATGCTCCAGGATGTTCAACGATCTGGCGATTTGCATTCGATCTCTATTGGGTGCCTGGTTAGAGGCGTAGACTACGATTGTGCCATCTTCATCAATATAAGCAAGGGCTCCTTCAGTCTCCAGATAGGCATGTTCTATCCATTGAGTTTGATACGTGTTTTCTATGACAACATCAGCCTCCTGAAAGCCCGCCTCCAGGTCACCCTGCTCAAATAAGCCGCTGGGGATCACATTATCATAATCAGGGAGCACTTGCGGCGCATCTGGTTTCATCGCTTCTAGAGGATCAAAGATCCCCGGCAGGGGTTGATAACTGACTTCAATCGCATCCAAGGCGGCCCGGGCAAGCTCTTCACTCTCTGCTGCCACAGCCACCAGGGCATCCCCTAGATAATTTACCCGAGCAGATACCAAGAGCGGCTGATCAGCTGAATGATAAAGGTAACTGTTCTCTCCAGGAATATCTTCATGGGTAAGAACAGCATATACACCCGGGAGAGTTCGTGCTTTGGAAACATCTAATTTAGTTATCAATGCACAGGGGTACTCGCTGTAAAGCAGTTTTCCAACCAGCATTCCCTCCATATGCAAGTCATTAAGATACCGAGCATTTCCAGTCAAAACCTGGTAATTCAGATAATTGGGTGCAGGGGTGCCTATTACACTATACGTCATCATTAACCTCCCCCATTAACTCTGCGGCATGTTGAACAGAATCAATGATCGGGGCATATCCAGTACAGCGGCACAGGTTACCAGCCAGGGCTTTTTTAATCTCTTCGGGAGTAGGGTCCGGATTGGTTTGTAAAAGAGCATAACTGGCCATTAACATGCCGGGCGTGCAAAAGCCGCATTGCAAACCCCACTTTTCGGCATAAGCCTGTTGCAGCCGGCTGAGATCACCATCAACAGCCAATCCCTCGACAGTGATGATTTCCGCCCCATCTGCTTGAGGCGCCAAAACCAGACAGGAGTTGACAGCTTTGCCATCCATCAAAACAACACAAGCGCCACAATCTCCCTGACTGCAACCATCCTTGGTGCCAGTAAGCTCCAGATCTTCCCGGAGCACCTGTAGAAGTGTTCGATGGGGAGCAATTTTCACTACTTTTTCTACTCCGTTGACAGTCATTTTCATTTCAAAATCTGGCATATAGCATTTTCCTTTGGCAAAAATTGAAACAACTTCAAAAACCGGGTTCTACCAAATCACAGATCAGTGAGGGTTCACCAGGCAGGTAGTGATCCAAGGCAACGTCAATGCCCTTCGCTGTCGTAAGGTATTGTCAGAGATGCTGGCCCCAGCCCACCTTGTCGCTTGCGCGCTGCAAAAAGCAGCACGAGGATCGTTAAAATATAGGGCGCCATCGCCAGGAAATGTGAAGGCACGTTGGTGCCCACTGCCTGGATGTAAAGTGTGGCAGCATCTAATCCGCCAAAGAGATAGGCGCCTCCGATCACAAGCAACGGGTTCCAACCCGAGAAAATCACCAGCGACACAGCGATCCATCCCCTACCAACTGTCATTTCCTCAAACCAGGTGGGGACAAACGCCATCGTTAGATAAGCGCCGCCGATGGCAGAGATCGCGCATCCAATCATCGTATATACATAACGCATGCGAGTGACATTTATACCCAGTGTATCCGCCGCGCGTGGGTTTTCCCCCACAGAGCGCAGGTGCAGTCCAGGGCGCGTGCGGTAAACAAAATACCACAGGATCGGCACCAGGAGGTAGGAGATGTACACCAGCGCGTCCTGATTGAAAAAGGGTTCTCCGATTATTGGAATATCTGCCAGAAACGGCAGTCGAATGTCTTCAAAAGGTACGGTGAACGGCATGCCCAGCCATGGTTTGCCAATAAAGGCACTAAATCCGATCCCAAATGTCGTCAGTGCGATACCGGCCACCACCTGGTCCACCTTAAAACCAACACAAAGCAGCGCATAGAACAATCCCGTTAATGCGCCCGCAATGATCGCCGCCAAGAGGCCAATCCAGTGGTTCGAAAACTGGGTAGCTGTTGCAAAACCCGCAATAGATCCAATCAGCATCACACCTTCGAGACCAAGATTGAGAATCCCGACTCGCTCGGTGATTAGTTCACCAAGAGCGGCAAACACAATCGGTGTCCCAGCTGTGATCATCGTATGGAGCAAAGCACTGAACATAAGTACATCCATAATCAATCTCCGTTTTCGACTGTATCACTCAACACTTCAGACCGGTCAATCCAGACGCGATAGCGCGTGAAGAAGGTAGAAGCCAGAACAAAAAATAGAATAAGGCCCTGCATTATGTCAGCAATTTGCGGCGGCACACCCACCATTTGGGCAGTCGTCCCGCCGGTTAACAAAGCGGCCAGTAAAAACCCGGTTACGATAATGCCGATAGGGTTTCCATTTGCCAGCGCCACGAGGATAAAGGCGCTGAAACCGGATCCGGCGGCAATGCCTTCCTGCAAACGGTGAAGGATCCCGGTCACTTCGGTCATCCCGGCCAAGCCCGCCAGACCTCCGCTGAGCAGCATCGCCAACAGTAAACTTCGCTTGACGTTGATGCCCGCATAATTTGCGGCTTTCATGCTTCCACCGATCACCCGCAGTTCAAAACCCCATTTCGAACGGAAAAGCAAAAGAGAAATGATCAGCGCGGCAACCAGCGCAATAACCAGGCCGAGGTGAATCCGGGTTCCAAAGAATCTGGGCAGCCACGCTGCTTGGTCAAATTGAGCTGTAAAGGGGAAAGCCACCAGAACTGGATCCCGCCATGGACCCTGGACGATATAGTTCACCCAGAAGCCTGCGATGAAGTTAAACATCATTGTGGTAATGATCTCGTTGATATTCATGTAAATTCGCGGCAGTGCAGCTATAACTGCCCACAAACCTCCGGCCAGGAACCCGAGGATCATCATCCCGCCAATCAATACCGGTCGCGGCAGATCCGGGTAAAAAAGCGCCAGACCGGAGGCTGCAAATGCGCCCATCATGATTTGTCCTTCACCACCGATGTTCCAGAGCTTGGCATGGGCGGCAATCCCGACACCCAGGCCGGCAAGCATCAAGGGAATCGAACGCACAATCGTCTCCGACAGTGAATACGATGACCCGAAAGCACCCTTCCAGATCGTCAGATATGCATCGAAAGGATTCACTCCGATTATAGCGATCAAAATCCCGCTAATTGCAAATGCAATCAGCACAGCAACTAAAGGCGATAAGATCACAATGCTGCGAGGAACATCGAGTCGTTTCTCAATTTTGATCCTCATCGAACTTGCTCCTTCACACCAGAACCCATCATCAACAATCCCAGTTCGGCTCGATCGGCATCTTCACCTGATATCGGCGCAGTCACTCGTCCGTCGTAGATCACAATGATCTGATCAGAAAGCGTCATTAACTCCTCTAGATCCTCAGATATCACCAGGATGGCCGCGCCCCGAGATCGCTGTTCTATCAACAGATTATGGACGTCCATTGCCGCCTGGACATCAAGCCCGCTGGTCGGGTGGCTGGCAACTATTACTTGTGGCTCTGAAGTCATCTCACGCGCCAGCAGTAGCCGCTGCTGGTTTCCCCCTGAAAGCTTCCAGACCTCTTCATCTATGTGGGGAGTTTGCACATTAAAATCCTCAACCAATTTCTCGGTATGCCTCCCAACCTCGTCCCAATTGATCAAAATCCCGCAGGAGAAGCGGCTGTGCCAATACCCGCGCAGGATGGCGTTCTCATTGACGCTTAAGATTGAAACTAATCCAGTCCCTGTGCGATCTTCCGGGATTAAACTAACCCCCGCGTTAATAATTTCACGTGCCCGCTTGCCTGTAATAGGATTGCCTGATATTTTGATTTCCCCAGAATCGACCTCGCGTAATCCGGCGATCGCATCTGCCAGTTCCATCTGGCCGTTGCCCGCTACACCGGCCAAGCCAATAATTTGACCTGCTCGCACGTTTATATTCACATCGCTCACTGCCGGCAATCCACGGTCGCTCGTTACGTTCAGATCTTCAATCTCGAGGATGACATTACCCGGCTCTTTAGAGCGGTCCATCTGTACCAGCTGTGAGACCTCCGCTCCAAGCATCAGATTTGCAACCCGAGTTTCGTCTATCTCATCTCTCTCAAGTGTGGCGATATTGCGCCCGCCGCGAATGATCGTCACGCGATCGGCAACCTCACATACCTCGGCCAATCTATGACTGATATATAGGATTCCACGCCCCGAATCCGCCATTCGCCGCAGAGTCACGCTGAGCTCATCCGATTCCTGCGGCGTGAGGACAGATGTCGGCTCATCGAGAATAAGCACCTGCGCATCGCGATAAAGTAATTTGAGAATTTCAACGCGCTGCTGTTCCCCCACTGAAAGCTGCCAAATCCTGGTATGTGGATCGATGCCAAGGTTATATTTTCGCCCTAATTCGCCGATTTCTTCTTCTATGTCGGCCATATTCAAATGGACTCGAGGCGCGGGCATTCCCAACGTGATATTCTCAGCCACGGAAAAGATGTCGACCAGGCAGAAATGCTGATGGACCATTCCAATTCCAGCCAACAACGCATCACGTGCTGATCCAAACTCATGTTTTTTGCCATTAATATAGATTTCCCCGCTGTCCGGCTTATAGAGCCCCGAGAGGATATTCATCAATGTGCTCTTGCCTGCGCCGTTCTCACCCAGCACCGCGTGTATTTCCCCTCTGCGGAGGGTAAGATTGGCACGGTCATTTGCCAGCACGCCAGGAAAATGCTTAACAATATCCCGCATTTCAACCAGCAGTTGATTATCATCTCTGTTTTTAATCATCCAGAACACCTACTTATAAAAACGGCAGCCGGCCGTGTGGATAAAGCCGGCTGCCAATCAATTGATTCAGGATATTTACATTCCTATTCCATAGTCGGGATTGTACCTTCGATCCCCTGGATTAACCAATCGATCTGGTCGATATCGGCATCATTTCGAGATTCGCCTTCCGGGATTTGCAGCGTACCATCCTGGCTGTACATCGGACCTTCCCAGATTACATAGTCACCTGAGATGACTTTGTCTTTGTAGTCGGCAATCAAATCCTGAACATCCTGTGGTACAAAATCTGAGAACGGGCCAGCATCAAGCGCGCCACTTTCGAGGCCATACCAAAGCGTTCCACCTTCCCAGGTGCCATCAACGACTTTTTGAATCGAATCGGCAAACAAAGGACCCCATTCGATGAGCATTGAAGCCAGGTAAGCGTCAGGGCCATATTCACCCTGATTGTTCTGGTAACCGATACCGTAAACGCCCGCTGCCTGGGCAGCCTGAAGGGATGCCGGTGATGACGATAAGTGCTGCACGACATCGGCGCCAGCCGCGATCAGGCTCTCGGCCGCCGCAGTCTCCTTTGCAGGATCGTACCAGCTGTTGATCCAGACAACTTTGATGGTTGCGTCGGGGTTGACTTCTTGAACACCGCGCCCAAAACCATTCAATCGGCGAAGCAGTTCGGGAATCGGGAAAGTTGCTACGATTCCGATCACGTCGCTTTCGGTCATGCTCCCTGCCAGAACTCCAGTGAGGAAAAAGCCCTCATAGAGTCGCAGCCAGTGTGATTGAATGTTGTCGCCGGGGATGTATTGGCTTTCATTGAGGAAGGTCACTTCGGGATGCTCACCAGCCTTGATGGCAATTGCCTCGGTGTAGCCAAAGCTTGTGCCGACGATAATTGTACAACCTTGCTGGATGAAGTCCTCAATGACCTTTTCGACATCAGAGCCACCAAAGTCAGAAATCTCCTCGATATAAGCGGTTTCAACTCCTTCAACTTTTTCATTTACATACAGGCGTCCGCGCTCGTTGCCGTATGTCCAACCCATGTCAGAAACTGTTGAGCTGTAAATGAAACAAGCTTTATGAGACACCGCAGGTTCCGCCGCGGGTTCCTCGGCGACTGTTTCCTCAGCGGCTGGTTCTTCGCTAACGGGGGGGGATCCACAGGCAGAAAGCACCATCATGGATGCAATTAAAAGTAATGATATTACTCCCCAGATTCTCATCTTCTTAACCATTTCAAACTCCTTTAGTATTTCAATCGGCAAAGTACATATAAAATAGTGAAATATGAGATTACATAACCTCCTTTCCCGACAGTTGGGATTATCTTCTAGTTTACAGGCCAACGTGGTTTTATATCTAAATTCCCTCGCTTTGCTACCTGCGGATAGCGCATCCGAGCTTCTTCAAGTATCTGCTCTTCATTTAGCGACAGCACTTTCCTGTTTTCCATTACGATCTTGCCGTTAATCACAACTGTATCCACGTCGCTCCCGTGAGCTGCGTAAGCAATTGTAGACACTGGATCTGGCGCAGGGATCAAATGGGGTTTATCCATATCGATCACTATGAAATCTGCTTTTTTCCCAACTTCAATCGAACCAACTTGATCTTCCAACCCAATCGCCTTTGCCCCATTGATCGTAGCCATTTCCAAAACACTTTCTGCTGGAACTACGGTGGGATCATCGTGTTTCAGATTTGCCAGGTAGCTCACCATGCGCATATCCCGGATTATATCGTAGGAATTGTTGCTTGGACCGCCATCACAGCCCAGGGTGACATTCACTCCTGCTTGTAACATGCCATGCACATCGGCAACGCCGGTTGCGGTTTTTGCATTAGAGGCAGGATTATGAGAAACGTGAGTATTTGTTTTAGCGATTAACTTCCAATCCTCTTCATCCGTCCAGACACAGTGGGCCAATACAGAACGTGGACCTAATAATCCGTGTTCTTGCGCAAACTCAATGGGGGACCGAAAACCTTGAGCAACAGCATACTCAATATCTTCCTTTACTTCGGATAGGTGAACGGTGATCCCCATGTCGCGTTCTTTGGCTAATTGGCTGATCTGATCATACAATTCTGGAGTGACACCACCGGGTGTTCGGGCGCCAAACCACACCTGGAGCCGGCCATCACCGGCACCATTCCATTTGTCATATGCCTGGAGAGTGTTGTTGACACAGGTCTCACCATTCTCCACCAATCCGGGGTACATGACATCTCTCGCTCCGGCGTAGGAAGGCATATCCATTACGATCTTTCCTATTGCTGCCCGCATGCCAGACTGGATCAATACTTCAGCTACACCGTCAAAGCCATAAACTTCAGCAAGCATACACTCTAGGAAACTTGTTGTGCCAGATTTGATCATTTCAAGCGCACATAAGGCAGCGCTTGCTTTCCCATCTTCTTCGGTATAGCTACCCTGGAGAACCCATACTCTCTTGAATAACCAATCGAGTAAACCAAGGTCGTCTGCACAACCACGGATCATCGCCTGTGCTGTATGAACATGGGTATCAATTAACCCTGGCAGGATCACGTTTCCGTTACAATTTATTCTTTTTTTATCAGGATATTTTTCAACAAGGTCTTTTGTCTTGCCGATATATTCGATCTTTTTGCCAGACACAACTAAAGAGCCATCGGTGATAATTTCCCTTTTGGGATTCATGGTAATGATCGTAGCATTTTCAAAAAGCATATCTAATCCCTCTTCTAGTCTAAAGGAAGCCCCAATTGCTGCAGCTCAACCTTCACCTCATCATACATTCCCTGCCACTCTGCAGTGGGTTTGATCTTCTCAATATCATAAACTTCCTCAAAAGGCTTACCCGCCGGTTTTTGGCTCAATCCTGGTTCATATTTTTCTATCAGATATTTTACAATTTCATTGGCCTGTCCTCTGCTTAGACCGGTGGCAGCATGAGCAACTTCGCCACATATCTTGGAATCGAGACCACTTGCGTGTCTTGGATTGGTACCACTGGCGGACATGCAGGACTCGACAATCGAGATGCCTGAAGAAACGTTGGCAATTGTTAATGCAGAATTCTCATAAAGCAGGGATTCCGTTCCAGGTCCCCCTGCGGGTTTAATCATGGATCCCAAGAGAAGATTTGTGTTTTTGGAAAGCGCTTGAAAGGCTGAGCTTTGGGCCCAGATCAACTCTGGAGTGGAGCCACAGTGGAGAAATGGATGGCTTGGAGCAACGCTAAAGGTAGTTCCCATATAATTCTGATTGAGAATAATCGGGCCTGCTGTTAACCCGATTGCGACTCCTTCGGCTCCTCCAAAATAACCCCCAAAGATAATATTCAAGTAGGATTCCATGTTCCCACCAATCCGGGTGGTATGGGTAACCTTGGATAATAATTCATAGTTTGTCTTAAATTCACTCACCACTGAACAATGGTGCCAATCGGAGGGACGAAATCCCCCATAAGACGAGGGGGAAATCTGACCTATTGCTGTAGCAGATATCGTGACGCAAGCTAAACACATCCCCGGTCTACCTGCTTGATTGATGGCTTGAAAGGCCAGCTCTGCGTCTCTCCATCCTGCAATAATTTCCAATGGGGATCCTGCTTTCATAGGCATCCCATAAGCGGATTCAATGGATGCCGGCTCAAGGATATCTATAACTGGCTCCTTGGCATAACTCAGCATGAGAGGAATATACAAATCTTCTGGCACCGGTACGCCAACTGCACCTCCGCTGACAACCACCGATGTGAGGGATTCTGGCTTTCTTGCCCGGATTGTCACAGCATCACTGTCTGCACCCATTAGTGCCTCAGATGGACAAGACTGAAGTGCATCTTCGTATTCCTGGCGTGACCATAAAATCCGACGGCTGGTATCTTGGCAAAACAGGCCGACTTCAACTGCGAATTCGAGTCCAGCTTGGAATAATCGATCGGCTTGATCGTCATCACTGGTGATGATTGTCTCCCTGTTAAATCTAAGATCGTACTTATCAATTAGCCGCTTAACAGTAGGAGTGATAAGGTTCCTCTCGAAATTTGTTTCTTCAATCAGTGGACCATTTTCAGCCCTTCTCAGTACTTCGAGCAATCGTCCTCGGTGCTTCATCTATTTCTCTCCTAGAGAGATATTCCTAAATCAATCGCTTCCTGTTTTACTTCGTCATAGATCTGCTGCCATTCTGGCTTGGCTTTGAAATTCTCCAGGTCATAAACATCATGGACGATCTTGCCGATGTGGGGATCCTTAATGGAATCCTCATACTTCGGCAGCAATGTTTTGGCGATCTGGTTAACTTTTTCTAGAGACAAACCTGATGCGGCATGGGAGACCTCGGCACAAAAACGACATTCCAAAGGGGTATAGTAATCATCCAGTTTTCCGCCTGCCGAGCGCGGTCCGGTGGAGAAAGCCGCGCCAGAGGCGGAGATTGTGGCAACACCAACAACCGTCTCGTAAAGCAATTCTTTGGTTCCCGGGCCAGATACCTGGTTGGCAATCCCGTGGGTTAACAAGTTTGTATTACGGCTGAGAGCCTGATGTGTGACGCTTAAAGCCCAGATCCCATCCCGGTTAACATTGGAGAGGTAGCGGATATCATAAATCTCTCCTCCGCCAACGTCTGCCTGCAGAATCGGGTATTGAAGTAAAGCACAAGCAATACAGGAAAGCACAGCTCCTTCCGGTGGGCCGGGCATACCGCCGATCATGGCGGGAGAGCCGGCAAAGATCATCCCACCCACATTCAGTGTATGCACGACCTTGTGCAAGGTTTGATAGTTCACTTTCAATTCCGAGGGAAACAATATCAATGACAGATCGGTAATTGGCAAGGCGCCGGGAATACCGTAACCGCCAAATTGGCCGTATTCAGTCACTGCCGAAATCTGCCCGATACCGCCCATGCCGGGACGTCCGGCTTTTTTCCGAATTTCTACGTGCTGCTTGGCCTGTTCATAACCCACCAGTGTCTCAGACGGTGCATCAGGAATCACATCCAAGCCATAAATTGATTTCAGGGAGCCCCCCTCCAGCACATCGACCTCTTTTTCTCGAGCAATCCCCTCTGTGAGCGCTAGCCAGACTTCTTCTGAGGTAGTGATACCTAAAGAAGCTCCAAATTTACAGGGATAAGGATCTGAGGGTTTGCGTGCTTTGATCACAGTCGCGTCATCCCCGGTTCCAATTGTCAGTTCATTTGGTGCTTTATTCATCGCTGCTGACAATTCTTCCTCTGAAACCTTTATGATCCGATCTGTGGTTTCACACAACATGCCCAGTTCAAGGGCCATTTCATACCCGGCCTTATAAAAGCGGTCAGCCAGATCTCCATCCATATTAACAGGATTCTCCGGATCGCAGGCGCCTTTCAGGTCATATTTTTCCAATTTTTCACGAACAGCTTTTGGAATACGTTTTACATCCCATTCTTTGACTGTGCAATATTCACCATTCTGGGATCGATCCAGAATATTAATAATCTCTGGTTTATTCATGATTGCTCCTCAATTTTCCTTTGTTATTGTTTTAATGCGCCAATGACTAATGGCTTGGCAAAGGGCGGTTTCTCTCCAGCTGAGAGTACCTGCCGGGTGAGATCTGCTGCATCGGCTGCATCACGACCGTAGCCATCTGCGCCGATATCAGCTGCCCATTCCGGTGTAACCGGTCCACCCCCCACAATGACGTACACTTTCTCGCGCTGTCCGGAATCCACCAGGGTCTTCAATAAATTGGCAAAAAGAGGCTGCGTGGTTGATAACAAGGTTGAGATAGCAATCACGTCTGCTTTTTCATCCATCGCAGCCCGGATGAAATCTTTTGGCGTTACGTCCGTGCCCAGATCTTTAACTTTGAACCCGGTTGCCATCAAATAGGCTGAGACAATATTTTTCCCGATATCGTGCATATCTCCCTGGATAGTTCCAATTACCACTTTCCCACCAGCCGAGGCATCTTGATCCTCGACTGAAATGTGGGGAACAATCACGTCGGACGCTGCCCGGGCAGTATCTCCAATCATGATCAATTCAGGTAAAAATATGTCGCCATTTTGAAACGATTTGCCAATCTGGTCCATAGGTTCATTGATCGCTTCCTTAATTAAGCTGGCAGGGTCCACACCTGCATCAATGGCCGCCTGGGCTGCAGAAGCTGCCTGATCTTCCTCGCCATCAATAATTACTTGACGAAGGGCGTTAATATATTCATTTTTTGTCATATTTAATTTCTCCGTGTTCAAAATCCTTGTACATTTTCACCCGCACGGATTGTTTGTTTTAAACTTAAGCTATCTCCCGGTTAAACTGGAGAACCTTAAGGTTGCTTATTCCAATGCGTCCGATAGTTTTCCAACCCGAGTCGTTCAAAAATTTCATCCGCTCTTTTTTGAACTTCCTCCTTGATGGAAATTTCGTCAACATTAGTATATTTTCCGTTTTTGTAAATTATTTCACCTCCTACTATTGTCATTTCAACATCCGAGCCCCTTCCGTTATAAACGAGAGAACCCAAGGCTCGGTTAAAGGGTCTTCCGTGAGATTCATCCAAACCAATGACAACCAGGTCCGCCAATTTTCCTGGGATAAGCTGTCCTGCATTAATACCTGCATATTTTGCACCATTTACTGTTGCCATTTCAAAAGCACCCTCAGCGGTGGCTTCCGTAGGGTCGAGCGTATTCACCCGTTGTAAAATAACTGCAGCCCGCATAGCCAGGATCAAGTCCTGGTTTCCGCAGCAGGAGCCATCGCTGCCTAGGCCAACGGTTGCACCAGATGCCCTCAAGTACCGCAGCCGCATAACACCCGTTGCCAGATATTGGTTGCTCACCGGGCAATGGGCAATTCCTGCCTGAGAATCTCCCAGCATTTCAATGTCCTGGTTGCTTAACCAAATCGCATGAGCAAAGGTTCCGTCTTTAATTAACCCGTCTTTATGAAGCCTCTCTACCATGCCAATACCATGTTGCTTCCTGTAAAGCCCATCCTCGATCTCTCCCTCCGCCAGATGGGTATGCCAGCGGGTTCCAAAGTCCCTCGCAAGCCCGACTGCCCCAATCACTAGATCATGGGGATTATAGGAAACATTTATTGGTGCCGGCCAAATCTCAACTTTGCTGCCAGTAGGGCGGGCTTTCATAGCATCCCGGGTAATATCGATTTCGTCCTGGACGCTGTACATAAAAGTGCGCTCCAGTTTGTAGCCATGCTCATCAGAGATATCTGTAGCTGGTCCGTACATGCCGCGGGCAACAGCCCCACGCAATCCAGTTTG
>SDBS01004011.1_pt1 | contig 14430 bp, 18 predicted proteins | sample 2277091 | NCBI WGS metagenome assembly SDBS01 (sample SAMN10404972, study PRJNA504765) | marine sediment metagenome | isolation source: marine sediment core GS10_PC15, 163 cmbsf | place: Arctic Ocean: Southern Knipovich Ridge | collected 2010
ATCTAACATGCATATGATCACACTTAAAAATGATGTCTATTAAAAGATTGTCGAATGGTACAAAATTGATATAAGTATAGATAATATTCGTGTTTTAAAATGAATCAAGTTAGTGGGATACTCGAACGAATGAATCTTACAAGAAGCGACCTAAATGATTTGAATCCTGATTTAATACAGGAAATGTTTCTCGATTTATCTGTTTCGAAGATATCACGATTATGTAGAGTAAGTAAATCATTCGACTCTGTATGTCAAAGAGAATCTCTATGGCAGAACAAAGTTTGGATCGATTACGGAGTAGAAAAGAAATACGGAGAAACATGGAGGGAAACAGCTAAATTACTGTCGGAAGTCAATATGATCAATCTGAATAAGAAATGGGTCAACGGTGAAACATACAAACAAATTCTTACAAAAGCATGGAATAAAAGGAAGGAAGGTCTTAAATATCTGATCACTCTTCAAGTGAACGCTTTTTATGATGTTATACCTGATCATGATTTAGCAGTAACGTTGCAGTATATTAATTTGGGTCCTGCAGACGAAGAAACTATTAGAGAGGTGGTTAAAGACAATATATATGATATAGACAGAGAGTTTACTGATGACGACTTTGATAGATTCTTGGAAATCAGGAGCAAAGAATTTTCAATACTTTTCGCTACTCTTACTGTTTTAGCACAGAGTTATCCACTGTTACCTTCACAGTCCTACCGATCATATGGCATAGAAATAAAAAGCGTTTTTTTATCGATAATAAAGTTGATCGATCCTATTCCATATATTATGCAGTTTAGTGTATTATCAAGAGAAGACATAGAAGAATTAAATTTTGGACTTGACGAGATATAACATGTTCTACACTTTTAAAAGTAATTTAGCTAACGCATCTTGGAATCTTAATTGTATTCTTTTTCATACCAATCGCAAAGTGGATAGTTATGAAAAAGAATACAATTAAGATTCCATCACTAATATCGTTTTAAAATTGATATAATCTTATAACATACAACAATGTTCAAACAACCAACATAGACAATCAAAAATGAATACTAATACTATTATCAAAGTGAAGGCTATGCATAATCTCAAAACAATTGAAAAACTCAAAGCGATCAAAGAAATCAAAGTATTGAATGCAGTCAATGCGATTGATATTGATGAAGAAGATTCAGAGCAAGGTGAAAGAGATTTTATCAATTCATTCTCTATTATCCTTAAATGGTTCAGAGAACAACTACTCGGTATCGTCACTATTATCTTCCTCGTTATTTTATTTGCGATACCTATTTCAGGTACCATTATCTATATTGCATTTTCTGGAGATCTTGATGAATGTGATGTAGATTTCAAGACTTGGTTATTATCATTCATTATTTTAACGTTCATTACTATAACAGGAACATTGGTTGAAAAGAGACTTGGTGGTGATGATAAAAGTCCTTGTGCTAAATGTAGTGGTTGTATAGCATTATCTCTGTGAATCGCTGCTTGTGTCCTCTTTGCAAAATCCGTCAAAACTGGTGTCTGTGAAGAAGTTTCGGTTCATGTTTACAAGTATGTACTTTCGATTGTATTTATGGTTCCAGCTATTGTCGCTTTCGTCGTCGCATTTGTAATATTGGCGTGCTTCTGTTTCTGTTTTTATCAATGTTTCTGTAGTGATGATTGACTCGATAGATGAATATCCAAATAACAGATTGATAATGGAAGTGTGATCACACTTAAAAATGATGTATATTTAAAAATTTGTCAGATGGGATAAAATGGACAAGTTCATATTTAATTCATGGGTAAGTAAACACACTTTAAAATGAATACTAATAGGAGTGTTGAAGAGTTACTCGAACTATTTGAAGTCCAGAACATTTCTCAACTTGGATCCGATGTTATACGTAAATTTTTCGATGATATCTCGTATAAAGAGATAATGAAACTCTGTAGAGTGAGTAAACAGTTTAACATTGCATGCAATAAGGAATCAATGTGGAAGCGGAAGGTAAAGAACGATTACGGAATAACAAAGATATTGGATTCAACTTGGAAGGATACAGCACGCTTACTATTCGAATCCAATATGATAAATCTTAATGCTAATTGGGTTAATGGAAAAACATACAGAGAATTACTTGAAGAAGGACTAGAGAGTAAGAGTGATCAGTACTTTTATGATCTATATGATGATCTTGAATTGTTGCCAATAGTATTTCCTGACTATGTTCATAACATTGAAACTGCTAAAGAGTACGTAGTTAATGATTATGAACTTGAATTTGAATATGTTTTAGACATAGTGTGGGATGAGATATCTGATACAAAAAAGTATATTACGTTTAATCATGTTTACAACAATATCCTTAATAATGAAGATATGCTCAATTTACAAGTAACTGCAATGACTAGAGAGTTTTCTGTAGTAGCTCATGCTGTTTCTGAAATTAGAGGATATAGTTTGGATAATGATTTTGGTCTAGCACAGAGAGCATCAGATATATCTCAGCACAATCTGATTGATGAAGATACAGGAAAACCTTTCCTAATTATGCAATCAAATTCAGAGCAAGCAAACATGAATAGAAGACTTGCTAAACTTATTGATCCTATGCTATATGTTATTACTTACTGCTTAATGAGTAGTAAAAATCTAAGAATTATCGATATCTGGTTATAAAACTTGATGTAGTAATAGAGCATGTATCTATATTGTCATCTTATACTTTTAAAGTTTCCTAGCAGTGAATACTTTAAATAATCTCATTTAGTAACTATCTCCCAGTGATATCTCAATCCACATTTACAATCTCCTGCTCCACTTTTCTTACCTTTAAGAACTTCCTTTAGGGACCAACGTGCAGTACCAGTCATCTCACATGCTTGCTTGACACTGAAATAAATTCTCGAAGGTGTTTCATCATGAAATATCTGTCTAACTTTGACAGCGGAACCATGATTACCTAACTTAACCGCATTCATCATATTATTAGGATGAGTGTCTTCCTCCAAATTAACATAGCGATTATCTCTACCTTTGTCATTTATGTGAGATATCTCATACCCATCTCGTATCTTTCTTCCTGTTATTATTTCCCATACAACATCATGAACAAAGTGATATACTCTATCGTTATTAGCAGAAAATCCAAATGAGTAGTATTTACCTGAAAATGAACCCTTAGTAAATACTCCGTTATGTCTCTCTATCCATCCTCCAGCAGATACCCAAAAACTAGGTTGATATTCAGGATACAAAGTCTCACTCGAATACCATTTCTCATCATCAGTATCTTCCCTGATCATAAAACGTAATTTATATCCATCTACTTCTTCTCCAGAGTCACAGAATTTCTTAATTCTGTTTACATCCATCTTTAATAAATCAGAAGCTTGATTAATACTGATGTACTTTTCGAGGATTGTTTTACTATCAAGAGATGTTTTGTATACTGTTTTTCCATGATGATATTTTGATCTTGTCTGATTCAAGACCTGTTCTTTCTTCGTAGCTGGTCTTAGATTGCAACAAACATAATTATCAGCTCTATTCCTATTGATATGATCTATGGTGATGGGATTCCTTTCTTTACCATAAACGAGTTTAAGATCAAAGAATGCAGCACCCTGCCATGTTGCTATACGTTTACCTTTTCTGTTTCCGTCATCATTAGTTAATAAAACACGTACGTAACCTCCTGAATCGAGCATGGGATCATCTTTAGAGAGTTTGTGTGTTTTGATGTTGTATATCCTTCCTATTGATGATATCTCATAAATTCCAAATTTGTGATCTTTCAATGACATCCAAAAAGCTCGAGATAAATCCGTGAGCGAAGGAAACTATTTTCAGATAAAAATATCATAAAGATAGAAATTATTAATATAAATGGATATGTCTTTTATCGAAACAGACTCTAGCCCTACTCATAAGAATCAACTTCAACAAGTGAGGGATTACAAACCTGCTATCGAGACTACCATCGTAGAGACTACAGTCAAGACCACAGTTGAAACTACAGTCAAAACAGTTAGATGGAGATCTCTTCACAACAAGAACTTACCATCCTATTCGGTATCGACAGAAGGAACTGTTAAGAACATAGGTCGAAATTCAATTCTCAAAGGAAGAATAACCAAAGGTAAACGATATTACTATCTCAAGCAGCTCGATGGTAAGATTACCAAACATACCATTGAGCAACTAATGACAGTATTTGACGAACCTGAGGTAGAAAACTCAACCGAAGAGAAGAAATATGTTGTTAGTGAAGAACTCAAAAGTATTGATGAAACCCATGAGAAGATCTGGGTAGATTTATCATTCATGAATCTCTCAAAGTACAAAATTTCAAATCATGGTGATTTGATGAACAAACATACTTGCACTATCGTCAAAGGTGTGGATTTAGGCACTATCAAACGAAAAAGTTTTAATTTATCAGATAATGAAGGTAAACCGAGACAATTTAAACGTTATAATCTCCTTATGTACTCTTTTCGGGGATTTCCAGGGAACAACACGATAACTGTTGATCACATCAATAGAATTCCAAGCGATGATCGTCTCTCTAACTTACGGTACGCCACCAGAACTGAGCAAAATCTGAACAGAAAGAAATCTACAAGACGAAGGCGTAAAATACAGCAGTCTAGGAATGGAATTGTCACTGCAATTTTCGATAATTATAATATAGCTGCCAAAGATGTTGATGGTTCTGAAAATTGTATACAAACAGCATGCAAATTCAAAAAATCTTACAAAGGTTTCAGTTGGATATATCTTGATACCGTCGATTTAGAATTGGAAATCTGGAAAGATGGAAATGTGATGTATCCTACGCTCAAACCTTTTGAGGTCTCGAGCTTTGGTAGGGTTAGAAGAAAGAGTGGATCAACTTATGGTACTCCTACTGAGATTGGTTATATGCATATCAGCATAGAGTGTATTGATGGTTCCAGCATGAATACTGGAGTTCATAGACTGATTCATGCTGTATTCTTAGGTGAACGACATGATGATCTGCAGGTTAATCATATCGACGGCGATAAGAAAAATAATACCCCTGAGAATCTTGAATATTCCACTCAGAAAGAAAATAGTCAACATGCCTATGATATTGGTCTCAATAGCAGTATTAAAGCTGTTCAGAAGCTTACTTTGGAAGGTGAGTTCATTGAAGAATTCATGAGTCAGGTAGAAGCATTCAATAAGACGGGAATTAATCGATGTAATATTAGTAGCTGCTGCTTGGGTAAAATTGCCCAAGCAGGAGCCTTCAAGTGGCGATTCACTGATGAAACCGAGAGAAAAGATTCAATTGTTAAATTGAAAAAGATTTCAATTAATCAAATAACTGAAGATGAAACTATCTTACGAACATTCAACTCTATTAAAGAAGCTGCATTGATACTAGAAGTCAGTTCAAGAACAATTAGAAGAGCATGTAAGAGTGGGAAAAAGACACGCAAAGGGTTCTATCTTGAATATACTAATTCTGAAGATGGATATCGATTCAATAATAGAGTAATGCGTGTGATTTAAAATCTTAAGAGAATATTCTCATCTTTTGTATTACATTTCGGACAAAACATAGCAGTTCTCTCATCTTTACGAACATCTTTTTCAACCTTTCCTGGTCCTCAATGAATCTGACATTTATCTCCTTCTTTAGTAACCATACGTAGACATGGTACATTAGGTATGGTAAGTTCACCACATTTAAGACTATCATTTCGATGATCTAAACATTTATCACCGATGAACCCAACTGAATGAGTACATTTACCACCTCTAGACTTTGATTCTGAACATGTAGGTCCTTTTGTTTTATTTGGTTTATGCATACGACATGTTGTTTCTCCATTTGTGGGTTTCCATTTGCATCGAGTATCATCTTGAATGAACCCTTCACATTGTCCATCTTCCAAGATGGTATCAGGAGGTTTAATATACTTATCACTCTTTTGATGATCACTACATCTTTCTCCATCAAATTTAACTTCTCGTGTACATCTCCCTCCACGCGTCTTTACACTATTGCAGGTAAATTTCTTAACCTTGCTGGGATCGTGATAACCACAAGTTGTTTTACCTTTTCTTGGTTTCCTTTTACATCTCTTTCCACTGTTTTTGGAGATACCTTCACAGGTAGGTTTTTCTACCTTATTAGGCTCATGATCACTACAAGTTGTTAAACCTCTTTTAGCTATCTTAGCACACCTTTTACCAGTACGAATACTGGTGCCTGTACAGATAGTCATCTTTTGATTTCTTTATTTATATTTTAAGATTAAATCAAAATGATTTCATGCAGATGAAATATATGTCAGAGAGCTGTATCCAAATAACAGATTGATAAGATGTGACATGCTAATGTAAGGTTTAATCATTCATGTGATTACACTTAAAAATGATGTATATTTAAAAATTTGTCAGATAGTACAAAATGGACAAGTTCATACTAATAGGTACACATGATCAGAAATTTCACTGTGACGAGGTATGTGCCTACGCAATAATCTCTTTACTCTATCCTAATAACAGATTAATAAGGACTAGAGATAAAGTTAAACTATCATTCTGTGATATTCTCATAGATGTAGGAGGAGTATATAATCCAAAACTATTAAAGTTTGATCATCATCAAAATGGTTGTCAGGAATTTTATTCAGAGGAGAAGATTCCTATGAGCTCAGCAGGAATGGTGTACAAACACTATGGTCCTCTCCTTTTAGCTAAACTTCAATCTGAGCTCAATCAAGAGCTACTCGAACTCTTCTATGAGAGATTCATCAAAGAGATAGATATCATCGATAATGGTATTCACATTGAACAAGACTTTTACGTTAAGACAGGTGTATCAAGCATAGTACACATGTTAAATTATCCTGATTCTACCAATGATAAGATGCAAATGAAGAGATTTAAAGAGGCAAGTGCTTTGGTGACCAAGATGATGGAGATTACCATAAGATCACTTGATATATCAATAAGAACTTCACAGGATGACATAATCAGAATTAAAGAAGCATACGATAATAGATGTAAACATGATCCTGAAGGAAGAATAATTGTCTTGAAGGGCAAGTGCTCTACCTGGAATGCATCATTCAAAAAGTTCAGAAAGACATGTCCTGATGAGAACATACAGTTTGTTATCTTTAAATCTAAAGATAACTGGAAAACTGGTACTATTATGGTGGGTCCTCATAGAAGAATGTATCTCAATAGTGAGAAGATTAGCTTGTTATCATCTTTCGTATTCGTACATAAAGGGAGATTCATAGCTGAGTTTAAGTCGAAGAAGGATGCTATCGAGGCTGCTATACTATCATTATGATGATCTCTCATGCATTGTTTAAAAGCATAAGTGTGAGTGCATAAAATTGATTTACCTTGAACTATTTGTATGGGTACATCAAAGGTTTACACGATGCCTAAAGGTACTAAATCAAAGAATGAGGCTAAGTTGAAAGCTCTGGATGATGTTATTGAAAATAAGATTGATTGGAAGACATCACCATCGGCGATAGATAGACTACTGATCAGAGTAGACAAAGCTTTTAAATCTAGTCTTATCGATGGTAGAAAATATGATTACTACATTCATTTGATATATCATACTGCTGAATACCCTTAAACATGCATATAACTTGTTATTCCTTTTAAAACTTTCCTCTCGTGTGTAAACAGATGAATAACTTTACTGCTGCTCTTAGTTCGGTACAGCAGTCGACTGCCGCTGGATTGGCATCGATATCACTGACAGGTAATTCACTATTCTGGAACATAGGATGGAGTGGATTATCATCAGTTAATGCTGTCTTCTTCATTGATTCCAACAGTAATGTTCAGATCGATGCTGGAAATAATAGTAATCAGGATATACCTTATGAAAGCTCAATGGTAGGTACAGCACCTTTATTATTAGGAGGCAATCAGGCTCAGCAGCTACTTATGGGTACATGGTCATTGCAGGTCATTACAGACTCATTTCCAAATGGTGAGATCATGGGAAAGGTAGTTCCTAATATGATACATAAACATCATCATAGATCTCCTCACTGTCGTAGGAGCAATAGAAGGAAAAGTAACATTCCTAATGGTAATGGTAATGGTAATAATAATAACAGCCAGATGAATAGAATGATGAAAGCCAATCAGCAGATGAGGCGCTCCAGAATTAACAGAATGAGTAATGGTAATAGAAGAGGGAGATCTGCTAACGGGTGTCCTGACTGTGGAGAGAATCATGATGATGATGATGACGATGATACCAGTGCTAGTTATGATACTGAATGATGGAGCTCATTAAAACACGTACTATCTCACCCTGATCACTCACTATCTCACCTGAAAGAACTTTTAAGTATGTAACTCATCACTATCATATGGTACTGCGCTTCAACTTGAATAATGATCCCTGTAGATGATCATAATCATTCCACATACCATAATACCAATTATACTTCTTCTTAAGAAGAAATTTCATCTCATCCCGAATCTCATCCAGGGTTCTCACTGCTATGGTGATATCCCCTGCAAGATAGATAGGAATCTTAATCTTCTCTCCCTCATCAAGAGCCTTCATGCTTAGCCCGATGAAGACGTACTTGCCTTTGGTGAGGACCAAACCTACTATCATATCTTTCGGTATGGCCATCCCTTTCGATCTCATGGCATTGGTGAATACATCAACCATAGACTTACTCTTCTCGAAAGAGACTCGATCATTGTTATCTACCTGCAGTGTAAGCAATCTGTTCTTCGAGTTAAACTCGAACACACTTCGATGAATCTCTCTATAGACGAGCACTTTATATATGAACTGATCGATATCTTCTAGATTGAATGATCTCATCGATGAACATACACAGAGCAAGTGTGTGGTTATTTTGGGTATACCTATCCGCATCAGCAGGGTTGATCATTTTCGAGTGAATGAGCTATCTTATCTGATCATCCACAAATATGTACACATATGAGCCCGGCACTAGTAAATACTTCAAACAGAACACTCTTTCACACATGTACACATATAAACCCAGTACTAGTAAATACTTCAAACATGACCCGAAAACGATGAAGTATATCCTATTATTCTCTGATCTCAAAGTTTGAGGTGAATGATGTCAGCCGTAAGTTTTAAACAAGTAGATGCAGGTGATGATCATTCAATCGCTATCACAGAAGATGGAACTCTTGTTTCTTGGGGAGATGATGAAAACGGACAGGTCTCGAATACTCCAACTGGATCTGGATTCATACAGGTTTCGGCAGGCTCAGATTATTCTGTCGCTCTCAGAAAAGATGGAACTCTCGTATCATGGGGAGATAATAGATATAGTCTGATCTCGAACACTCCAACTGGGTCTGGATTTAAGAAGATCTCTTCTCTCAGATATCGTTCAGCTGCTGTACACGAAAATGGATACTTTGTTTTCTGGGGAGAAGTTACAGGTATAGCTTATCTGGCTACTTATGAGATGATAAGTAACCAGATATCTCCTTATATTCATAAAGATATCAAGCCTGTTCGAAATTCCAAGGGTGGATCTCATGATGTGTCTCTTGAAGAAGACGGAACTATCAAATCTAGTGGGGATGATAGTAAAGGTCAAGTTTCGGATACTCCCGTAGGATCAGGTTTCAAACAGGTATCTGCGGGTGATAATCATTCAGTCGCTATCAGAGAAGATGGCTCTCTCGTTTCCTGGGGGAGCGATAGATACAATCAGATCTCAAACACTCCATGAAAGTGCTTTAAAAGTATCTCTATATTGAGTGTTTTAATACATACACATATCATTAGAATGTTTTAAAAGTATCCTACATGAGTGTTAAACATTATAATGGTTGAAGTAAATGCATCACATAAGACCAAGTTTTATCACGATCAGAGCTTAAATTCCAGCAAAGATAAGCTCTTTTCTAGTAAACTGTTGATAGAACGCCTTCGCAGTTGCTTTGTTTTCACGTCTAATATCAAATCTTCTTTCAACCTTTTCAATTATCCAATCTCTATGTTTTTGATGAATACCTCTCAACTCCTGAAGTGAATTAAAAAGCACATACAGATGTTTTGGTGCAGCATCAGCATCATCATGATAAGGATAATCTTCAAATAGAATATCGATCCATGTGTAACCCCCTTCGTAATATGATACCAACACTCTTTGCTCATGGGCAGACGCCATTGCTGTGTTTTGCTTTCTCGCGGGAGGACTTTCGAGATAAATCAATTTCGATAGATTAAGGAAGTTTTAATATCTTTCCTTCACAATAGTTATCTATCATGATAGATATATATCATAAGAATGTTTTTAAGGTACCTATCACATCTAATATATTAAAACAAATATGTCTCACATGGTTACCTAGTCGCCATCTCTTTAATCTTTTTACTATCCCTCTTCAGAGTTAACATATTGGCTCGACCGTGATCTGCATAGTATAGAAGAACATTAATATCTGCGCAAATATCAACGTTTTCTATGTTGAAGCCTATCAGAACAAATTTATCTTTTGTGTAAACAAGTCCAAGGATTATACTCTTGTGCTCTTCCTTGAGCCATTTCAATGCCTCAATCAAGTTAAGTTGTCCTTCTTGAGTGACAAAGCACTCTAGAAGAGAGGTTTGACCTTCTATTTTGAGTATCAATATGTATTCCCCTCCTAACTTCACAGTGTACATACCATATCTATTGGCAACTATTTTAGATATGAACAAGTCAATGTCATCAATACAGTAAGGTACAGTCATTTTAGTGAAGCATTATCGATGAGCTAATATATCAATTCGTGTGTTATGGAAGATGTCATTTCCTATGTGCTATCTTCAATCAAGATAGGCAAACCGTTTATATCTATCTCTTCTATCTTACCATCATCATTTAGCTCTTTCATTATCTTACTTAGCTTGATATACTCTAGAGTATCAATATATGTGAATTTCAGAGTGTTATCGTATAAGATGACCCTTATTCTGCCGCTATTAAACTCACTCAAGGATATAATATTCTCAATATTGCGAGGTACTCCATTTACAGATATACCTTGAGTAGTCTGAGTTACTATCAGATCCTTGATAGGGTAGGCTTTGACTATTCTCTTGTAATACTCAATGTTAACCATTTTATTTAACATATCTTAACATTTAAAGTACTTGGTTAGGGTTATTTATGATAGTAAGGGGATGATACTAGTCTAAGAGAGAGAGAGAGAGAGAGAGTTTTAGACGATGCTACCGTCAGGAAGAATGTTTGGCCAGAGGTTCTCGCAGAGAGTGAAATCTAGATCACTAGGATCCCCCCTCAATAATAGATCACATCTTTTCACTACTTCCTGCAGCTTCATTGCAGGTTTATCAGTACCATCGTTAGGTGATCCACCTTGCTCAGCAGAGCACTCCCAGTCTGACCAACAGAAAGGATTAACATAGTTGATACAACTATTCGATTTGAAGCTTTCACCGAGAGCTAATAGCACGAAAAATAAGAGTATGACTATTAATATGGCTATTAGACCGTACCAGAAAGTATCCATTTAAATAGGATAGTGAAACATCTTAATAATATAATCATATTAAAAGTTCAAGGCCTGCACTTATGATCACATTATATAATCGGTTTTTGCTATGTATCTCTCTTTGAGTGTTTATTACAAATATTACCTTCATTTTGACCTCTGATGAACATCTCTATCCTTTATTAATATCGATACACATTGAAAAGATTTACCTATTGAATCACGATTCTTTTTACATTGTTCACCAGTTTTATCTTCCTCTTACACTTAGTTCCATCTTTATCGATACCTTTACACAGAACATGTTGGTTAGGATCATAAATCCAACAGAGATCACTTATGCTGTTAGTGATCTTTTGCATCAGCTTTGTTCTTTCTATTTATACTTAGATAGAGAGTAATAGAAGTGGTCGGAAAGGATGAATGCTAGTTATGCTTATTCACTTACAGTAATGTATATTTGATTTAAAACTGATGTAAAACTTACATATCAAGAGTGTATTTCAAATGAATCAATCCAATTCACACAGAATAACTATGTATGCTGATAATGCATTCATGTTATCTATTGCATTAATATTCTTATCAGCATACTCAATCCAGACATTATTTGAATATGAATATATTGGAGAAAACATCTTGGTGATACTTTACATAGTCTGGTTTTTAATGATAGTTATATTAATGTATTCAATAGATATTGTGCCTTCTATCTATCCCGATGAAGTTAAGAAGAATCAGTAGAAAACATAATGTCTTTTAAAACTACTCAACTTTCAGAAATTTAACATAAGCTTTACCTAATTCATACACAGAGAGCATTTTTTCCTTCGATGAAAAATCATATTTCATCAGTTTAGCACTTCCAGGGTTATCTATTTCGTACTTCTCGATGGATGTTTCCGTGAAACCTTCTGACGAGGAAATCTCATTGAAGATCCCTTCAAATGTATGAAAATTTCCTTTAACAACTTCATCTAACATTACATATTGATCATAGGTTTCTCTTAGAGGTTTAGATGTTCCGATGATTGATTTCCATGTATCATATATATCAATAGAATCCTTTAAGAGTGATTCTTCGTCAATATAGGCCATTGTTCCTGATTCATCACGACTTGCATATAAGTTAGAGTGAGAAAACAGATAGATAAATTTTGATTGCATATTCAACTCTTTTCGAGTTAAGTTTCTCAGGGATACAATCTCTTTTTCATCATACCCACACTCTGTCTCGTAAAAATGACCGGTAATTATATCGACTTTCATTAACGAAAACCGCATAACATTGATAAGATCAGAACTACGATCATAATCCCTTGCTTTTCCTACACTTGAGAAGTAGTTAACTTCATGATGTGCTTGACCACCATAAGATTCTCTGACTGATGAGAATGTTCTGTAGACTGCCATTTTGCTGATTGTGATTTAACTTTATGATCAGTCAATTTTGGTCTAATGTTTTAAAACGCTTACCATCCTCCTGGAATCATCTCCCAATCATCATCTTTCAACTTATCTTCCAGAGGGATGTCATTAAGAGAAAACCCATTTTTACCCACCTTGATATTTCTGTAGTTACCAAACAAAGATGTCGTTCTTCACTGCTCGAGCTGTTTTTTTTTGGATACTTCAAAAAGGCTAAAGATCTCTATGAACAAAAGTAACATTCTAAACTTGGTAGTAGCTATGCATCTAGATTTATCATTATGTTTATGACATAGTTCAGTTCCAATATCTAACATAATTTCGCAATCCTCTTCGATACATTGGTTAGGCATTATGACTCTCTTGTTTTAAATTCTTATACCATTTCAACTTTGATCACTCCTTGTCCTGATTGAACTATGTTGCCATTGCCGTCAAGTCTAGTGGCAGGTTTCGTATACTCCGATTAATTCATAAAGTTTAAAATTAACATCATAATTAAACATGTTTAAAGAGTTCACATTCAAAGTGTTAGATGAAGAATCTGAATCTGGTTATTCTCATTTTGTAAGACTAACTCCCAAAGGATTTGCACGTGATGGTAGAAATATGTTGGATAAAGATAAGATTCTAATAAGAGGAAACGAAATAACAATTGCTGTAAGTTATCCATTAAATGATGAATACATATCTGACATAACAATTGATGAAGGATCTAATTTTACTCGTTTTCTACTGGCAGAATCAATAAGTATGTTATATCAGTTGATATACAAAGAAGAGAAAGAAACAGCTAAGTTACCAATTGAATCAATGGCAGATCGATATACAAGAACTGGTTCTGGACGTCCTTTAATGATGAATAGAGCTCCTTCGAATAGCAAGTTTGGTATATGGGGTCACGATCTTGGCGATCTAGTTCTGCACACTGTTTACTATGATTCAGAACGAGATCTATACACTCTGGGAATCGATTCGTGAATTTTAAAATGGATGAGTTTTGGCTATCACAGAACAGGATGTGTCTTAGCTATCGCAACACAGAATTCGATGAACATATTCTGAGATATACACATCTTCATAATATTAATACTAGAACACACCAGTTGAAGGTTATTAATCTCATAATCTTTAAGAGAGTCATTTATCATTATGTTTATGACATAGTTCAGTTCTAATATCTAACATAATTTCGCAATCCTCTTCGGTGCATTGGTTAGACATTGCGACTCTTGTTTTGATGACAGTTTTAAAATCTTATGCTATTTCAATTTTGATCACTCCCTGAACAGATTAGGATCTAATATTCCTTGTCCAGACTTAACGATGTTACCATTGCCGTCTAGTCTTGTGGCAGGACTACCATTAGGACATACAAACACATAGCAATAGATAGGTGATTCATTCATTTCACACTTCTTCCTGCTGGAGAGCGCTGATAGCCATAGTAATATTGCTACCACGTTCAATATTACTAC
>SDBS01004012.1_pt1 | contig 14429 bp, 12 predicted proteins | sample 2277091 | NCBI WGS metagenome assembly SDBS01 (sample SAMN10404972, study PRJNA504765) | marine sediment metagenome | isolation source: marine sediment core GS10_PC15, 163 cmbsf | place: Arctic Ocean: Southern Knipovich Ridge | collected 2010
TAAACGTATTCATAATGATAACCCAAAATGGGATTAAAGACACTCCTGCTACTACACAAGCGATTATAAATAATGCACTTGAAATGGTATTAGTAGAACCGGTATTCATATTAACTGTTGTACCTAAGTTAGAAAAATAATCTTCGGTAAAAGAATAACCATCAGGATAAAAAAACATAGCTACAAACGTTATAATAATAAATTGAAGCCCTCCAAACACAGCTATTATGCAACTCATCCGTTGCCAAGATTTCAAATCATCTATTTTTAAAAAACCTACCATGATAATTCATTTATTAAAAATTATTTCAATAATTAAAAAGTTTACATTAAGTGTGTTTTATTTATATTCAAAATTACAATAGAAGCTATTTCTCATTATTTCGACAATTCTATGTAATCTCCATAATCTATATTTTTTAAATCCATAATTTTGATTAATTTTGGTTTAATAAAAAAGAATTATAATTAGATATTCATAGTGAATTATACTGAATAAGAGGAATTAAAAAATCAACAATCTTTATTAGTTAATTAAAATGATTAAAAAAAAAGACTTAGTAAAATCACCTAATTTAAAAAAAACATTTAAACTAATTAATCAACATTTATATGGGAAATTAAAATATACAGATACAGATACGCGAGCACGATCTAAAGAAATTATTAACCTTTTATTATGTAAATTAGTGGACGAAATAACTAAATCTGAGGATGATGAACTAGATTTTTATATCAGAGAAAATGAGACTGATCAAGAGCTTTTAAGCCGTATTCAATTGTTTTTCGAAAATAATGTTAAGAAAAAATATTATGATATCATAGGAGACAACGAACAAATTGGCTTGAATGAGGATTTAATCGCTTTTATAGTCAAAGAATTACAAGAAATCTCAATTTTTGATTCATCTAAAGATATTTTAAGCGATGCATTCGAGATTTTTGTAAGTAAAATCTTAAAAGATGAAGGTGGACAATTTTTTACACCTCCAAATATCATTAAATTTATGGTAAATTATTTAAATCCAGGAAATAACTCTAAAGTTCTGGATCCTGCATGTGGTCATGGAGGTTTTCTTCTTGAAACTAAAGAATTATTTTGGTCCAAAATAAACAATGAGCAAAAAAAAGTAGAAGCAATTTCCAATTTACATGGCATAGATAAAGACTTGTTCTTAACAAGAATTTGCAAATTATACTTAGAAATCTTGAGTGGGGGTAAATCGAATGTATTTTGTGAGGATTCTTTGGACGCCATAAGTTACCGGGATCAAGCAAGAAGTATAATCAAAGATAATTTTTTTGACTGCATTCTGACTAATCCCCCATTTGGAGCAAAAATTCCAATAAATAATAAAGATTTACTTTCCAACTATGAATTTGGATATATTTGGAAGAATAATAATGGAATTTGGGAAAAGTTAAAGAATCTTGTAAAACAACAACCCCCTCAAATATTATTTATTGAAAGATGTATTCAACTACTTAAAAATGGCGGAAAAATGGGGATCGTTTTACCAGAGGGTATCTTTGGAAATCCCTCAGATAGATATATTTGGGAATATCTTATGTCAAATGGAAAAATTCTAGGAATAATCTCCTTAGATCAAAATACTTTTCAGCCTTACACGTGTAATAAAGCCTCTATTCTGTTCTTCCAAAAATTAAGAGTCATCCCAGATGATTATAAGATTGATTTTGCTATTATTGATAATGTGGGACATGATAAAGATGGTAAAACTCAGTATAAACTGAAAAAAGACGGTACTAAAGTAATTGACTATAACGGAAACCCTATTATTAATGATGATTTGATAGATCTTCATACTCAACTTAAGGAAGCTGAAGCGTTTGATTACCATAAAGATCAACGGATCTTTAATATCAACCTTAGCCAAATTAAAAATAAAATCTTTATCCCAAATTATTATACAGGCGTGGAGAAGACAATAAAGAATCTATCTGAAAATAATGATATTAATTTGATTTCAATCAAAGAATTAGTTCAAAAGAAAATCATATTTTCTAATAAGGGAGGATATATTCCGCGGGGAAATGAAATAGGATCTCATGTTTATGGGTTAGGAGAAATACCTTTTATTCGTACTAGTGAAATTTATAATTGGGAAATTAATTTAGATTCACATAAAAAGACAAGTGTGGAGGTTTACGAGCAATATAAAACAAAACAAAATATTGAAGAAAAGGATATCCTTTTAGTTAAAGACGGCGGTCCAAATTTAATTGGAAATACAGCCTTCATAACGGAGCTTGACACAAAAATTATAATTCAGAGCCACATATTTCAAATCAAAACACTACCAAACGAAGCTTTCATTGATTCATACTTAATCTTATATCTATTAAATTTGGAAATAATACAAAAACAAATTCAAGCAATAACTTTTATACAAGGAACAATTGCGACAATTGGAAATAGAATAATGGATGTTGTTCTACCAATTCCTGCTGATATTGAAAAAAGAAAAGAAATTTCAAATTATATTAAGAGCATTATTGAAAATAAGACTGAAACTAGAAGCAAAATTAGTAATTTATCGTTAGAATCTTTCGTTTAAACTCAAATGTTGTAATAAGTTTATAACTTCACTTACATTATACGAGCCTATTGTGAATTCTGCTGTTACTGAGAATATTATGATTATACCCTTATAGTCTTGTTTTAAAACCAGTCGTGGAATATTTCAGATAATCTTTAATCCCGATTGTTCTTATATTTTTAACACCAAAATTAATTTTAACAATCTCCAATAGATAATCTAAGTAAGATTTATGTATTTTGAAATTAAATTCCTTTTCTAAATGATTAGTAATTAAATCAGAATCTATTGTTAAATCTTCTCTAAATTTGCTGGCAAAATCTGCTATGGATTTTGATAATGCAAACATTTTACGCATTTCATTATTGAGTCCAATGTAGCTTATTGTTGAATCAGTTTCCATAAAAAAATTACTAACCATTTGTTTTTCTAATTTTAATTTTTTAGGATTGATGATTTTCTTATTATCTCTTACAATCTTGTTACCCTCAAAAATTATATGTTCCTTATAGTTCTTTTTATTGCTTCCATACTCTTTATTCGAAACTATTGATATATCTGCATCAAAAGAACCGTGAGTTAATTGTTTGAAGAAATTATGGAAATCCTCATATAAAAAGGATAAATCTGAGATTATTGCTATTTTCTTCTTATAAAAAATTGATTTAAGAACATAAGTTATTAAATTCGCAGAAAAATTAAGCTTAATTGTATCTATATTCAATAAATCTTTTGATGGAATTTTTTTTGCTTCATTATCTTTAATTGGAGCCATTTCCGGGATTTTAATTTGAAAATCCGCAATGAAATAATCTCTAATTGCAAGATTTTTATCTACATATACAATAATAGAGTGATTACAGATAGTTCCGAAAGGAACATTGATTGCAAGAAGTCCACGTGTTACATTTTTAAAACTGTCCTCTGGAATTTCAATTTTTCCTTTTTGTTTACACGAAGGGCATGCAATTTGTATAATTGCCAAGTATTTCTAACCTCACTTATTAATTAAAATTAAAATAGCCTTGTCTCATATAAGACTTTTAAAATATCCATTAAGATAATAGTAATTTCCGTATTAAAATACTTACTACAAAATCAAAAAAAATGCAAAAAAATAAGTACTTCGACGCTGTATCATATTGGGCAGTTCTAATCGTCCTTTGCAAACTAAATATAAAGTAGAGAAGATGAACATTGTTTATTTATAAAAATATAAAAATAAAAAAAAATTGTAATTAAATCATTTAGTTTAGGTTTTTATTTTTAAATCCCCATCTCTAATAATTTTTGTTTATTTGCTAAGGAGGTTTCTCTGTCCAGTTGATACATAATAGCAAATATAACGATACCTAGAATCGTAATTACAAGCGGTATTATTGACATAGCGAATTTTAACCCAAAAATAGCAAGAGAAGTTTGGTTTGTACCTTTTGCAGGCTCGTAGCCAAAATATCCCCATACAATTACAAAAATGAGAATTTGAAAAAAATATGCAAATGCTGAAAATACCCGTAAAATTCCAATGTAGCTTCCTTCCTCTCGTTTACCTGAATTTGCAGCGGCGTTATCAATAGCTTCAGCTTGAACTAGATTAAAAATTATTCCCCAGCATGCGCTATACATAATGCCCGCAAGACTAAATACAATTACAACTCCGGTATAATCTGTTACAAAAAAGAACGCAAAATATGTAATTGCAGCAGAGGCGAGAGCAATTATATATGCTTTTTTTAAGTCAATTTTTCTTGGCAATTTAACCCATAACGGGATCGAGATAAGAGCAAATGCTAGGGCTAATAATGATGGTAGTACCATAACTTCTATACCTAAACCTAATCCATGCAATATGAAAAAGGCCATTCCTGCCGAAAAACATAACGCTGCTGTTGCCCAACATAGAAATGCAATTATTATTGCCATCCAATTTCTATCTTTAAAGACTCGAACCACTACTTCTTTTATGGGGGTCGTTTCTTTAACTTCTTTGTCTAATTTAACGCGTAATTCTCTCATTTCTTTTGTTTCACGTACACCCCTGCTATAAGGTATTATTAATATATAAGCAATGATGGTAATGAAAATAGCAGCAGCTAAAAAAGCGTTTGGATTAGTTACCCCTCCTGAACCTGCGATAATTAACGGTATAGTAATGGCTCCAAAGATCTGAGCGGTAATCGTTATGAGCATTGTAATTCCGCTAACAGTAGCTCTTTGATCATCATGTCTAAATAAATCAGGAAAAAGGGATGCGTGGCTTATTTCGCGAAGAGTCGCGAAAGTTTCGTATAAGCACATCATAATTGTGATCCATATGGCGGCAAAAATTGCAGAGGTAAAGATCGGAGAGATCTGAGAGATCGGAAGAAAAACTAAAAGGAGGGGTATCGGCCCAAGGATCGCCCCAATTATAATCCATGGATAGCGTTTTCCGTATTTTGCTGTAAATCTTTTAGATCGATCTGTAAGGTAGCCAAGTAAAGGATCATTGAAACCATCTACAATAGAATAAGTAAGATACATTAATGGTATCCATAATATCGGAATCAAAAGCACTGCAACAGCAAAAAATTGAATTTGTCCCCAAAGGCCGAACATTAAAATACCGAAAAAAGAGGATAAAGAGAATAATATTTCTGTTTTTTTATCGGGTCTTTTAAATGTCTTCTCGATATCAAGATCGATAGTTGATTCTGTCATGTTCATTCATTTTTTTTTTTTAAAATTTTTAATATTAATTTTATTTTGGATTTTCAATCATAATAACTTTTTCTAATTATTTTTTTATGGCTTATTTTTTTATGGGAATTGTACTGTGTATTGCCACATCTAATATCAATTCGTGAACCAAAGGAGATGTTAGAATTTCGAGCAGAATTAGACGAGAAAGAAGAAAGTATATCTTCATTTACGGAAGTACTGGATCGAACTTTAAGGGATAAAAATTGGATGTTTCATCATTGCTTATCTAGCTTATGTGGTAAATGTATAACCATCGGGATTTAATTATTATAGAATCTATAATTTATTGTAAATTTTAAAATATAAGTAAATACAAATTAAACCAATATATAATAAATAAAAAAAATTCAATAATAGAAATTGGGTGAAAAATATTGAGAAAAGTAGCTATAGTTGGTGTAGGGATAACTCCTTTTAAAGCCAGGTATTTAGATAAAACTTATTTCGAACTTGCGTATGATGCTACTAAATTAGCATTAGAAGACTGTCAAGCAGATATAACTCATCATGATCTTGAATCTACTGTATATGGAATATATAATGAACTATTTGAGCGCCAGTTTATGCCTGATATATTCATAAATAGTTATATAGGGATGAATAATAAACCTGGTACGAGAATCGCATCTGGTGGCGCGACTGGTGGTTATACTGTCAGGATGGCTTATGCAGAAGTGGCTTCTGGTCTGTCGGATTTATGTTTATGCTTGGGGGTGGAAAAATGTGCCGATTGCTATGACGAACAGACGGGAGCGGCAACACCTGAAGTGTTAAATGCAATCGCATATTCTGCGGATATGACATATGAATATCCCATGGGTGTTATGGCAGCGTCCTCTTATGTTTCTATGGTAAATGCTCATTATGAGGAATTTGGAAATCCAACAGAAGAGCAAATGGCATTAGTTTCTGTAAAAAATCATGGTAATGCGATCAATAATCCTAAAGCGCAAGCTCCAATGAAGATTACGGTAGAAGATGTAATGAATTCGAGAATTATCTGTTATCCATTCAAATTATTAGATTGTTGTTTATATTCTGAAGCATCTGCAGCATTAATCTTAGCAAGCGAAGCAAAAGTTAAAGAACTTAAGATTGATAACCCTATTTGGATTACTGGAGTGGCAGCTGCAAATGCTGATTGCTTTATAGGAAATAGGGAAGATCTGGGAAGACTTTATTCAAACATATATGCCGCAAAAGCTGCCTATAAAATGGCTGGTCTAGATTATGATAAAATCAAAGATCAAATAGATGTCGCTGAATTACATGATGCCTTTTCGGGACAAGAAGTAATATCTTATGAAGAATTAGGATTTGTTCCATTTGGAAAAGGTGGCGAGTGGATTGAAGGTGGCGGGCCTTTAATGGATGGAGAATTGCCATGTTGTCCCAGTGGAGGCTTAATCGGTTGTGGACATGCTGTAGGTGCAACAGGTATAATGTCAACAGGAGAAGCAGCTCTTCAAATAAGAGGAGATGCAGGTAAGCATCAAATCAAAACAATTGAAAATGGAAGAGGTATTGCCCATTCGATTGGAGGTCCCGGAGCGGCCTATGCCGCAATAATGGTTTTGGCAAACGAGGAGGGGTTGAAATAAATGGAATTTCAAGCACATGAAATAAGAGATAAAATCCAAATTAATTATAAATATACAATGGGAGGTCAATCTAAATTTTTTATTGAAATAATGAACAATAAGAAATTATTGGCTACAAAATGTACTAAGTGCGGTAAAACTTGGATGCCACCCCGAGTTAATTGTTCTGAATGCTACGAACCTGCTGATTGGATTGAAATGAAACAAACCGGAGTAATTGAAGTGAGTACAATAGTATGGTACACTACTTCAGCTTTTATAAAAGCAATTCCTTACGGTGTTGGGTTTATTAAATTGGATGGAGCTGACACTGCCCTACTTCAGGGTATTTTTTCAGAAAATTTAGTCCCTTCTAAAATCAAAAAAGGGCAGAAGGTTAGGGCTGTATTTGCAAAGGAAAGAGAAGGAAAAATGACCGACTTTTTCTTTGTTCCAGAAGAAGAATACGAGACTTGGATTAATAAACCAGAATATGAAGGAGAATAAAAAATGGGCGTAGCAAGCGAGAATTTAGGAAATATTATTGAAAAATTGAATACCATCGAAAAGGCTCAAGCTGTATTTATAACCAACATCGCGGGAAAAGAAGTAAACTGGGAGATGACTTTTCAATTTAATTTAGATAATGAAGAACCGTTTTATGTAGAAATCAAGGAGCGAAAAGCTAAAGTAGTTATAGGAACGATTTTAGAAGCTGAAAATGTTATGTCTGGTGATAATAATGCAATACTAAGAATTTGCGAGGGAAAGGGGGATTTTACCCATGCAATCAGTAGAGAACAGATAACTGTAGAGAAAGGTAAAGTTATGGATGTCATCCGTCTTACAAGAGCTATCACAGTTGTTTTGAAGACAAAATAACTTTTTTATTTTTTTTTCTTGTTTTTTTATCAATAATTCTGTCGAGTCTTCAATTTATTGGTTTTTTATATAAAAAATCTTTTTTTATATCATTATAAATATTATTCAAATTGTTTATCTCCTTCGGTACTGCACTTTTTTTCAGTGTAATTTGTAATTTTATAATTCATATACTTTAGAAGGTTAAAATATATAAATTATCAAAATTAATTTATTAATATATAAACCAATCCCTTAAATGATTGTATGTGTTATTATATTACAGTTACTTTACCTAAAGATACTAAACTAGAAGGATTTAAGCATATAATTAATAAATATGAAATGGGTTTCTTTCCAATAAACAATAAGCACATTAAGTCCCAGCTTCGACCTGATGAACTGTATTTACGAGCAACAAAAGGTCATTGTGATTGTGATACTGTTTTAGGAACCTCATCAACGAGTCATATGTATCAATCTTTAATCAATTCCAAAAAAGTTAAAAAATTGAGAACCAAGAAGTGGAGCGATGAAGAGATTGAAAATTGGATAGCAGAAAAAATAAAAAATAAAAGTAAGGATTTGGGAAAAAATTGGCCTCAGTTCCGTGAAAAAGAAGCCACGCGATGGATAAATTTTTTACGCGAGATGCTTGATATAAATAAGAACTCTCGTATAGGACTATTGAAACACTGGTACTCAGGGGCACTGGGAACAGAACAATTTGCTATTAAAGAGAAAAAAAGAATTAAGATCGGTTTAGTTGATACAGATTTGTTACTAAAATTAGATGAAGATATTCTCTACGAGTTTTTTATTCCATTTTCTCGATAGTGTTTATTAAATTTTACAACAAACATCTGTTGAATTCTCAAAACTTTTTTGAAAAAAATTAAATATATGACAAAGAAATGTAAGATGTGAAGTTTCAAAAAGACACATAAGTCAATATCTATTTTTCATAAGAATGTCCAAATTATGAATTTAAAATACATTTATAATAAATTCTAATTAGATATTACTTAGTAAATTACAAATTAAATTTAAAAAAAAAATAGGTGAAATAACAATATCAAAAATTTCTCTTGATGATGAACAAGATATTTATACAAAAAAGATTTTTGGGTTGGCAAGAACCGAATATGAATTTTGGGTCGGTTTGTCAATGGAAAAATTCTATGATGGTTTAGAAAATAAGAAATTTATAGGATCAAAGTGTTCCAAATGCGGGAAGGTATTTTTACCACCGAGAAACAGATGTGGAGATTGTTTTGCAAAAGCTGAAGAATTTACTGAATTACCTGAAACAGGTGTGTTGAAAAATTTCACGGTGACAAATTATAAAATTGTTGAACGCAGGAAATCAAAAAGAAAGGATATTTATGTAATTGGATTAGTTCAAGTTGATGGAGCTGATACCGCTATGGTACTGTCTATTTTAAATGTTAATCCAGATGATTTAAAAGAAGACATGAAAGTTAAAGTTGTATGGGCACAAGAAACTAAAGGTCATCCGGATGATATTGCGGGTTTTGAGCCCGTAGGAGGGAATTGATAATGGAAAGAGTAGGAATAGTTGGATATTATCAAGTTCAGCCGGCTATGGAGATAATGATGAGTCCATATGAAATGATATTTACTGCTGTACGTGGAGCCCTGGATAATGCAGGACTGAAAAGAAAGGATATTACAACAGTAGTAACATGCACTAATGATTTTTATGATGGGAAAACAATTTCAAATTGTTTTAAAGTGGAGGCAGGAGGAGCTTATTTGAAAGATGAGACTAAAGTGGAACAAGATGGTGCTCATGCTGTTATGTATGGATTGTATAGAATTTTATCAGGTAATCATAAACTAGCTATGATATATGGGTTTAGTGCTCCATCTTGCTATCCGTATGAAACAGTTAGAATGTTGGAAACGGATCCTACATTTGATAGAACAAAAAGTCTGATAAATCCTTATACTACTGGAGGGATGCAAATGAGAGCTTATTTGAAAACTTATGGGGTGAAAGAAGAGGATATTGCGAAAGTTGCTGTTCGAAATTTTAAGAATTCGGCCAAGAATCCTTTAGCATTACCAGAGGCTAAAAAATCTGATATCTCAGTTCAAGATGTTTTAAGTTCCGATTTTTTAAGTAGTCCTTTAAGGGAATTGATGTATCCTATACCTTGTGATGGTGCGACTGCATTAATTTTAGCTCCAGAAAGACAAAGTAAGAAAATTACGGATAAACCCGTATGGATTACAGGTGTCGGGCAATGCCAGGAAACTTATTATTTAGGTGATAGAGATTTAAGTATTAGTGTTTCAATGGAAAAAGCTGCTGAAAAGGCATATAAAATAGCAGGAATAAATGATCCTAAAAATGAAATTGACGTTGCTGAAATATTTGGACATACTGCATGTGAGGAATTAATCTTAGCTGAAGCAGCGCAATTGGAAGATAAAGGAAAAGGAGTTTCTTTACTTGATTCTGGACCTTCTTATAATCCCTCTGGAGGTGCTATGAGTGCTTTTACTCCATGTGCATGCGGTCTAAATAGAATAGTAGAAGCTACTAAGCAACTTCGTGGAGAGGCAGATGGTTATCAAATCGCTGGAGCAAAAAAAGCAATCGCATCTGGACAGGTTGGTTTTTGTGCTCAAAATAATATAATATATGTTTTGGAAGGAGGAGAAATATAAATGGCAAAAGTACAACCGGCAATAATTTCAGCAGGTTTCTGTGAACATGCATCTAAGCGATCTGATGTTAACATGGCTGAATTAGTTAATGAAGCAATAGAAGATTGCATTACAAAGGCTAATATTGATTCGAAAGAAATAGATGCTGTCGTCAATGGTAATATGCCCGGATTTGAGGGTGTTAGTATGCCTGAACTTTGGATGGGTGATCACATGGCTGCTAAAAACAAGCCAATGTTAAGGGTTACGACCGGAGGAACTACGGGAGGTTCTGTCACAATTGCTGGGTATTATAGCGTTGCATCAGGATTATACGACATGGTTTTAGCAGTTGGTTTTGAACAACAATCACTCGGCGATACAAGTTTAGGTTTAGCTTCTGTAGGATTAGGAGAGTTCTCAATTTTTCCTGATGTAGGCTATACCGTCGAAAGATTTTTATCAAACATGGGCGCCGGGGCCGCAATTGGAATTGCATCTTATCAAGCCATGAATTATATGAGGAGGAGTGGAGCAACTGAAGAAGATCTCGCACGAGTAGTCGTACAAAATAGAAGAAATGCCGCTAAAAACTGGTACACTCATTTAAAAATGCCCACAATTACTATTGAGGATGTGTTAGATACTCCATATTTATCATTTCCTTTAAGGTATGGAATGGTATGCCCTGCCACAGATGGTGCTTGCGCAATATTGATTACAACCGAAGAAAAGGCTAGACAAATAGCTGATATTCCTGTTTATATTAACGGTGTTGCCAGTATTAGCAATGAATCTGCCATCATTGGAATGGATTGTGCAGGGGCTGGACAACCTGATCCATGTGAACAATTAGGAGCAGTAAAGTCTGCTGAAATTGCTTATGGGCAAGCAGGTATTTCTTTTCCTAATAAGGAGATCGATTATGCAGAGGTTTACTCACCATTTCCAAACCAAGAATTAATGTGGGTAGAAAGAGTTGGGCTTTTTGAAGAAAATACTGCTCCAGAAGCTTACAGAAATGGAATAACTGCCCTTAATGGAGAATTACCAATAAACTGCTCTGGGGGAGTTAATTCTACGAATGCAATAGGTGCATCCGCCATGGAAAGACCAGCAGAAGCGGCTCTACAAATAATGGGAAAAGCAGGTAATCAAGTACCTAAAACTGTTCATACTGCTTTAGGACATGGTTGGGGTGGCTCTATTAATTTAATTACTCATGTGGTTATGTCTGATGAACCACAAAGAAAATGGAGGTAAAAAAATAATGCCACTACCAGAATATGTTAAAAAACAATACAAGAGGACCAGAACACTCACCGGTTATTGGTATCTAATTAATTATAAATACAAATTCAACTTATCTAGAACAAAAGTCTTTTTAAAAGGATTAAAAAAAGGCCAAGTTTTAGGGTTAAAATGTAGATCATGTAATACTGTATCATTCCCGCCAAGATTAATTTGTGGGAAATGTCTTGTAAAACCTGATCAATGGGTTAGATTACCTGAAACTGGTACTATTGCTACAGGATCAGCCACATATGAAGCAGATGATAAAAATCGTGAAAGACCCTTGCCAGTTATAGCTGTGCGTCAAGATGGTGCTGACACTATTTGGTTACATAACATTACAAAGGGGATTGACTTTCATTCTATTTATATTGGTATGCCTGTAAAAGCCGTATGGGCAGAAGAAAAAACTGGATCATGGTTTGACATCGATCATTATGAACCTATAGATGATCCGGCACGAGAGCTTAACGAAGAAGAGAAAGAAAAGTAAAAATACAACACGTTTCTAACTAATTTTTTTTTTTATTTTTTAAAAATATTTATTTAATTTTTATATAAAATTTTAACATTACGATAGCACAATGAAAGAAAATATTATTGTTATTGGGGCTGGAATTGGCGGATTAAGTTGCGCCGCCTTGTTAGCTCATGTAGGACATAAAGTTACTGTTTTAGAAAAAAACTCTTTTATAGGTGGTGCTTGTAGTTCTTATCAAAAACAAGGTTATACCTTTGATCGAGCAGTCCATATGTTTTCTTCTGGATTAAATGGTCCTTTTGGTAAAATTTTTAATAGATTGGGATTAGATTACTTAAAATTTGTGAAACATCTCAATGAAAGATCTGCTATGAAAATATATAGACAAGACGGTTATGTTCCAACCAATTTTAACATTAATTCAATGACCAAAGTATCGGAACCCACAAATACCGGCAAAGAAGGTTTTAGTTCCTTTTATACAAAAAAAACTATAAAAGATTTTACCACAGTAATGACAAAAATCATAACAATGAATAAAAGAAAGTTAAAAACATTATACTATGAGAATTTAACAGTTTCACAGTGGTTAAATCAAATAACGGAAGATCCTTTTATTCATGGTATTTTGGCATTTCTATTAGCTGGTATGTTCGCTATCGGTATAACAAAAGCGAGTGCTGCTGAATTTATTCATTGCTTTAAAGCCGAAATGCTTTCAAAAGAAGGATATCAATATCCTGTAAGTGGTGCTGCTCAAGCAATTCCAAATGCTATGGCCAGAGGGATTGAGCATTATGGTGGAAAAATTCTCACAAATTCGCCAGTTAAGAGCATTGTTATAAAAGGGAATAAGGTTCAAGGAGTTTTAGTTAGAAATAAACTTATAGAAGCGCCAATTGTTATTTCTAATCTTTCACTAAAATGGACTATTCTTAATTTAGTTGGACGAGATTTTTTTGAGAAGAAATATTTGGAAAAAATTGAGAGTTTAACACCATCTTTATCTTCAATGACATTTAAGCTTGCGTTAAAAGAGCCTATTATTGAAAAGTGGGCATTGATTAATTGCTATCATCCAACTTTACATGATTGGGGAGATAAATATGGTCCGGGAGCTCCGCTTTCAAATGGATTTTTTGGGCCAGTATTATCTAATATTGATTCTAAGGTTGCTCCTCCTGGACATCAAACTGTAATCTTTGGAACAATAACCCCCGCTAAGGGACCAAATTGGGAAAAGTGGAAGGATGTATATTGGGAAGATATTAAATCTTTTTTTCCGGATTTAGAAAAAAAACTAGATTTCGTGGATGTTTCATTTCCCAAAGATAATGCTGGCGCTTCAGGAAAACCTTCAGGGCCAGTTGAGGGTTTAGGTTTAATTCCAAGTCAGACCGGGAATAATAAACCTTCATCAGTATTGCCTATCGAAGGACTTTATGCAGTAGGAGATACATGTGGTCGAAATTCGCATGGGATCGGCGTTCAGCTTGCTGCTGACTCTGGTATCAACTGTGCTGATGCTATTATAGGGAATATCGACAAAAGTGAGATTTGAAAAATAAAGTCAAATTATTTTACTCTTATATCAAGAAATCTCTAGTTTAATCTTTATATATTAAAATGATTAATAATTAATCAATAATATAAATCCATAACAATTAAAAAGAGTTATAAAATAAAATGTCAGAAGGTTCTAATAAGTTAGTTATAAGTGCCGCTCTAGCTGGTGCAGCAACTGTTAAACAACAAAATCCTGCTGTTCCTTATACTGCTGAAGAATTTGGTGACGAAGCTAAGAAATGTTATGATGCAGGAGCTGCAATTGTTCATATTCACTTTAGAGATCCAGTGAAAGGCATTCCAACACCTGATATAGATACTATTAGAGCAGGATTAGAAAATATCAAATCAAAATGTCCAGAAGTGATAATTAATCTAAGTACTGCTATTAGTGCGGTAGCAGAACAAAAAGAAAGAATTAAACCTGTTCAAACTTTTAAGCCTCCTTTAGCTTCATTAAATACTAATTCGATGAATTTCAGTGTTGGGGATTATAAAACTGGAAAAGTTAATCTCGGTCCAAACAATATCTTTGCAAACCATTTTGGTATGATTCAAAAATTTGCCAAAACAATGAAAAAAACAGGAACAAAACCAGAACTTGAAGTCTATGATTTTGGTGGTTTGTATAATATCCTATTTCTGAATAAACAAGAAGGACTTTTTGAG
>SDBS01004014.1_pt1 | contig 14428 bp, 8 predicted proteins | sample 2277091 | NCBI WGS metagenome assembly SDBS01 (sample SAMN10404972, study PRJNA504765) | marine sediment metagenome | isolation source: marine sediment core GS10_PC15, 163 cmbsf | place: Arctic Ocean: Southern Knipovich Ridge | collected 2010
CGGGAACTCCGCCGAGGATCCGGATTGCGTAGCTGATTGGCAGTAAGCGAATCTCGATCGCATTTGTGACCCCCGGGGGTCGTGAAACAAGTATCCAGGCTGTCTCCGCGTCGGTCCAGCGGTAGGCCCACCTTGGGTTGCCGACCCAGGAATCCCAGATTTCCTCATCAGCCCAGCCTTCGACGTGGCTCCCGCGCGACACGTCGGGAGGATCCCATGGGTCCAGGGTCGCGCCGCCGAGAGAGAGGTCGAGCACCACGTTACGGTCCGCGTCCAGCACCTTCGATACCGAGCTCAACGGGATACTCACGCTGCTCTCCGCGCCGAACACCAGGTGCATACGGCCACCCTCGAGATCCACGCGGTGGTCGACGACCCGGATCTGCTTCCCCCAGGTGAAGACCACGTACTCGTCGGCGGCGGCTGCAACCGAGAACGAAGCGGTGGCAGATGAGGCGACAGCGATTGTCACGACACTGACGGCAAGCGTCGCCACCCTACGGAAGCATGACCCGCTGGATTCCATTGCGACCTCACGTGCCGAAGCCACGGCCGGGAATCAGGCGCGCTTCAGCATGAACAAGATCCCCCGCGCGAATTCCGAAGTCAACCGGATTGTGCACGGCGAAGGCCTTCCCGGCCCTCTCTCTGGAGCTTCACACGGCACCTCCGAGGGGATCCCCACGGAACCGTGGCAGCACTCGATTGTCTCCCTCGCGATCCTCAGAGTCAGATGGGCTCTCGTGTCTTCTCGAGCGCGCTGATACCGTCTTCCAACCCTGCTAGGCTATTATTCTTCCGGAGGACCGGGTCCGGCAAGGATGGGAGGCCCTTCTACCCACTGCATGCTACAGGCTTCGATTGTGATGACACGGCTGGTTCCCCGCATTCTCTTGGCGCTCATCCTTGGGCTGTCCGTCAGTGCCGTCGGCTGTCCAGGCTGTCCATCGGGCTCGAGGTCGACGGGCTTGGTCCTGCGGTTCATAGAGGACGACCCCCAGATACCCTTCGATCAGGCTTCATTGTTTTATCTGACGCCGGCGGCGACCTCGTCGATCCTGACTCTCGGTGACTTGAACTCGTGGCGGCCTTCCGGGACGGGGCAAGAGTTCGTCGTCGAGGAAGGTGGCGCCACCCTGAGATCATCGAGCAGGGCAGCTGCGCTCAGGAAGAGCGTGGATTTCGACGCCGACGCAATCGATGTCCTCGAGATGGCGCTAGTAGCTTCCGATGGAGATGATCCTCGTATTCGGCTCTTCTGGAGCCATGCTGGCGAGCAGTTTTCGCCCGACCGACTGGTTCTCGGTCGCGTCACCGAACGCTCCGGCTCTCGAGTTCGCTATGAGTTCAGCCTGCGCGGTCACCCGGAGTGGACAGGTCGAATCTCCCGGCTAAGGTTCACATTCGTGCTTCAGTCAGACGAAGTCCTTCTTCGGACCATCATGCCGATGAGGGAGAATGTGGACGAAGAACAATTGGCTCGGATGACCGCACTGGGTGCCAAAATCGAGCTGGACAGTGAGCTCAGAAACGCTCTGCCCGGACTTCCCGGAGTCCCTTTGGAGAAGACCCTGACACCTCCTGCTGGGAGCAAGCTTCGATTCGGTTACGGTCTGCGGCCGCGTGTGTCCGACCCAGTGACCTTCGTTGTCGATGCAGTTTCCGCCGGTGGCTCGACGAGGCGGTTGTTCGAGGACACGCTGGCCAGCGGCAACGAGCAGCCCGGTTGGCATGAAGCCGAGGTGGACCTGGGTGCCTTTGGCGGGCAGCAGATCCTGCTGCGGCTGACAACCATGGCGGACGTCGCGCCCGATCGGATCGATGGTCTTGCCCTGTGGGCCAACCCCGAGGTGGTTTCCCCGCCGTCAGCCCAAGCTCCGCCAAACATCGTGCTGATCTCTATCGACACTCTCCGTGCTGACCGGCTCTCGCTCTACGGATACCATCGGTCCACGTCGCCCAACCTCGATGCCTGGGCCCGGCAGGCGGCCACCGTCTTTCAGACCACTGTGGCTCAAGGCTCGTGGACATTGCCCTCACATGTTTCCATGCTGACAGGGATCAACGCCCACCGGCACGGTGCCAATACGAGCCCCGCCAGCCCATCGCTGGAGTTTCTATCTGACACTCTACGCGATGCGGGGTACGCAACCTTGGCGGTAACAGGGGGTGCTTCGATTCATCCCAGCTTCGGCTTCAGCCAGGGATTCGACCGCTACCGGTTCTGGGAAGGGACGGGAGCCGAGCGCAAAGAAGAGCTGGAAACCGGCTTGGCTAAGGCATTGCAGTGGATCGATGGGCACCGTGACCGGCCGTTTTTTCTGTTCTTCCACACCTACGCGGTTCATTGGCCCTACAGATCGCGGCAGCCGTACTACGCTCAATTTACTTCCCTACCGCCCACGACCCAAGTGAAACCACGTGAGGGGCCGGAGCCTGAGCCGGAGGATGGTAATCGCATTACCATGAGATTCGACACGCTCGAGGCGCAAGGGGACTTCGAGGAGCTTTCGAGTGGCGAGTTCAGAGAGCTCGTTTCAGCGGCGTACGACAGCGGGATCGCGTACACCGACGCGCAGCTCAGCAGGCTTCTCGAAAAACTCGATGAAACCGGGCTCAACGAAAACACCCTTGTCGTGATCACCTCTGATCACGGGGAGCTGCTCGGAGAGCACGGTTTGGCGTCTCATCTGTATCTGTATGATGAAAACCTCCTCGTACCCTTGATCATCGCATCACCCGACGGGCGGGGTGCGGGTCAAACAGTTCGGCAACAGGTCCGGTCAATCGACATCGTCCCCACCATCCTCGAGCTCGCTGGCATGGACGCGCTGGTCGGAATCGACGGACGATCTCTCGTTCCCATGATGGATGATCCGTCGTCTTCGTCCGGTCCACCGCTAGTGGCCTGGAGCTATGCAGCCGCTTCGAACTACGGCATTTCGCTGCGTACGGACAATCGATCGAAATACATCTACTACGACAGCGTCTGGGCGCCCATAGCTGGAACCGAGCAGCTCTATTCGCTGCAGCCGATTCCCGACGAGATGGAGGACCTCGCAGCCTCAGCAGTCGAGACGGGCGAACTGAGGCGCCTGTTGCGTGAATCGTACCTCGCCGAAGCGTCGGGGCTCAGGATCCAACTTGAAAACGGCGGCACGTCGGACTTCAGCGGAATCATCAGCGGTCCGATGGTCAAACCCGCGACCGTCAAATCCGTTGACCTTCCGCCCGAGTATTACCTCGCCCGCCAGGGGAGTAGTGCGAGCTTTCGTGTGCCTCCTGCAGGGATGTACACGCTGTTTCTCATCGAAGCCGATCGACTCTGGCTCGAGTTGAGTCTCGCAGCTGAGCGACAAGACGGCACTTTGCTCACCTTCGATGAGCGAATTGACGTTGCCGACCTCGAGGGCAAGCTGGTGTTCGCACTCACAAATGCCGGCTGGGTAAGAACCACTGAGGAAGCTCAGCCACAGACTTATGTTGCTCTGTGGTGGGGAGGTGAGTTCAGACCGCCGAAAAGTAGCCCCCTGGAGGCAGACGAGGAGCTCCTGCGGCAACTGCGCGCCCTGGGATATATCCGGTGATTTTTGATCACCCGGCTTCACTGGGGTCTGCATCCACGATGCTGTGTGCGATGCCTTGTATTCTGTTGGGAGGATTGGCAATCTGGTATCTTTACCGATATGCAATGGGGCAGCTTCGCATCAGTATTCTGTCCACCCTCCCCCCACTTAGATTCACTGAGGGCTTGGGTTTCGAATCGCGCCAACCGAAACAGCGTAGGTCCTCGAGGAACGCTCCTATGAGAGTTTGGGAAGCTCCCTGCAAGAACGGTCGCGGCCGCTCGGGAGGGTCACTCCCCCGTCTTCCTGCGCGACTGCTGTGGTCTTGCGCGCTCTCGGCACTGATATTGGCTGGAAGCGCCGGATGTGCGCCAACGCCGAGCGCTCCGCCGAGGTGGAACGTTGTGTTCATAGTGGTCGACACGTTGCGCGCGGATCATCTCCAGATCTACGGCTACGATAGATCAACCAGTCCCTACCTGGAGGAGTTTTCTCGCAGCGGTATTGTCTTCCAGGAAGGACGCAGCCAAGCCGGCTGCACATTCCCGTCGGTCAACTCTTATTTTACTTCGAGAGCACCGCAAGTATTCCTTCAGACAATGAAGGAATATGGCTGGGGCATACCGCAGTACATGCCCACTCTTGCCGAAATGTTATACGACGTCGGATATACTACCGCCGCAGTTTCGAGCAGCCCGATCATTCGGGTCAATCCCGGACCGCAGAACCCTGATGGCGGCTTTGGCGCTGGTTTTTCCGAGTTTGACGACAGCTGTGAGCGCGAGCCGGCGACGTGTATCAATGACAAGGCGTTTCAGTTCCTCGACCGTGCTGCGGAGCCATTCTTTCTTTACCTGCATTATTTTGATCCCCATGATCCGTATCAACCGCCGCCGCAGCATGAACGAGTGTTCGCGGCAAGGGGCTACGACAAGAGCTGGGTCGACGACGGCAGCCTGCTGCCGATCTACCATATGCTTTACACTGACGGCCCCGCAGTGGAGTTCACCGACGAAGATCTAGCGCATGCGATGGACCTGTATGACGAGGAGATCCTCTATTATGACAGCCAATTCGAGCGACTGATTGAACGGCTGAAAATGGATGGAGTCCTCGATCGCACTCTCCTCATCTTGACGTCGGATCATGGTGAGGAGTTTCTGGAGCACGATGATTTGTTCCATTGCAAGGATCTGATGTACGACACAGTCATTAAAGTTCCTCTTCTTTTTTGGATTCCCGGAGTGGAGCGTAACGGCTCGGTTTACGGCCTCGCCCACCTCCTCGACATCGTGCCGACCATTCTCGATTACCAAGGTATCGACGCTAGCCCCTATGTCCTAGAGGGAAAGAGTCTTCGACCACTCATTGAGGAGGAAGAGCCTGTCCATCAATACTTCTTTGGCGCACAAAGATACGTGAGAGCCGTGAGCGACGGGCGCTTCAAGTTGACCCACAACATCAAAACCCGTGAGACCCAGCTCTTCGATCTTCACAGCGATCCCCAAGAGCAGACCAACATCATTCTCCGCCGGCCGCGCCTTGCCGATGAGTTGACGGCGCTCTTGATGAGCTGGCTGGCATCTGTAGAAGAAGATGTTGACGTCGCCACGCGGATCGAAATGGGCAGTGATGTTACGGAGCGGTTGCGCGCTCTCGGCTATATCCATTGACGACTCGACTGCAGACGGCAAGTCCGGAACTATGGCTACTCGCCTGAACAAGCTCACAAGGGTCGGCACCCAGTGTCCAAGCCAGCTTTACCTCGTGAAATGAGCGAACCATCGATGTCACAAGTCGGCTGGTCACTTTTGGCTGGTCCCAGGCGGTATATGCGCCTCACTTCGGCAATCATGGCACTCGTCGCTATGATTCTGTGCACAGCATGTACTGCGAGCAACTCTCCTGGTGTTGACCCTACGGCTGATTATCAATGCGAAGACTGCAATGTCATCCTCATTTCCATAGACACACTGAGCGCTCCTCATCTCGGCAGCTACGGTTACTACAGAAATACTAGCCCTAATATAGATAGATTCGCCGAGGAAGCGGTCTTATTCGAAAGGGTCATGAACAACGGCGGCGGAACACTGGCCTCACATATGACAATGCTGACGTCTTTGTATCCTGAAACACATGAAATGATACCTACAGGGCCAGCGAAGGAGGAGGTCCGCCGCCTATCCGATGTCCGGATCACACTCGCGGAGCAGCTGAAAGACGAGGGATACGTCACTGCCGGATTCGCTGACAGCGGATGGATGGAGGAGCGTTTCGGCTTTGGCCAAGGCTTCGACATTTACGACGACGAACATGGCCATTTCAAGGTAATTCTCCCAAAGGTATATGATTGGCTGAGCGCCAACTACGAGAGCCAGTTCTTCCTTTTCATCCATACTTACGATGTGCATTCGAAAGCCGAGTACACCTACAGGTCACCTGAAGGGTTCAACGATCTGTTTTATCCAGAATACACGGGGGAATTTCGGGACTGCATCGGCGATAAGTGTGGATCTCGCCTCTTAGTGGAACTAAACAAGGAGATTGAACACCGGAACCTCCAAGTTGAAAGCGTACTGAGCGATGAGGCTATTCGCTACATGGTCGCTCAGTATGACGCCGGCATTGCATATGTGGATCACGAGTTGGGGAAATTGTGGGAGCGCCTCAAAGAGCTTGGGGTCTACGAAAAGTCGCTGATCATTCTGACGTCGGACCACGGTGAGGAGTTCTTGGAGCACGGCCTTTTCTTACACAGGCAGACATATGAAGAGGTCGCACATGTTCCTCTGATCGTGAAGTTTCCGTATGCGCGATTCGGAGGTCGGAGGATTAGTGGCCTAGCGGCTACCGTCGACATCATGCCGACGATACTGGATGTGGCTGGTATAGAGGCTAACCCGTGGATTCAGGGCTTGAACTTGATGCCCCTTTTCTTTGGACGCTCTCTGGGGCGCGATTCAGTCCACATATTCGGTGGGGGCTCCTGGTCGAGGCCAAAGCTCATGACCGAGAAGTGGTCCGTGGTGGTCGACAAGAAGAGTGGCCAGCCGATACAGGTCTTTGATCTCGAGGTTGATAATAGCGAGTTGAACAACGTATTTGAAGCGAATCCGGACGTCGCCATGGCGTTCAGCGAAAGGCTGGCTAGCTTGGAGGCAAGAGACCGAAGGTTATATCAGGACTTCGCGGCGGCGATCGGAGGCGATGAAGACATGCTTGTATTGGATGAAGAAACGCTCAAAAGGCTGAAGGCGCTAGGCTATATCCAGTAGAAACGAGGGAGGGGGCGGCGTAGTCGTTCGTGACGTGGCCGAACAGCTGCGACCGATCCGACGCCTGAGCAGTGTCAGAGCACATCTGAAGAGTCATATGCAATGTCGTCGGTTTCGTTCTCGGGCCCGGATTGGGCGAATTCGAGGTCGTCCTGAACCGTCCGAACAATCGTCTTGACCTCTGGATCAGAGAGATCGAAAAGGGCCGTTACCTTGCGGCTGGGTTCTAGAATGACGCGGAACATGCAGGCGTCAATAATGCGGTGCAGGTAGGATTCCTCACCATTCACCAGCCCCAACACGCCGGCGTTCGTAAAGAACACACCCGCGGTGAGGCGGTTTCGAAAAGGAAATCTCACCTCCACGGTTTGGCTAGCTTCCACATAGTCGAGTCCCTCACCTTCCGGATGCGTCACTTGGCCACCGAGCTCCACTCCCACAACGTTCTTTACCAGCATTCCGAATCTAACGCGGAACACGGGCTGGTCGAATGTGACTCGATACACGTAGTAGTAAAGCTGGCCCATGGTCAGGATGTTCACTGTGCGCCCGAGTTCGTCTTCAAAATGTACGGTGGAGATACGCGCTCCGAGCGAAACGTAACTCGTCGTACTCTCTGGCCGCATCGCCGAATCGTGAGTGGCCTCCTGCCCGGACGTGGTAGGCAGTGCGCTGGTCTCGAAGTGAATCGCTCGTGAGCCTTCCTCGTCCTCCGCGCCGGCCGACGGTTCTTGTCCCGTATCTCCGGTGAGTATTTCCCCCCGTATGCTTTCAGCCATGTCTCTTGGGGCAAAGATGAGCCTGTGGTATTGAGTGATGACCTCTTTCGGTTCCGCTAGTAGCAGACTCTGACCTTGGTCGAGTAGGAGCGCCCGACTGCAGGCCTGCGCCAGGAGCGAAGAATTGTGAGTGGCAAGCAGGACTGCGCATCCACGCCCTCTCATCTCATCAACGCGTGCAAAGCTCTTGCGGGCGAATGCCTCGTCGCCGACGCCCAGTGCCTCATCGATCGCCAGAATCTCCGGCTCGACGGCGATCGCCACGGAAAAGGCCAACCGGACCATCATGCCTGTGGAATACGTCCTGACTGGTTGATCCATGTAGGCCTGTAGCTCGGCGAAATCGACGATCTCTTCATACATCGACTCCAACTCCGACCTCGACATTCCTAGGATGGCACCGCTCAAGAGGACGTTTTCGCGGCCCGAGAACTCCAAATTGAAACCAGTCCCCAGTTCGAGCAGGCCGGATACTCTTCCGTTGGCGGTCACAGAGCCCGTTGTTGGGGTGAGTGTTCCTGCTATGAGCGAAAGCAGGGTCGATTTTCCCGACCCATTGCGGCCCACAATCCCGAGCATCTCCCCCCGGCGTACAACAAAAGACAGGTCGCGCAGCGCCCAGAATTCTTCGTAGCATTGCCGACGGCCTCTGAACAAGAACTGCTTCAGGCGGTCCTCGGGACGTCTGTAAATCTCGTACGCCTTGCCCAGGCTCTCGACTTTCAACGCCGTGTCAGAGTGCACCCGTCCTCCGACTCCAAACGATTCGCCACGCACGCTTCGTAGTCGCCGCGGAGTAAGTAGTAGTCCTCAACCATGTCGTCGACAGCTCGCACTGTCTGATGCCGCAGTTCTTCTGCAATCGTTCTCAGTTGTCCACGATTCGAGTCGAGCAGCATCAGCAAGTCAATCAAGCTCTGATCGTCGGAATCGTAGAATAGGCCAGTGTGTCCATGCTCTACTCTTTGCAGGAAACTGCCGATCCGCGGAACGCAGGCGGGAATCCGGTGTGCGAACGCTTCCGATAGCGTGTAGGAGAATGTTTCCGGTATCTCGGCGAGGAAAAGCGCGATGTCGGGCCTGATTCGCTCGAGAATCCCGCTCAACTCTGAAAGCTCATAGGAATCCTTGACTGTCACCCCGATGTGATTCTCATACTCCCCAGCCACTTCGCCGCATCCGACAAGGAAGAGATCGGCGACAATCCGAAGGCGAGTGTGAAGGCGCCTCAGCGCCGCGCGTCCCTTCCCTCCAGCCAAACGGCCCAGCACTAGGATTCGCAAGCGTCGATTGTCAGATGCGCCCCCGAAACAGTCATGCGGGATGAGCTCGATTCCATGCTCGATCACCTGGAACGCGACTGTACTGTAAGAGTCATCAACTACCCTGAGGTTCTCGGCTACGCTGGCGCTCGGGCAGACATGGTCCAGGTCCTCTCGTGCGAAAGCCTCGAAGAGCCTCCGACGGATCTTCATCCAGTAGTCGGGGCTGTTGCGGCGAAGCAACCTGGAACGTGGATTGGTCGACAGGCAGCTTTTGAGGCGTTCGCTCGAGCAACTCGTGCAAACCTCCCTGAACGTCAGATTCAAGGCCGGGCAGAACGGGAAGTACTCGTGGTAGACAATCGTGGTGGGGGCAGCAAGGTGGAGAAGGTCCAAGGAATGACCGAGAAACGTGGAAATATAGACGTGCGCAACGGCGTACTCCTCGATCAGCCTCTCCAAATGAGAGCGGTATTCCGGGTTCTTCAAGGCCAGCTCAGAGACGGGATTCTGCAATACCCATCTTTCGTGTATCAGGTCGGTTGTCGCTTCTCTAAGCGAGAAACTTATGCCGTATGCGGCCGCGTCGAGCGTGTGTCCAGGGCGCAAGACAATATTTCGACAATAAGGATCTGCCTTGGCAAAGCTGCGGATCCAATAACTGGCGCCACCGCCCCAAGAATGGTCAATGTGTAAGTTTGTGTGCTTCCACGTCTGACGCGCAGGGGGTTGGGGCTCGTGGTGATACATTCGCGATCCGCTACCGGCCAGCTCCTCGAAAGACGCCAGCAAGAACTCGAAGGGGTTTCGTGGCTCGCCAAGAGCGCGAGGTGCGGATGCAGCTCACCTCGGATTCGAGTCTTGAATTCTCCTGATACGCGGCGTCAAGTTTCGCCTGCACCAAGCCGAGGTCGGCACGTAAGTTCTCGTTCTCGGAATTCGATGTCGCAATCTTTCCCTCGAGCCTGGAAATGAAGTCGAGAGCCTTACCCAGCAAACGTTGTTGCGATCTCTTGCCGACAACGAGCGCTGAATCCAACGCCGTGGTCAACGAAGTCAGCGTTTCTGTGACCTTACTGATGTCGCTTTGGCTCTCGCTCCTCAATGTCGCAAAATTGGCCAGGAGTGCTTCCAGCAGACCCTCGCCTGACGACTCGATCGCAGCTCGAACACCCTCGTCGCGCTCCTCCAGCTTGGACAACTCCTGGATCAATGGCGAAAACGACCTGACGAGTGCTTCCAGGTCTTCCGTGCAACCGTCCACCTTCGGCAGCAGCTTCAGTACATCACCATGCGCGGTCAGTACTTGCGCCAAATCTTGGGTCCGCCTATCGATGGCCGGAAGGTAGTTCCTTGTCGCCTCTTGAAGGTCGGAGAATGCCCGGAAGAAAGTCGGGAACATCCCGTCGCGCGACCTATCCTCCCTCAGCCTGGTCAGGCTCTCCTCTGGCGCACCTCCAGGGCCGTTGTCTCTCGCCAGCAACCGATCGGCACGGGACATCTCACGCTTCACGGATTTCAGCCTTTTCGTCACTTTCCGGTCCTCTTCTTCCCCCAATCGAAGGAAGCACTTATAGGCCTTCCAGACCCATGGATAGAGCTTCTTCAGGCTCCGGACAGCATCTGGTGATGCGGCGTGATGCACCAACCCTTCGTCCAGATAGTCGTCAATCACCTGCTCGATTCTATGGGATTCTAGCGGGATGCTAATGTCGAGTCTACGTACGGCTTGTCGTAACGTCTTCTTGGGTCGTCCAACCAAGTCTTCAAGTGTGCTCCACGCGCGTTTTTTCCCCCTAGTGTATTGCTCTGCCTCGAGATTGTGGCGAAGCCACAGAAGAAGCGCTGCCTCCAGCGTCATCCCATCTCGTGCAGCCAGAGACTGTGCAACTGAGAGTGGATGTCGCAGGATGTGCAGGAAACGGATTTCACGCTCGAGTTCATGGAGAGGCTCATCCCAGAGCGGCAGAAGACGGCAAAGGCGTGGGTCTTTGATCACCCAACGGTCGAGGTCGCGGAAGTCCCGCCAGAGAATCTCACGTATGAGCCCCCTGGCGAATTGGCTCTGCTCTGAACGAAACAGCCCCCGTGGGAATGCCCGCGGGTCATTCCAAGAACTACCGAACGACGTCAAGAACAACTCATGTGCAGAAACAACGTCTGCGTGCTCCCAGTAGCCGCGTGGATTATCGTCCTCGGCTGCGACGAATTCGCCACCATGGTTGCAGCCCAATCCACTCAGGAGGCTCGAGACTAGGGACGTGCCACTACGGTGCATTCCGAGAACGATGATTCCGAACCTCTGCGGCTTAGCCACTGCACTTTCTCACTACGCTCAACATTGAGCCTGCGCGAACTCCGGGGGCTCGAGTTTGGTTCTCTCTCGGAACCATAGCCGATACGCTTCTTCCACGGTAGCAGCGCCATGGGAGGAGGGCGCGCGTGTGCTGTGGATTGTCATGGCTGGTTGAGGGGCTGATCGAGATTCAGCTGTTCCTCTTGATCGTGAGGCAACCTGTGGTCCCGCCCGGTATCTTGCCAAACTGTCCGTCATCGAGGAGCGCATATGCTTCGAAGATGTTGACTCCTGTCGAAAGAAGTCGTGGCGGGACATACAGAGTCCAACCAGTTGCAGCCAGGCCGGGATTGTCGAAATGGGCCGCCACATCCGGCCGACTGTTTCCCACGGGAATATCCACTGCCACCTGTCTGCCATTGAGGATCAAGGCAACCGAGGTCGCCGGTCGGTTGGTCCGAGGATTATAGGCCCAGCCCCACACGCCCACAGCTCCATCGGAGTCGAGCTGGGCACCGTCAAGCGAGCCGCAGGACAGGTCCGGGTCGAGATTCTGCTCTGTGAATCTCACCAGGCGCCTCTCCATGAGATCCTTGACCGAACTGAACGCCTTATACGAGCGGCCTGCGTGCAGTCTATCCTCGAGCGGCTCTCCAGCGGACGCCGGGATCTCCCCTGCACAATGTTTGAACCTCATCACGGTGTAGGGCCCGGCACCGCGGCCTCGATCGAGCCTGGCATTCCTACGTATTGCCCTCAAGCGATCGTTGAGGAAGTCAGCCTTTGCCCGCGGATTTAGCCAGCGCGCGATGTCCCGCCTGGCCCTCTCCCCTCTTTCGCGGGCCTCCTCCCTCCGCTCGAAGACTCTCCGCATCAAGCTCGCGGCTGCCTCGACGCTCGGCTCAGCCCAATGCGATCCGCTGGGATACGGATCGCATCCCTCGCCGATCTTCACCATTTTGTACGGCACCAGGTAGCTGTTCTCTTCCGTCATGAAATCCATATTCCCCGAGTAGCCCGTCGCGATCACCGGCTTGCCAAGCGCCATCGCCTCCGCAGCGGTGAAGCCAAATCCTTCCGATCGGTGAAGTGAAACGTATGCGTCACATGCGTTCATCAGCACTTGCTGCTCATCCGGCTGCAGATACCCGTCGACGACATTAATGTCAGTGTGATCGAGGCTGGCGGAATGCAGTCGCTCGAGCTGGTGGAGAAAATCGTTGCCATTGATCGTCTTGATCAGTAGCTCGGCGCCGTGACCAGGCGGGAATGCTCGCTTGAAGGCGGCAATCAGAGCCAACGCGTTCTTGCGCTCGAAGATGGAATTGAAATCGAAGCAGAACAGAAAGAGGAAATTCCCGGAGAGCCCCAGATCTTCACGTCTGCGCGCCGGCGGTTGCGAGAGCGAAACGGAAGGTGCGAACGGAAACACGGGGCAGAGAACAGAGGCCGCGATTGCTCTCGCACAGAAGCTGCTGCACGACCAGATTTCATCGAGGTATTGAGCCGAGTCCGCCATCCAGTCCGGGAGGTCCTCGACCTCCCACGCCCACATGCCTATGTTGTAGCGGCCCTCGAGTACCTCGCGCCCCACATGCTGCACGAACTTGGGAACCGTATCAGCATTGACGCATATGACGTTGACATCGTAGATGGATTCTCGAGATCCGACGTCCGCGATGCGGGCTGCCTGCCGACTGGAAGTCTGGGTGTAAGGAATGACTGAAAAGTCGACCTTCGCCTGACGAGCGATGTGTATGACCTGGCGGACTATTTCTCCGACCCCGTGCTCGGCAAACACATAGCCAAAAATGTTGATTCCGGACTTTATCTCGGACACGCACCTGGTCTCAAACATCACACCATCGCGCACAATGACATGAGTCGGGTGAAGAAGACCTGGAATTCGACCGGGCACTTCACGGTCCCAGATTTGTCCGGCATCTTGCGGGTCCGACTCCGGTTCCTCGGCGGCGGACCACCCAAGGTCCTGTGGTCATTAGTGCCTGCGTTTGGGCGTCCAGCGCCCACGGAGACTACCACAGGCTCTCCATCGAGACCCTTGTGGAGATCGAACGGAGAGGGGCTGGGCAGCCATGTTCTGCCGGCCGTTAGTTCTCTTCGTTCCGGGGGCCCTGCTAGCCTGCTGAGCGACTTTCCGTCGCCCTGATGTAGAATTGCCTCTCTCGGGCAGACACGTCGGGGTGAGCCCATCCCGCCTGGGCTGGTCGCAAACCCGAGGTAGTGATAGCCAAAAATATGAGTCGACCATGATCTACGCCTTCACATCCGCGGCACCAAACTACGCCGGTAAGGTCCTCGCGCTCTGCGAGTCCTTGCGCCAGCATTGCCCCGAGATCCTCACACACTGGCTCGTCGCCGATACTCGCGATGAGGAATTGCTCGATAAGCTAAAAGACAGCGCGATCGACGAGATCATGTTCGTCGACGATTTCAGCTCGTTTCGCGATCGCGCCTGGCTCTTCCGGCACGACATCATCGAGCTATCGACCGCCATCAAGCCCGGCGTGGCGCTCGCACTGCTGGAGCGCACGGACTGCGATCTGCTTCTCTACTTCGACCCCGACCAGGTGGTCTTCTCGCCCCTCGATGATCTGTTGGATGCACTGCGATCGGCCAGCGCTGTGCTCACCCCTCATCTCCTGGAACCCTACGGGGAGTCGAAAGCGGTACGGGACCACGAGCTCTGTGCCCTGCGCAACGGCATCTTCAACCTTGGCTTCTTGGGCGTGCGAGACTGCTCCGAGGGCAGGGCGCTCCTGCAATGGTGGAACGAGCGCTGCCGGGAGTTTTGCTGGGGGGACTGGAGGTCTGGGGTCTTCACCGACCAGAAATGGATCAACTTTGCGCCGGTGTTTTTCCCCGACGTTTCGATTCTGCGCAGTCCCCGCTTCAATGTCGCGCCGTGGAACATCAACCAGCGTCGACTGGGGGGTTCTTTCGACGAGGGCTTTCTCGTAGAGGGCGAGCCTCTCGGCTTCTACCATTTCACGGGCTTCGACAGCGGTGCCCATAAGGAAGTGATCGACTGGTATGCCGCTGGAAACCAGGCCGTCCTCGGGCTGGTCCAGTGGTATGAGCAGCGGACCCGGGAGTTGACACCCGACGTGGATCTCTCGTGGCGCCTTGGCCGATATGAAAACGGTGATGAGGTGCAGGCGGAGCATCGCAGGATATACCGTGAACGAGGTGATCTGCAGGCGGACTTTCCAGATCCATTCCGGACCTC
>SDBS01004015.1_pt1 | contig 14427 bp, 9 predicted proteins | sample 2277091 | NCBI WGS metagenome assembly SDBS01 (sample SAMN10404972, study PRJNA504765) | marine sediment metagenome | isolation source: marine sediment core GS10_PC15, 163 cmbsf | place: Arctic Ocean: Southern Knipovich Ridge | collected 2010
TGTCAAGAGTGTTATATCTGGCTCGAGCAACACATGCCTCCCAGCTTCTTCGAAGAGGTAGCTGAGGAGGATATCCTTTTGATTGCCCATAGTTTAATGGGCTTTGATTTGCAGGACTATTTTGCCCATATTCACCTAAAGGACTCAGCTACGATTCTTTGCCTCGACAGTGAAGATGCCGACCTGCGTATCTTGAAGCATTATCAGATGCATGGGATCAAGAACTATCGGGCTTTCATCTCCAATGAGGCACCTCCTTTTCCAAGAGTGAAGAAGAATTTGCGGATTGCGATCATCCACTTCACGATGGCACCCGAGATGGAGAAGACAGAAGAGATCCTCGATCCTAAGACTAAGAAGGAGATCAAGGAGGTTGTAAAGGCGCGAAATCCCCAGGTGACAGATGCAGAATTTCGCAAGCTTCTCCAGGGAATGAGCCCTCGCTTTCTGAAAGCAATGGGCAAAGAGCGGCTGATTCTAGCTCTCGATATGTTTTTCAGGGCCAAAACCCGTGACAATTGTCAATACGAAGTCATTTATGACAAGGATTGGAAGAAAACAGGCGCTCCTTCCATGCGGATCGTCTTGGCCTGGCAAAATGTGCCTAAGCACCATTTTCTATACAAATTGGCCAAAGTCGTCCACAGTCATAAGTTACGGATGCAAAGAGTCAATGCGACCTATATCGATCCCTACAGCAAAAACTCGATCCTCATCATGTCGATTGGCTTGCATGGGATGAAGGGGGATGCAGCTTGGGAAGAATGTGATGTGACTGACTTTTTGCAAGAACTCGTCACCCTCAAATACTTCGAGGGACAAGAAATCTTCGAGAAGAGGTTTGTCGACACGGGCCTTGTGCGGGGCAATATCGGCAATTTCATCAAGGCGATGTCTCACTTCATCCATCAGACTCTGACACATGCTGATGTCAATATATATAGTATCCCAAATATCGAAGAAGGACTTTGCCGCCATCCTGAACTGACTGTGATGCTGACAGAAGCATTTGAGTTCAAATTCCATCCGAAAAAGAACAATCTCAAAAAGTATGAAAAGCTTAAAAGCCAATTTCTTGAACTAGTCGTTGATCTTGATACAGGCAATGAAGTGAATGATACCCGCCGCAAAAACATCCTCCGCCAAGGAATGAACTTCATCCACCATATGCTGAAAACCAACTTTTATCGGAACAACAAGACAGCATTTGCCTTTCGACTCGACCCAAAATACCTCAACTTCCTTCCCTATGATAGGGAAGAAAAATTCCCTGAACTCCCCTTTTCTATTTTTTTTCTCAAAGGGATGTTCTACATCGGCTTCCACATCCGCTTCAAAGATCTCTCACGCGGAGGTCTTCGGACTGTCTTCCCCAAGGGACTCGAACAGATGTACTGGGAACGCAACAATGTCTTTTCTGAGTGTTATAACCTCGCCTACACGCAGCAGAAGAAAAACAAAGATATCCCCGAGGGAGGGGCAAAAGGGATTATTTTCCTCGAACCTTTTGAGCGGCTCCAATCAGAAGTGGATATCTTCCGCGATGAGTTACAGGGTGCCGGTCTTAACCCCGAAGAAATCAAAGAAAAACTCTTGGAGTACAAAAAAGAGCAAAAGCTCGAATATCTCTACTCTTCGCAGCGCTCCTATGTGGAAGCTTTTGTCACTCTTCTTAACTGCGAGCCTGATGGAACACTCCGCGCCAAGCATATAGTGGATTACTGGAAACGACCCGAGTATATCTACCTCGGCCCCGATGAGAACATGCACAACGAGATGATCGAATGGATTGCTACTTATGCCAAATACTATGACTATGCCCCAGGAGGATCATTCATCACGAGTAAGCCAGGTGCTGGGATCAATCACAAAGAATATGGGGTCACTTCCTTTGGCATAAATGTCTACATGGAAGAGGCACTCAAATACTTGGGGATAGACCCTTATGTCGATTCCTTTACGATCAAAATCTCAGGCGGTCCCGATGGTGATGTCGCAGGGAACCAGATCCTCAACCTTTATAAATTCTTTCCCAAGACGGCTAAACTTCTCGCCGTGACCGATATCTCGGGAACGATCTATGATCCAAAAGGGCTCGATCTAAAAATCCTCGCAAAAATGTTTCATGATGAGGAGCCCATTCGTTTCTATCCTCCCGAAAAACTCAATGAAGAAGGTTTTCTACTCGACCTTTGGACTAAGAGAGAACAAACCGCCTATGCCCAGCAAACACTGCTCTGGCGCAAGAAAAATAAAAAAGCAGTCAAAGAATGGCTCTCCGGCAATGAGATGAACCATCTTTTTCGCTACAATGTCCATCAAGCAAAAACGGATATCTTCATTCCGGGAGGAGGACGACCTCGAACACTCAATGAACACAATTGGAAAGATTTTCTCGATGAGACAGGCAAACCGACCTCCCATGCAATAGTGGAGGGAGCCAACCTCTACCTCACGCCCAAAGCCCGCCGCGCCCTTGAAAAGGAAGGGGTCATCATCTTCAAAGACAGCTCGGCCAATAAAGGTGGGGTGATCTGTTCTTCCTTTGAGGTCTTGACTCGTCTTATCCTCTCTGATGAAGAATTCATCAAAATAAAGTCCGCCCTCATGCCCGAAATTCTTTCCATCATCCGCGATCGGGCAAAAAACGAAGCACAATTGATGCTCACCTCTCATGCTGAATCAGGAGCCTATCTGACTGATCTTTCAGAAATCATTTCAGAAAAGATCAATACCTATATGTACCAACTGCTTGACTATCTCGAGGGAATTACTCTTTCTGACGATCCAAAAAATCCACTTATCCGGTGTTTGCTTCAGTATTGCCCAGACCTATTGCGCAATAGCTATAAGCAGCGGATCATATCTGATATTCCCGATATCCATAAAAAGGCCATCATTGCCACCTACATCGCCTCTAAGGCTGTCTATACCAAAGGGATCGACTGGTCCCCCACAATCGTTGATATTCTTCCTTTAATCGCTACAGACCCGGATATCATAGGATCTTAATTATCAACTGCTTATAATATCTTTTAAGCAATCTAAAGCTCTGACTGCTAGTTTTTCTTTACTTCGCCAGCATCGCTTGCTATAATGATGGTTATGCTCAAATCAATGACTCTAAAAAGACCTGATAAAGATGAGCGGCAGCGACTCGTTCTCCTAGGCCTCGTCGAACTTTATCTCGAGACCGGGTGCCCCGTTGGCTCGAATACATTGCGCGAGAATGGATTTGAGAACCTTTCATCTGCCACCATCCGCAATTATTTTGCTAATCTTGAAAAAGCCGGCTATTTGCGCCAGCAGCATTCTTCTGGCGGAAGAATCCCAACTGAGGCCGCCTACAAACTCTACGTCGAGACTCACCTCAACAATCCTAAAGTCAAGGAAAAAGAGGCAGAGGCCCTTCGCGAGCAACTTTCCAAGCCCACACGTGAGGTAGCCGCCTACCTAGAGCGAGCAGCCGAGATAATTGCCGAAGCAACAGGATGTGCCGTTTTCCTCTCCTCTCCCCGCTTTGATCAGGATTTTGTCCTCGATATAAAACTCGTTGCCATCGACCAAAATCGATGTCTATGCATCCTCATCACCGACTTTGGGATGATCCACACCGAAGTGCTCTATATTGAAAAAGGACTTTCTAGTGTCGATTTAAAAAAGATTGCCGGCTATTTGCAATGGCGCATTTCTGGGATGGAAAAACCCAGGCTTAGTCCCGAGGAAGACAAGCTCGGCAACCAATTCTATAAAGAGATCATGCTCCGCCATATTGTCACCTATTCGAATTTCAGTGCAGAAGATATCTATAAGACCGGTTTTTCCAAGTTGCTTAGCTACCCCGATTTCAATAATGCCGCCTCGCTTGCAAGTGGTTTGTCGCTTTTTGAAAATGAATCCGATCTGCGCGCTCTGATGCAAAAAGCCTGCGAGGAAAACAAACTCTGTTGCTTCCTTGGCGATGACCTTGATATTATTTCAACAGGGATGGCGGGGTGCAGCATCCTTTTGATCCCCTATAAGATCCACCAAACAATAGCGGGCGCCATTGTCCTGCTTGGCCCCAACCGCCTCCCCTATCGCCGCCTATTTGGGATGATGGAAGTGGCCTCAGAAGCATTGCAAGAGACTCTGACAAACAGCTTATATAAATTCAAAATTACATTTCGCAAACCAAAGCCCTCGCAAATTGAGCTATACCATAATCGGCCTCAAACTTTGAATTTTGGCGACAAAATTTTGAGTCCTGACAGCGATGTGGAGAGCGAAGCTAACTTAAGAAAAGTTAGCGAGCTCGAACATGTTGATCAGGGCTCAAAAGATGTCGATCAGAATTCAAAGGTTAAGACCGATTGTGGTAAAAAAAGTAAATCATCTTCCTTTGGTTTGTACATTGAGGATAAAGAATAATGAAAGAAGAAGAAGAAAAAGAAAAAAAAATAGAAGAAATAGAAATCCCTCCCATAGAAGAAGAAAAAGAAGAGGATTTTCAAGACAAATACTTTCGCCTTTTGGCCGAAATGGAAAACTCGCGCAAGCGCTTGCAGAAGGAAAAGCATGAGATGACCCGCTTTGCGATTGAAAATGTGATTGCAGAAATTCTGCTGCCCATCGACACACTCGAAAATGCGCTTGGTTTTACTGAGCAGATGAGCGAAGACACACGTAACTGGGCCAAAGGCTTTGAGATGATTCTGGGCCAATTTAAAGAAATCTTAGGCAATCACAATGTAGTGACCTTTCACTCTGAAGGAGAAACATTTGATCCCCACCGCCATGAAGCAGTCGAGATCGAAGAGACAACTGAATACGAAGATGGAACCATCCTCCAAGAGTTTTTGAAAGGCTATAAAAGCGGCGATCGGATCTTAAGAGCCGCCCGCGTCAAAGTGGCCAAAGCCCCAGGAAAAGAAATACAAGAAGAAGAAGAAGAAAAGGAGTAAAACCATGACAAATAAAAAAAGTAGCAAAATCATTGGAATCGACCTCGGGACAACAAACTCCTGTGTTTCCATTATGGAAGGAGGAACGCCCAAAGTCATCGCAAATATCGAAGGAACGCGCACGACCCCTTCTGTAGTCGCCTATAAAAACAACGAAAGACTTGTCGGGATTCCTGCCAAACGCCAAGCTGTCACCAACCCAGAAAAGACGATCTTTTCGGCTAAGCGCTTCATCGGCCGTAAATATACCGAGATTCAATCAGAAACAGAAAACATCCCTTACAAAGTTGTGAGCGGCAAAAACGGCGATGCAGCTTTTGAAATCGACGGTAAAGAAATCACTCCCGAAGAAGTAGGTGCACAAATTCTCATTAAGATGAAAGAGACTGCAGAAGCCTATCTCGGCGAAAAAATCACCGAAGCAGTGATCACCGTTCCTGCCTACTTCAACGATGCGCAGCGCCAATCGACAAAAGATGCGGGACGCATCGCTGGACTCGACGTAAAAAGGATTATCCCTGAGCCGACAGCAGCAGCCCTTGCTTACGGACTCGATAAACAAAGTGACAAGAAAATCGCCGTCTACGACCTCGGTGGAGGAACATTTGATATCTCCATTCTCGAGATCGGTGATGGAGTTTTCGAAGTACTAGCCACCAATGGAGATACCCATCTCGGTGGAGACGATTTTGACAACGTCATCCTCACTTGGCTACTCGAAGAATTTAAAAAAGAAAATGGGCTTAATCTTTCGCAAGACAAGATGGCTCTGCAACGCCTTCGCGATGCAGCAGAAAAAGCGAAAATCGAGCTCTCAGGTACGCAGCAAACCGAAATCAACCAGCCATTCATCACAATGGATGCGACTGGCCCCAAACACTTACAACTCACTCTTTCTCGGGCAAAATTTGAAAGCCTCGTGCACGATCTCGTCGAGCGCACTGTAGAACCTTGCCGCAAAGCACTACAAGACTCTGGTCTTTCTACCGACAAGATCGACGAAGTGATTCTAGTAGGTGGAATGACTCGCATGCCCGCTGTTGAGCGCAAAGTGAGCGAAATCTTTAGCAAAGAGCCCCACAAAGGGGTCAACCCCGACGAAGTGGTCGCCATCGGAGCCGGTATTCAAGGCGGTGTCCTCACAGGAGACGTTAAAGACGTCCTCTTACTCGATGTTATCCCTCTCTCCCTCGGAATCGAGACACTTGGAGGTGTACTGACACCCCTTGTCGAGCGCAATACCACAATCCCAACCCAGAGGAAGCAAGTCTTCTCAACCGCTGCTGACAATCAACCAGCCGTGACAATCGTCGTCCTCCAAGGGGAGAGAAAAATGGCAGGTGATAACAAAGAGATCGGTCGATTCGACCTCACCGAAATCCCTCCTGCTCCGCGCGGCATGCCCCAGATCGAAGTAGCCTTTGACATCGATGCAAACGGAATTCTCAATGTTTCGGCCAAAGATTCTAAGTCTGGCAAAGAACAAAAAATCCGGATTGAAGCCAAATCGGGACTTTCTGAAGAAGAGATTGAAAAAATGCTCAAAGACGCCGAGATCCATGCCGATGAAGATAAGAAGAAAAAAGAGACCGTCGAAGTGCGCAATGAAGCCGATTCCCTCGCCTTCCGCGCGCAAAAGGCCCTCGATGACAATAAGGGAAAAGTCCCCGAGAACATCGCCTCAGAGGTGCAGACCCATATCGATGCGGTGAAAAAGACCCTTGAGGGAACGGATATAGACGCCATCAAAGCAGCGAAAGATGCCCTCAACACCAATATGCAGAAGATTGGTGAGGCCATGCAAGGACAGGCTGCGGGAGCTCCAGAAGCAGAAGCCGCTCCACCACCTCCCCGACAAGAAGAGCAAAAGCCTGATATCGAAGAGGCTGAAGTAGAAATTCTCGACGAAGAAGAAAAGAAATAATTCTTTATCCCTCATCTGGATAAAAAGGCCGGTTATCACCGGCCTTTTTTATTGAAATTAATGTAAAAATTTAATATAATAGTTTTTATGACATTAGACGTTAAAGAAATTAATCACAATTATTTTGCAACTACTCAAGCTGGTGATCGCGGATGCTGCATTTGTCTTGAGACTCATGATGCGGATCCAGGAAGGCAATGGGGTGCGCATGAAGACCCAAATCAATATGGGATAATCACCCGTTCTTTTTATAAATATATCCATGCAATGCATAAAGATTGCTATGAACAGCTTAAAAAAAATTCTAATAACTGTCCTGAATGTCGAGAATTGATTGGCGAATTTAGAGAACTTCCTCCACAGGAATTTGAGCCTCTTCCACAAGAATTTGAGGTTGAAGAAGAACCTATTCTCCTTGGACGGATCGTGGAATTTCTCGAAGAAGATAAAATAGTTATTCTTGGACAGGAAGTAAAAAAAGAAACTTTTCTCTTCGTTTCTTCAGCCATTATCATACTACTTTGGAAAGCAGCACCTCTCTTATTTTGATCAATTAAAAAATTAAATCTCCACTAAAAATTAATTAAAGTTTACTTCAAAACTAATTCTAATTTATAATAATTAGAAGTTTTAATGTTAATTTGGAGAAAAAATTATGTCTGTTACTTTACCCACAGTTGCGTTTGTTGATAAGCCCATACCAAAAGAACAACTTTCTGAAAATTATAGTTGTCCAGTTTGCTTGGAGGAAACAGGTTCTTTTATTGCCCACCAAAAATACACAGATGAAAGAAGTGGGAACGTCTACGATGGAGCTTTACATCCCATACACAAAGACTGCATAAAAAGATGTTTAGAAAGTAATAAATCATGCCCAAATTGCCTTATCCCTATCGAAGACACACTTGTATCCTCTAAAGATAAAATCTTTCACTTTTCCAAAGAAATCGCTGCAAATGCTGATGCCGGTTCTAAAGAGGTCGAAGGTCCTATGATCTTCGGCGCTGCAACAATCGCTCTCATTGCTGCCATTGAGCTGACAGGCCTTAAAGGTGCAAAAGACATTCTTGCAATCGGTGGGTGTGGTTACCTTATACCCGCTCTTTATTTCGGCATGTTGCATGGCTCATTTGGATTGTCAGATTTCTCCCCAAAGAGAACTTTATCAATTGCAGCAATAGGGAGCGCAATAGGTGCATCTATAGGAAGTGTTCTATGGTACATGGATTTTACTCCTAAAAATGATGGGATTTTCAAAACAGCGAGTATTTTTGGGCTCGTTGGATCAGTGATTGGAGGGTACATCAGTCCATTTGTGGGATTTGGTTCACGTGCAGAAGCCGGATCAGATGAAAGAGTTTCTTCCACTGCTTATGCTAGTGGGATCGCTGGAGTAATTTTTGGAGCCTATTCTTGGTTCATGGGAAGCACACAAGACATGGCTTTGATGCAAATTTTTGGAATTATAGCGATTGCAAAATCAACTGGCTTGATTCCTCTTACTTGGGGAGCAGGAGTAGGCCTCGCAACTGCTGGCCTTTTGAATACAACAAAGTGGTTTGGGAAAAATGCTAAAGAAGCCACTGCGGCTATTGCAGCCAGCTCATCAGCCCTTGCGATTCGCGGTCGTGATACATGCCCTGTTTGGATTTCTGGTCTATCGATTCGATTTGCATATAAAGCAGCAGAAATCATTGCAAAAATGGCTTCGCGCTCGCTTGGCAAAACGGGATCGCTCATGGTCATTGGAGCTGCTGCGGGAGCTACTGCAGCTGTTGGATCCACTTTACTCAATAGAGCCTATAAAGCTTATCAAAATCCTACTGCTGCTCCTGCTGCTTAAGCACAACACGGCAATTGAAATAGAGATCATCGGCCACTGCATCTTCACCAACAATGGTGAAGTGCTGGTCGATCTTTCGTTCCCACCAAGCTTTTTCCTTCACAGTGAGATGCAAGGGATGCCCGAGCCTTTTCCCAGCTAAATCTTCCTGCAAACAGATGCTAAAATAGCCCCCATAACGGGTACGCTTTGCCATTTGCTCAAGACAGACATCGATAAAATCCTCAGGAATGTGCTCGAGCACATCACAGCAATAGATCCAATAGGCAGATTTTAGACTTTCGGGCAGCTGCCACAAACACCCTTGTTGGAAGTGGAGCTGATTGGCAAAAAGAGTGAGCAGATGACGGATTTCTTCATCGAGACAGTAAGGGGAAATATCGACAAGGGTAATATTCAGCCCTTTGGATAAAAAGTCTTTAGTAACGCGAGCTGTACCACAACCAAAGTCGATGATCGTTTGACCAGCTCGAATTTCTCCCTTAAAACCATCGAAAAAAAATGTGGCAAACGCCTCACCTGGACTGCATTCACGATAGCTGGGATGATCGCGCCAGATGATGTCATACTTGGATTTTTCACTTTCCGTTTTCTCGTCCATATTCTCATTCATATACCTGAATGGGGAGTTTTCCCAAAGCGGGGATTTTACCAAAGAGGACATCAGCAACCGCTTCCTTGGCAAATGGGACATCTTCGTAACCGATGACAGCAGCCGTTTGAGGAATTGCAGCAAGTTTATAGGGCACGTCAAAAAGTGCCACGATCGCATGTTCTGGCAGTTCGCTCGGAAAATCATTTGGCCCCACTTGCACAATCACATGTGGAAAAGCACTGGCCTTTTCCATTTCCGCATAAGAAAAACAGAGCACTTCTGCGTGGGATCTAAGAAAGTTTTCGAAAATCGGATCCGGCTGATTTTGTACAAGGGCTACTGCTCGGCCGAGAGGGATTTCTTTACCAATGCGAGTGATAGCATGGCGATAGAGGGTTCGACATAGCTCTGGTTGCTTACCTGGTATTTCAGAATGAGTCTTGTGCAGAGCTCTAATCCTTTCTAATTTCTGATCGATGAGCTCTTCGGGGATGATGGCAATGATATGGTCGATAGCACGAGGGATAACCACATCGATCAAATAGTCGATCACATCAGGGCGAAAATCTGCTGTGAGCAAAAGATCGGTCCCCGCAAGAAGAGTTTTTGTGACAACCTCTTCAATCGAATAATTCAGTGAGAGAGCTCGCATATTGAGAGCATCTGTGATCACGACCCCTTCAAATCCCAGTTTCTCTCGCAAAAGCTCGGTGATGATTTCATAAGATAAAGAACTGGGATCCACGCTGAGTGCTGGAAATTGGAGATGCCCCACCATCACCAGATCCACCCCTGCATCAATCAGCGCATGGAAAGGGACAAGTTCTGCGTTCTCGATGTCTTCGAGAGATTTGTCAATTTTGGGAAGGCTTAAGTGAGAATCCACTGCTGTATCACCATGTCCAGGGAAATGCTTGGCACATGCCAAAATCCCCCCTTGCCTCATCCCCTCCATTACAGCAAGGGCCCGGAAGGCTACTTCATGAGGATCATCTCCAAAGGATCGTTTCCCAATGACCGGGTTCTTGGGGTTACTGTTTACGTCCACTACCGGCGCCAAAGGACAATCAATGCCCACAGATAGGCACTGGCGGGCCAATTCCCGCCCAAAAGCCCTTAGAAGTCCTAGATCCTGGATCGCGCCTAGAGTGAGATTTTTAGGACTAGGAGGGATATCCGCAAGGCGCATTCCCACGCCCCATTCGGCGTCTTGAAAAGTAAGTAACGGCATATCAAGAAGTTGGAGAATGCGTTTTTGGTCCTCAGAAGTTCCTGCCATGAAAATGACACTCTCGATGTGCCTCTCTTTGAGGAGCTTATGTACTTTTTCAATGTGCTTTTCTCCATGAGTTGGACATATAGGCACAACAAATAGCTTTCCGACTTTTTCTTCTAAGGTTAAAGCACTTAAATAAAAAGGCGAACTAATTAATAAAATCTTTACAAACTTTAAAAAATTTGTTATAATAATTGTAAGAGGATAATAATTATGACAATAAAACTTCAAAATTCAGATCTCCGTAAACGTTTTGGAGATGACATCCAAAAGCATTATAAATTGATTCAAGATGCGATTACAACTGGCAAGCCAGAAACGGTTCAGCGTGAACTTACCACATTAGAGGAAACCATTGCAAATGTCTCACAAATTTTTCCAAATGCAACCCAAGATATTCTAGCATTAGAAAGTTTACAAGGTAATCTTCTAAAGAATGTTACAAATATGTCTGAGTCTTCACCAATGCATGTGCCTCTTTCAGCAGAAACAGTTCGTCCAGAAACAATGCAAAAACTTCCTCCTGCTGGAATTAATAGAAATGCCGGAGAAATGCATTGTGGAGATAACTCTATTGGACAGCTTCTTGCAAGTGCTCCGAGTATTGCAATAAAAATTATGAATCGGGATCCCGATCTCAAAAAACTCATTCAAATGATTTATCAGGCTCAGATAGATGGATCCACAGTTCCTGCAAATTTTGGAAAAGACATGCGAAGAAAAATCGGAGATCTTCTTTCACATGCAGATCTCATTGAATGGACAGCAGAAAGAAGTGATTCCAGTGATACTCAGATCGATATTTTGTCTCCTTTGCAACATATCTTTGAAAAAGCTGGATTTGATTATCGCTTTCTCCAAGAGGTAGAACAAAATGGGGACAAACGCATTCTAAAAGATGAAAATACTGATAAACCGAGACTTCAAACAGAATTTTCGATCGACCTTGATCTTTCTAAAGGGAGTCGTGATTTTCAGGAATTACTTGATGCATTTTTTATCGACTCGCCAGAAGGGGGATTCACAAAAAGGCTTAAATTTACTGAAGCGCCACAAGATCTTGTCATTGCAGCAATGAGATACAGCTTTCTTGCACAGCAGCATAAAATCATGGATAGCATCGAAAATGTTCCAGAAGTTTTCAAGCTACAGCCCGCCTATACGCAATACAATCAAGATGTCAATTATGAATTGACAGGATGTGCGATTCATCATGGAGATCTTGGAGGCGGACACTATACATATCTTCGCAAGTCGGGAAATACTTGGTATCATATTGATGATGCAACTGTAACAGAAGTGAAAGATCCGAGGTCCCTTATAGAAAAAGGGTATATCTACCACTTCCAAAAAACGGAAGACCCAGTATCTTCTTTTTCTGAAGTGCAGAACGGTGGAGGGAATGAACTCATTAAGGATTTAACGCGATTGGCTCAATGGTCTCTTCCAAAAATCTCATGGACGCTTCAGAAAACCTCACAAATCGCTTGGTGGGCTCTTAAGAAATCAGTAGTTGCTTTAGGCTACATGCTGAGCTCTCTTTCAAATCAATCGACAACTCTAATAGAAGCTAAAAAAGACTCTTAATGATCCGAACAATGTCGTTATACGTCAGATAAATGAAAAGGGCGACAAGGAGAATCACAAACGGAATAATCAACCGCTCCATGGTTTTTGCCTTGAGCGGCTTTTTTGTGACCATTTCCCATAGAGAAAAGACAATATGTCCCCCATCAAGTACGGGAATCGGGAGGAGATTGATAAGGCCTAAATTGAGGCTAATCATGCCGAGCCAAAAGAGTGCTTCATTGAAGCCAAGAGTCCAACCATGATGCATGACTTGTATAATGCCAATAGGGCCTGCCATATGTTTAGGACTTAAGAAACCCGAAATAAGCGCAAAAAGGGTTCGATAGATTTCTTTGAACACATCGCTAAAGAGCACATAGGGTGGTGGATTGTATGTGACTTGTTTATCATCAAAATAGATGCCCAGAGTACGTCGATTCTGATAAAATTCGAGAAATTTTTCCGCTTCTTCTTTTCTTTCTGGATCTGAAATCTGTTCGATATTTTTTTTGTGTTTGGCAATCTTTTCTTGGTGCTTTTGACTCTGTTCTGGGGAAAGAGGAAATTCGGTCATGGGGATGAGTTTGATGGGAGCAAGGAGGGTGAGATTGCCCGCTCGTGTCATGGATTTTCCCGTTCCAATCGATTTGAGAATGCTCTCGAGCTGCTGCATTTCAAAAGAAGCAACAAAATCCTTATCTGCCTCTTTCCAATTTAGAGGTTTTCCCTCTGTCTCTTTTCTTACAACGATGAGACTCACAGGAGTTTGGATTTCTTTGAGAAGCTCATAGCCATTAGAAATGAGCTTTCCAGATGCAGCGAGAATTTTGTCTCCTCGCATGAGAGGGATTGCACTTGGTATACGTTCAGGCGGTTCAAAAGAAAGTTTAGATTGAGAGCGGTCATCGATATAGCTAAGGGGATTTTCAACAATTCCGTCACCGTTGATATTATAAGGGATAAATAGAAGGTCTTCAATGCGCTCGCTAAGTTTTGCCTCGCTGCGCCAATCATCGAACTCTCCTTTCTCATCTGTAGTAAGGCGCAAATCACGCATTTGCAGCAAGGGGATGGTGCTCAAGAAAATCTGCCCCTCGCGCTGGACGGTGAGAAGGATTGTATTTTGGTTGAGCACCTGGCGCAACTGTCTATGAGAAAAAACGAGCCTTCCATCGACCCATACGATTCGATCTCCTTTAGAAATCCCGCTCTGTGTCATGGGAGATCCCTCTTCAAGTTGTTTGAAAAGAAGATATTGCGCAGGGTTTAGGATGCTTGCAATGTGTTGGGCTTTGATGACTCCATCGAGATCGGAACGATGGTTAAAGGTATAGGTGAATGGTGTCCTCTGGCCCGTTTGGTAATCGATTTCATAACCGCCCATTGAAAGGGCTTGATTATCTAGGGCTGCACTTTGCAAAAAATCATTGAAATTCTTGAAGGGGCGACTATTGAGTTTTGTGATTTCATCCCCGGGTCGGATTTCGGCTTTATAGAGATCTGAATCTCGGTCCACCCAGCCAATATGGTGGGTAAATTCGGAAAAGGGTTTGTCGCGTCCCCCAGAGACCCAGATGAAGGTAAAGGCGACAAAGGCAAAGACGATATTCACAATAGGGCCCATGGCAGCGACTTTGATCCGCGCCCATGGTTTTTTCCCAAAAAACCCATCCTCAATTTGATAAGGTTCAATGGGGCCTTGTTTCTCCATGCCGGCCATTTTGACGTAGCCACCAAAGGGGAGCCAGCCAATTTTCCATTTTACACCGTCCTTCTCCCACTGGATCAGGGCTTTGCCAAAGCCAATTGCAAAGGCTTCGACTTTGATTCCCACTTTACGTGCCATGAAATAGTGGCCGAGCTCATGGATAAAAATCAAAAAACCGATTCCTAACAGAGCAAGTAGAATGTAAACAATGTTAATGAGCATCTGTATTATTATGCCAAAATTTTTCTAAAAGTCAAATGAATCTCTGGCTAAAATCTCTGGGAGGATTTTAAGAATTAATTGGTGAAATTTCTTGTGAGGGTTTCCATAGGTTTTCTGCACGGCTTACTTCGTTGCCGTGTCCAGCGCTAACGCGTCACCTACGCGACGATGGCTGCGGCAAATCGGACCCTACGCGAAGCGGTCCGTGCAAAGCACTGATCCCACTTCGCACGGGCCAATTTTCCTTTGCCCTAGTCGCCATCGGCTGCTCGAGCATAAAAAGGGTGTTCCACCTCTTTTTATGTCGCTCGCAGAACCACTCTATTTTGGCAAAAACAATTTGGCCC
>SDBS01004016.1_pt1 | contig 14424 bp, 13 predicted proteins | sample 2277091 | NCBI WGS metagenome assembly SDBS01 (sample SAMN10404972, study PRJNA504765) | marine sediment metagenome | isolation source: marine sediment core GS10_PC15, 163 cmbsf | place: Arctic Ocean: Southern Knipovich Ridge | collected 2010
GGTGCAGAATCTACTATCACACCCTTAGTTCTCGACGCCTATTCAAGCATGGGCGTTCTTTCATCATTCAACGATAACCCTTCAATGGCAAGCCGTCCGTTCGATTTAAATCGCGATGGTTTTGTAATAGGAGAAGGATCGTGCGTTTTGGTATTGGAAACACTTGAACATGCTGAAAAAAGAAGTGCCAAATCCATCGCAATTTTAAAGGGCTTTGGCATGACTGCAGATGCTTATGGCATTGCAGCTCCTGAACCTTCAGGGAAATGGGCAGCGGCTGCCATGGAAAATGCAGTGAAAGACGCTCAGCTTAGCATGGATGAAATTGGATATGTAAATGCCCATGGAACATCAACAAAAATGAACGATAAAACGGAAACTTTAGCTATTCAAAAGGCTTTTAATAACCGAAATGTTCCGGTTAGCTCAATAAAATCAATGATCGGTCACACACTTGGTGCTGCAGGAGCCATTGAGGCGGCTGCTTGTGTTTTGGCAGTTCAAAATGGAATATTACCTCCCACCATTAATTATGAAACTCCTGATCCGGAATGTCCGCTTGATGTAATTCCTAATAAAGCACGTGAAGTTAAGATTTGTGCGGCCATTTCGAATTCGTTTGGTTTTGGCGGACAAAACGGGGTGTTGGTTTTCTCAAAGGCTTAACCTTGAGTAAACTGCAAAAAAGGGAGAAATATCATTTTGGATCTTTTTATTAACCACAACGTATGGCGCTATGATTAGTTGCCGATTTCGAAGTGCTTTCCTTTCAAGAAAAACTGACCTTGATGCGGGCTGCAACCCTTGAAATTACTACCATCTCGGCAATTATTTATTAGCGCGTGTTGTAACCAGTTTTCATTTCATAATTTGTACTTTAAAAGTATTCAAAGTACTACTTAAACACTAAAATATCTTGGATCAAAAGGAAATGGTTCAGTATTAGTTATCTTTATTTTCTTGAAGTCCTTGTGTTTTGGATTCAATATAAAGTTAAATTCTCCTTTAACCACTGCGCTTGGTACTTTAAGTACAGCATATATGCTTTTTTCGACAAATTTATCCCCAACAATTTGACTAATTGGTTGACAAGGTATAGAGTTCCATCCTGACGGTAAGTCTGATTTTTGAATCTCCCATATTTTAACAGAACTAGGTATTTCTATTTCAACCATGTAATAATCTTTGGGTAAAATACCTAATGAAATATGTACAGCAACTTCACTATTTGCTAGTGCTCTATTTTGTGCTGTGTATACTACTTCAGTTCCTTTTGAATTCCATCTTTGCCCGTTTATGGATGCTCCATAACCTGAAAGTTCATCCTTATATTTCTCTCTACTTAATCTATACACAAACATTATACAAAAATTCCGTATTCAATTCTATTTAACTCTGCTATGACTAAATCTTTACCATAAGAATTATCAAGTAAGTTAATTGGCTTTTCTCTACCCAAAGCCATAGATGGGGTGATAAGCCAAATCCTGAAGTCATCAGGAGAATCAAAAACTAAATTCCCCATACTTATAACCTCTGCAAGTTCGAAAATTCTTTCGCTTTGCAAAGGTTTATAAATATGATCTTTTTCTATTTTGTATCTTTGCAGAGTACGAATATGAACGTTTAAAAAATTGGACCATTGCTTATCATCAAATGGAGAATTCAATTTAATTTCATTAAATAATTGGCTTGTAACACCACGCCTTACTGCTCTAGAAATTAAAAGCTTATCTTTCAAAACTTGCAAATAAGTAATATCGTCCTTTTTAAAAGCTTCACCTCGCTTAAAAGTTTTAATAAAAACCTTTAACTCCTTGTTTGTTTTTAGCTTTTTCTCTATTTGTTGTTTTTCCATTTCTATAATTGATTAGTTTAGAATTAAAGCGTCAATTGTGCATTTCAATACGACAAATATACAAATCTAATTATACAAATCCTATAATTTTTCATGAAATCTATAGCTTAATATTTAAATTGGTTACAACGGTTTTGCGGTATGAAACGTTTGGGAGAGCGGGCTGCGTTCGTATCCACCGTTACCAAAAGTTGATGCGTGGCAGGATGCTCGAATAACCACTTCACCCCAAATGTTTTATGACCGCATGTTGTACGCAGTTAATCATTCTTATTCTTGTTACGTAAATACTTGCTATTTTGAATTGCAAATTCTGATTTTGCAGCATTTTCACTATATGGATAATGGTACCATTCTTTTTCTTCAAAAGCGAAACTCTCCCTAATAGGCAAACAGCCATAATATCTTGAACTTGAAAATTGATACCCCAAAATAAAATTTGCATTTCCTTCATTGCCATTAATATTTTTTTCTTTTTCGTTTTCAATATATGATCTAAAATCTGCTTCAAGTTTATATTTCCCACTTAAAATTTGATCATAGTAGGTATAGCTGATACTTTGTTTAATATTTTGGTTTACCAAAATGTAAACGATTTTTGATGGGTCTCCGCATTCAATTTCAACTGAGTAAAACGTATCACTCTCCATGTTGTATTGTATGATTGTATCTTTCTTATATTCAAATCGGATGATGCTTACATTATAGCAATCTGAATCATATAAGTTCCCATTGTCTATAAGTCGTAATTCTTTGACTCGGTTTTGATTGTCAACTGTTTCAATGATATACTTTTCTCCTTTGTTTTCAAAATCTACTCTCCATTCGGTTAGTCGGATTTCAGAATCTGTTGTCTCAAATGTGTGGTAATATTTTATTTCTTGACTAAATCCAGTGAAATTTTGAAGCGAAAAAAGTATCAATACAATTTGGATTCTATACATGTATTTAGTTTATTTTTAATTGCGTACAACGGTCATGTGTATGTGAAGCGTGGTATCGGTTAAAGTTGTATTTCATAAGCAGTGATTGTATTTCAGACTGTGACCAGTGCCTTTCTGAGTTGTGAACAATGTAGGAAACGTTTCATATACACGTTGTTAGGGCAAGTTAATAGTTCGAAGGATTAATTTGTCCTGTTTCGAAAATAATAGCTTCGTCAACTCGAGGATCATTTAACAGAATTTGAAAGTAATAGACTTTTTCCACAAAATTTACAAACTGAAAATCGAAAGTATAGTAGCAGTTGCATCTACAATAACATGATTGATACGGAAATGAACAAGTGTCGCTGATTTCCATTAATAATGAATCGTTTACAATGTTTGTCACAGTTATAAATGGAGCACAACATATATAGTTTACCCCAACAAACACATTCAAAGTGTCATCTATTATTGAAAACACTACAGTATCTGGAAAATCTTGAAATGTACTTTTGAAAGAAAAATCTTGACCATTGCAACCACCAAGCTTTGCTGTATGATAGGTTATTTCATGAGAATCATTATTAGATTCTCTTTCGCAGTTGGAAATAAGGATTGGTAGAATAACTATGCATATAAGTATCAGGTTTTTCATCTTCCATGATTTATTAAAAAATGCTGCTTATTCCATTTTGTGAATAAGATGTAATTATAACCTCTAAGGTTGCGTATTAATTTGCCCTAACTCCTTATATGAACAGTAAATATAATTATTATCGGAACACTCATCCTGATAAAGTTAGGTTTTCATTGCTTACAGCTTATTTTTCACTCATCCTTTAAGCTTTAACTCTGTCAGCCGTGTCTGCCGATAGTAGGCAGGGACCTCACAAAGTTACTCGCTTCGCTCGTGAACTCGAACTCACTTCGTTTGTTCTCGGTTCGTTCAGACGCTGACAGGTTATTCTCTCTTTCTCCCCTCGATTTTCAAGTCATCCAATCCGCCCAAATAAATTCGTCCGGGAAGTATTTTTTCACATCTATCTCTTTTTCAAACAGGCCATAAATAGCAGACCCACTGCCAGACATGGAACTGTAAACGGCACCCAATTTATAAAGTTCTTCTTTTATCTGTTTTAGTCGAGGCTGCCCGGGGAAAACGGCCTCTTCAAAATCATTTTTCACAAGTGATTGCCATTTTACAGGAGCTTCTGAAATACATTTCAATAAATTATGATCAGGCTTTTTAGGTATTATCCGGGAATAGGCCAAGGCAGTATTGATCTTTACATCATGCACCACAACTACCAGGAAAAAGTTTTCCAGCCTAAGATCCACAGAACTTATTATCTCTCCCTTGCCTGTCACAAATGAAGCCTGGTTTTGTTTGAAGAACGGACAGTCACTTCCTAACTGTTCAAGATAAGCTGACAATTTATAGTCTGACAATTTTAAATCAAATAGACGGTTTAATGCCATTACCATGGATGTAGCATCTGAAGAACCACCTCCCAGGCCTGCACCCCATGGAATTTGTTTATGAAGGGCAATCCGGACAGATGGGAGCTTATAATCAGTGGCGAGTAATGTATAAGCTTTTACAACAAGATTCTCAGTAAGCCCTGATTCAATCTTAATCCCTGATTCGATCAGCTCATAATTTCCAGACCTCAAATTCATTGCCGGAAGAACCTCAAGAATATCTGTCATCCCGATGGGTAAAAAAAAGCTTTCAATATTATGAAATCCATCTGCCCTTTTCTCAATTACATTCAGGCCCAGATTTATTTTTGCATTTGGATAGCAAATCATAAAACAGTTTTCAACATGAGTTCGATTTAAGAAACAAAACCAGGTTCTTGAACATAACAGCTTATACTTATAATGAAATATAACTTCTTTGTGTCCTGGATGGCATTTTTTCTTTTTCGCCACTAACCTGCCTGCCGTCAGGCAGGGACACCAAGGCTTAAAGTTACACCAAGTAAAGCTTAATTACAGTTGTATATTATATTAATGGATCAAAATTAACTTTTTTATGAAATTCCGGCAAAAAGATATCAGCTAACATCTCTTTTCAGAATCAGGCTTTTTTTGTAAGTTTAAAATGCCTGATCAATAAATAATAATTATGCAACAAAAATCACACACCGATAAAGGGTTTCAGCTTGTTGACAGCTGTGATCTCCTCAAAATCACACATGTCAGAAATCACATTTTTTTATTAACAATTCTTCAAAATTTTTAAACATTTCATGTTTATAAGAAAGTAAGAATTATTATGACATAGCCCCTTCATTTTCTTAATTTTGAATCGTAGAAAATAATTAATAAACAGGTACATGGCCCTCAAAGAAAAAGTAAAACTCAATACCGTAGTTAGTCCGGTGAGCCTTGATCTCGGGAAGTTGCCTCCCCAGGCAATAGATCTCGAAGAAGCGGTGTTGGGTGGAATTATGCTTGAAAAAGATGCCCTAATTTCAGTCATTGATATATTAAAAGCAGAAAGTTTCTACACTGAAGCTCATCAAAAGATCTTCAAGGCCATCCTTGATCTTTCGTCCGATGAAAAACCCATTGACATTTTAACTGTCACTGAAGAGCTCAGAAAGAAGAACCTTCTGGATGAAATTGGGGGGCCAATTTATATTTCCAAATTAACAAACAGGGTTGCCTCGGCAGCAAATATCGAATTTCATTCACGTATTGTTGCACAGAAATTCATTCAACGGGAATTGATAAGGGTATCTTCGGAGATACAATCCAGGGCCTTTGATGAAAGTATTGACGTTGATGACCTTCTTGATTTCTCTGAACAGGAACTCTTTCAAATTGCGGAAGGGAATATCAAGAGGGAAACTGTTAAAATCAATGTTTTAATTAAACAAGCTATTCATCAAATTGAAGAAGCCGGAAAAACTGAAGGCAGCCTTATTGGCATTCCTTCGGGATATACAAAACTGGACCGGATAACATCAGGCTGGCAAAAATCGGATCTCATTATTATTGCCGCCAGGCCTTCTATGGGGAAAACTGCTTTTGCACTTTCCATGGCCAAAAACATTGCTGTTGATCATAACAGGCCCATCGGGTTCTTCTCATTAGAAATGTCTTCGATTCAACTTGTTACCAGACTCATAGTAAGCGAAACCGAATTGCCTTCCTATAGAATCAGGAACGGCAAACTGGATGACCATGAATGGAAACAACTGGAATCAAACATCAAGACTCTTGTAGATGCACCCATGTTTATAGATGATACTCCGGCAATTTCTCTCTTTGAATTCAGGGCAAAGGCCAGGAGGCTGAAGCTTCAACATAAGGTTGAATTAATCGTGGTAGACTACCTGCAACTTATGACCAGTGCACAAAATGCCAGGGGAAGCAGAGAACAGGAAGTAAGTTCTATTTCCAGATCACTTAAAGCCGTGGCAAAAGAACTGGAGATACCCATAATTGCACTGTCTCAGCTCAATCGTTCTGTTGAAATGCGTTCGGGAAACAAACGCCCTCAACTTTCCGACCTGAGGGAATCTGGCGCCATTGAGCAGGATGCTGACCTGGTAATCTTTATACACAGACCCGAAAAATTCGGAATTCTTACCGACGAAGACGGGAACTCAAATAAAGGCATGGCTGAAATCATTGTTGCTAAACACAGGAATGGACCAATTGGAGATGTTATACTGAGATTCAGGGAAGAAATGGCAAAATTCGTTGAACCCGATGATATGGACATTGGAGAACTTGGAGAGAACAATCTTATCTCATCTATCTCCTATGGTTCAAAAATGAATGACGATTTTAGGACTACGGGGGATAGCTTTAATAATGCTGGCAAAAATTCTGGAAAAGAGCCCTTCTGATCAAAGTATCTCAAGTATCTCTCTTAAATTACGAACCTCATAGCTGACTGTTTCACTATGAGAGTTTCCACCCTGATTCGGGTAAATATGAAGTTTATACCTTGATTTTAACCCATTCAAAAGCTCTGTAGAATAAGAAATAAACCTGGTTTTTTTCATTCCTATTATCCAAATATCAGTCGCCAAAAATAAGTTAATTTCATTAGCCAATCAGAAAATCATCAATAAATTATTGTATTATTCGTAGATTTGAGGAATACTAATCAAGATATAAAAGCAAACAATTATGGCATCAAGAATGGTTAATCAATTCCTCGAAATGGTTAAAATTGACAGTGAATCGGGAAACGAACAGAATTTTATCAGCTATCTGGAAAGAGAATTTCAGGAAATCGGGGCCGATACTTATATTGATTCCTATGGGAACCTGTTGGGTCGTTTTCCTGCATTAAATACAAAAAATGAGGAAACGATCTTGCTATCCTGTCATGCCGATACAGTACAGCCCGGAAAGGGAATTCAGCCTGTTATTGAGGATGGGGTGATTCGTTCTGAGGGGAAAACCATCCTGGGTGCTGACGACAAGGCTGGAATTGCCGAAATGCTCGAAGCATTAAGAACAGCAGAAATCAGGCCCCGCGTAGAAATTGCCATTACCCGGCAGGAGGAAGTAGGTTTAATCGGAGTTCAGAACCTTGATTTTAGTTGGCTAACAGCCAGGAAGGGTTATCTGCTCGACAATGACACTCTGGATACTATTGTGATTGGAGGGCCTTCATATTTCACCCTTGATGTTGAAATTAAGGGGAAATCGGCACATGCCGGCATGGAGCCTGAAAAGGGCATTAATGCAGTTCTTGCCGCATCCATGGCTATTTCAGCCCTTCCCCTGGGAAGGATAGATGAAGAAACAACCTCAAATGTTGGAGTAATCAAGGGAGGGATAATAAGAAACGGGGTCCCGGAAGAGACTTCATTTCTGGCAGAATGCAGGAGTCTGAACGATGCAAAAGCCGAAAAATTGGCGAAAAAGATGGAGAACATCATCAGGGAAAAAGTAGAATCCATAGGTGCAACTGCTAAAATTACTGTTAAAAATCCATTCCGGTCAGTGGAAATATCAAAGGACTCTGAAACGGTTATAGTCTCCAAACAGGCACTAAAAGCTGCCGGGATTGATGCAAAAACAGGTTTTATAACCGGCTTTACCGATGCTTCAGTCTATAACAATAAGGGAATTGAAATGGCCGTAGTAGGAATTGGAGCCCAACTTGAACACTCCCTTGAAGAAAACATCAGCATATCAGACATGGAGAAAGCCGTGAAAATGATCATTGAGATATTAAGGATCTCAGCCCAATAAAAAAGCTTTATCAAAACCAAGCTGCCTTAATATTAAACCCTGGTAAGCTTAACTTTATTTATTTACCAATACAATATGGAAAGCCAAAAAATATCCAACTTCAATGATTTTGAATTGGATGCATCCATTATGGAAGGCATAGAATCCATGGGATTTACTACTCCAACTCCCATCCAGGAGCTGGGAATTCCAATTATTCTCAGAGGAGATGATTTGATTGGATGTGCACAAACGGGAACCGGAAAAACAGCAGCATTTTTGCTTCCAATGCTTCAAAAAATCATCAGTTTCGAGGGGCAGCAAAAAGGTGTAAGTGCAATGATAATTGTCCCTACACGTGAACTGGCAACTCAGATTGACCAGCAATTTTTAGGTTTATCGTATTTTACCAATATTAGCTCCATAGCCGTTTATGGGGGCGGAGACGGAATGTCGTGGGACCAGCAAAAGAATGCCCTTGAAAAGGGAGCCGATATTATCATTGCCACTCCTGGCCGCCTGATTGCACATTTGCAAATGGGCTATCTCAATTTTCAAAATCTGAAGTTCCTGGTTTTGGATGAGGCCGATAGAATGCTTGATATGGGTTTTCATGCCGATATTATTCAAATAGTTAAATCGCTGCCTGAAAAACGGCAAACCCTGATGTTTTCTGCAACCATGCCCAGGGCAATAAGAAATATGGCAAAGGAGTTGCTGAATCATCCCGAACAAATTGACCTTGCAGTATCAAAGCCTCCACAGGGAGTTCTTCAGGCAGTTTACAAGATTGAAGATTCCAGGAAGGTAGATCTCATCCTCGACCTTCTTGTTGGGAAAGAGCTTAACAAAGTTCTTTTGTTTTCATCAACAAAGAGTGATGTGAAAAAATTGGCCAGAACATTAGGAAATAAAAAACTTTCGGTGTCTGCAATTCATTCTGACCTAACTCAAAAAGAAAGAGAACAAGCATTGCTGGATTTTAAGAATGAGAATATTAATATTCTTGTTGCCACAGATATTGTATCAAGAGGAATTGATATTGATAACATCGACCTGGTTATCAATTATCATGTTCCGCAGGATGCCGAAGATTACGTTCACAGGGTTGGCAGAACAGCCCGTGCCAAGGCTACTGGGGTAGCAATTACCCTGGTAAATAAAAAAGAAATATATCGTCTGAAAAAAATTGAGAATTTGATAGAACAAAATATTTTCGAAATTCAAGTACCCAAACACATATGATCATGAAGTATATTCCTGGAGAATTCATCAAAATACAATCTGCCAGATTCCTGATTCCCCTCCTTGTTGTACTTTTTGCATCCTGTGTTCCGGGGCTTAATGAAACAGAAAAAGACTTACATAAGATAATAGATTCATGGCATCAGGCTGCATCTGATGCCAACCCGGAAGTGTTTTTTGACCTGATGGATACAAATTTCATTTATCTGGGTACCGATGCAACAGAAAGATGGAACAAGACTGAATTTTACAAATTTGCAAAACCATACTTTGATGGTGGCAAAGCATGGGATTTTAAACCATATCAAAGAAGCATGGTTTTTTCTTCAGACCGGGAAACTGCATGGTTTGATGAGCTACTTGATACATGGATGGGAACCTGCAGGGGATCTGGCATAATGGTTTGCCTGAATAAAGAATGGAAGTTTGTTCATTATCATTTATCAGTGACCATATCCAATGAGCTGATCGAAGATTTTATCGGCCTCGTGAAGAATGATAAAGACCTGATTGAGAATTAAATTTAAATCAAATTATTATGATACAAAATGAACTTCTGTATTTACTGATTGGTCTGATAATTGGGGTATCGGCAATATTCTTTATCTTAAGGTACCAGAAGCATTTTGGCAATAAAGTTTTTGAGGAAAAAATAAACAGTCTTAATGAAGTTCTTGAGAAAAAAGAACAAATACTCAAGGAAAAAGAAAGTGAAATATTAGAACTAAACCGGATTTTGTCCGGGAAAGAATCTGATTACCGCCATTTATCTGAGAAACTGCTTGAACAAAAAGCTGATCTGGAAAAGATCCAGGAAAAGTTCAGGGATGAATTTAAAAACCTGGCCAATGAGATATTAGAGGAAAAAACGAAAAAATTTACTGAGCAGAACAGCGCCAGACTGAGTGAGATTTTGAATCCTTTAAGCCAGAAAATAAAAGAATTTGAAAAAAAGGTGGAGGAGACTTACGAGAAGGAAATGCAACAAAGAATTTCATTAAAAGAGGAGGTGAAAAAGCTTGCAGAGTTAAACCAGCAAGTAAGTATGGAGGCAAGTAATCTGGCTAAAGCATTAAAGGGAGATACCAAAACACAGGGAAGTTGGGGAGAGATGATCCTGGAAAGCATACTCGAACGATCAGGACTGGTAAAAAACAGGGAATATTTTGTACAGCCATCTTACACCGGGGAATCGGGGAAAAGGCTGCAGCCGGATATTGTTGTAACCTATCCCGGTAACAGAAGCGTTGTGATTGATTCAAAAGTATCTCTTACTGCCTATGAAAGATATGTATCAAGTAGTGATGAAAAAACCAGGGAGACGGCCATCAGGGATCATCTGATTTCCATAAGGAATCACATTAAGGAATTAAGTGAAAAAAACTATCCGGATATATACCAGCTCCAGGCTATGGATTTTGTGATGATGTTTCTACCGGTTGAACCGGCTTACCACCTGGCCATGCAGGAAGATCCTGAGTTTTGGAATCTGGCATATGAAAAACGAATCCTTATTATTAGTCCTACCAACCTTATTGCAGCTTTGAAAATGGTTGAAAGCATGTGGAGACAGGAGAGCCAAAACAAAAACGTTCTTGAAATAGCCAGGCAGAGTGGTTCTCTTTATGACAAATTTGAGGGTTTGTACAAAGACCTTATTGATTTAGGCAAAAGACTGGACTCAAGCAAAGGATTTTATGACAGTGTCATGAACAAGCTTTCTGAAGGCAAAGGATCTCTGGTAAGCAAGGTTGAGAATATTAAGAAACTTGGGGCAAAAACAAAAAAATCATTGCCTGAGGAAGCCCTGAAAAGATCAGGTGACTGGGAAGAGTAAATTTAATAAATCATAATTGATTCGTATTTATTTCCCTAATCTCTGTAGAGCGACTCTCCGAGTCGCTTATTTCTTTCCTGCAACAACGAGTACAAATTCTCCCCTGGGCGTCTTTTTTGAAAAGTATTCAATAAGCTGATCCAAACTCCCGCGAACCGTTTCTTCATGTATTTTTGTCAACTCCCTGGAAACAGAAGCAGGCCTGTCGGCTCCCAAAACTTCCACCAGTTGGCTCAGCAGCTTCAAAATACGGTGTGGGGATTCATAAAACACCATTGTACGGTCTTCATCTTTCAATTTTTGAAGTCTTTTTTGTCTACCTTTTTTTGCAGGCAAAAAGCCTTCAAAACAAAACCGGTCAGATGGGAGACCAGAAGCAACAATGGCAGGCACAAAAGCTGAGGCACCTGGCAGGCATTCAAGCTTTATATTTTGCTCTATACATGCCCTTATCAACAAAAAGCCCGGATCAGAAATAGAGGGTGTCCCGGCATCTGATACCAGGGCAACCGTTTCACCTGCTTTCATCCTGGCCACCAGGTGGTCCAGGGTTTTATGCTCATTAAATTTATGATGGGCAATAATTTTTTTCTTAATAGCAAGGTGTTTGAGCAGAAAACTTGTTTTGCGGGTATCTTCGGCCAGAACAAAATCTACTTCAGACAAAACAGAAATAGCTCTAAGGGTAATGTCTTCAAGGTTTCCAATTGGGGTTGGTACAAGAAAAAGCTTAGTCATTCTCCCGGTTTTTCAATTTTCTTTTGGTAAGGTCCAGAAGACTTTTTGCCAATTTCTCTTCCGGGTCCCAGGAAAAATTCTCCTGAAGATATGCAATTGCATCCGCTTCTGACTCTGCATTGTTCAAGCTGTCAATAGTTTTCTTATAGAGAGAAGAATTCCCTTCAAAAAGCTCTCTTATATACCTGAACTTTTCATTGATCCCAATTGCCGCACCAATATCAGAAATTGCTTGATCATGAATTCTGGAAGCAATGTCCTGAACAGGATTTTCATTTTTAAGTGCTTCATTCCTGTACTTTTGCTTATTCTGATATTTATCTGATAAAACACTTGTCTTTCCCCCTATTCTAATAGCTGGGGGTGGAAGTAAATCTTCTTGCTTCTCTTTACTGATTTCATCAATTTCCTCAATGCTAACAGACTCCTGCAATACTATAGTTTCTCTTGTTGGCTCTTCTGGTATTTTTTCAATTTTTTCTGTCCGCTTTTCAACCGGAGTTATACCTTGACCTGCATCCTCTGTTTTATCCAATTTCATCCTCCATGAAACTCCAAGTACTGAATCATACAGGCCATTAACTCTGGCTTTCAGAAAATCCAGGTCAACAGGAGAAACATTAGAATTATTTATCAGGTTCTCAACCAATTTCCCGATATCTTGTATATCTTTAAAGAGGTTTTCTAAATTTTCTTTGGGATCCATATTTTCACAATAACTTTTTTATTTTCAATATTTTACAAAGTTAAGAATTAATACTTAGAATTTCGTATCTGATGTTTCTGGAAAAGTCACTGGTTAGAGGCAGAAAAAACGGCTGGATAGAGGTCATATCCGGGTCTATGTTCAGTGGCAAAACTGAAGAATTGATCAGAAGGCTGAGACGTGCAAAATATGCAAATCAAAAGGTAGAGATTTTCAAACCCAGAATTGAAAACAGATATTCTGAAAATGAGGTAGTATCCCATGATGCAAGGGCTATTATGTCGACCCCTGTTGAATCATCTGCAAACATATTATTAATGGTGTCTGATGTGGAGGTGGTTGGAATCGACGAGGCTCAATTTTTTGATGATGGCCTGGTGGATGTTTGTAACAAACTTGCAAATGATGGAATAAGGGTAATTGTTGCCGGCCTGGATATGGATTACCTTGGAATTCCATTCGGGCCTGTGCCCAGGCTTATGTCAATTGCAGAATATGTAACAAAAGTACACGCAATTTGTATGCGTTGCGGCAATCTTGCATCTTATTCACATCGCCTGAGCAACAATGACAAGCGTGTTCTTTTAGGAGAAAAAGATGCCTATGAACCCCTTTGCCGGGAATGTTTTGTGGAAGACCAGAAAAAAAAAACAAGATAAAATAATTCATGACTCGTGAATTTATTGGTAAGTGAAATAGCGAAAATTACTGATGGTAAACTTATTGGACAGGGTGATTTTCAAATATCACAACTGTTAATCGACAGCCGATCATATAGCCTCCAGGGGAAAACTGTTTTTTTTGCTCTTAGGGGACCACATCACAATGGTCATCACTACATTACACAGCTTATTGCAAGGGGAGTAAATTGCTTTGTGCTAAATGAAACCCCTGAAAACAGTGGCGAATTTTCAAATACCAGCTTTATTCTGGTAAAGGACAGCCTGCTTGCCTTACAAAAGCTGGCAGCTTATTGCAGGAAGCAATATCTCTCAACACTTATAGGAATTACAGGGAGCAACGGAAAAACCATCATAAAAGAGTGGATTGCACAAATTCTTTCAGGTAAAAAAAATGTAATCCGCAGTCCCAAAAGCTACAATTCACAAGTTGGCGTTCCACTTTCACTCTGGTTGCTTGAAGAATCTTTTGAATATGCGATCATCGAGGCAGGCATCTCCAAACCTGGAGAAATGGAAAAACTGGAACAGATGATCAGACCGGATATCGGAATTATTTCAAATATTGGAACAGCCCACCAACAAAACTTCAGCGATATAAATGAAAAACTTCGGGAAAAACTTAAGCTGTTTAAAGATTCGTCTGTAATATTATATTGTAAAGACCATGAATTGGTGCATAAGACTATACAGGAAACATTCTCAGCAAGTGGAAAACAGTTAATTAGCTGGTCTGGAAAACAAGCTGCAGATCTTGAAATTCACTCAATAACTACCGGAGAATCTTTTACCAGCTTCATAGTAAAATCGGGGGAAATTGAGCAGCTTATTGAAATCCCTTTTACAGATAAAGCTTCTGTTGAGAATGCTATTCATGTCTGTTTATTGTTAGTCGTACTGGGCTTTAAGTTGGCCGAGATAACTCCTGGAATGCGTGAATTGCAACAAGTAGCTATGCGGCTTGAACTGAAAAAAGGAATTCGTAACTGCACACTTATAAACGACAGTTACAATTCTGACCTGGCCTCGCTTGACATTGCCCTCGATTTCATGGAACAACAAAAGCAACAAGAGAACAAAACCCTGATTCTATCAGACATATACCAGAGTGGACTTTCTGATGAGAAACTATATTCAAGAGTTTCTGAAATGCTTATATCCAGAGGAATAACCAGGTTTATAGGAATAGGAAGTTCCATTTATGAAAATGCTGACAAATTTCAGGG
>SDBS01004017.1_pt1 | contig 14422 bp, 7 predicted proteins | sample 2277091 | NCBI WGS metagenome assembly SDBS01 (sample SAMN10404972, study PRJNA504765) | marine sediment metagenome | isolation source: marine sediment core GS10_PC15, 163 cmbsf | place: Arctic Ocean: Southern Knipovich Ridge | collected 2010
CAGTCATGGTTGTACTTTTTTCGATGATTCCCGAAAGTAACATGGTATCTCCGCTGGAGTAATACCATTTTTTCCCCGGTTTGTATCGGACCGGTTTTTTGAGCACATACTGGATCCAGTCCTTGCCCGATTCTATCATTTTGTCAACATCGTTTTGGCTCCGGTCAACGTAATAGTCGTCTTCATTCCATACGAGTCCAGAGGTCATCGTCAGCAGATGTTTGACCGTCATGGTCTTTTTGGAGTTGGGGGTCTCAGGCCGCTGCCATTCTGGGAAGTACTTGGACACCTGTTCATCCACCCCAGCGATGAATTTTTTCTCGATGGCGATCCCGATGAGTGCACTGGTAAAACTCTTGGCCATGGAAAAGCTTTCGTGCCTTGAATCCTGACGAAAGCCGTTAAGATAAGCTTCTCCCACGATATATCCTTTGCGAACGACCAGGAGTGCCTGCGTTTTGATGGCGGGATTGGCGGCATACTCGTAGACTTTCATTAACCTTTCGGAATCCATACCTACCTCTTCGGGTGTGCACATTCTCCAACCAGTTGTAGGCCAGTATTCACCCAGATACTTGCCTTGGCCCAGGAACGTTTTTACATCTTCAGTATTTATAGAAGCTTTAAGCAGCCCCATCAGACTAAAGACGAGGACAAAAGCCAGAAACACACGGATGGTCTTTCTCACTGTAATATTTCCTTTAAAAATATTCACAAACTCTCGGTTGAATCGATATTGACACGAGTATTATCCTCTAGAAAACTCTAATATCCTCGGAGTTTATAGTAATCGTCAACGAGCTGGGTGAATTCCTCTCTGCGGAGGGTGGATGGTTTTCCCCTTATCCCCTGTTCGAAGAAAAACTCAGGCAGAAAATCTTCCGCAGGGTTCATGCCTTCCTGAAGATTGAATTCCCTGATCGTATGGGAGATATTGCCGGAAATCGTTTTGAGATCCCCTTCTTCGAGATCAAATCCTAGCGTGCCTTTAACGATGGTCTTCAGTTCATCCCAAAAGAAAAAATCTCTGAAGAAACGGCATAAAATCAGTGTATCATAGATGGTGAGCCTGTCCTCATATTCGAGAAGCATGGCCGCCTTGCCTTCGATCTGCTCAGGAGGTATCATTCCGGCGAGTTCGGGCTTGTAGAAAGTTGTTCGCAGATGGCAGGCTCCTCTGTCGGAAACGGCGAATCCCAGCCCCATGCCCTTTAAATAACGCGGGTCAAAGGAAGGCGGTTCCAGGCCTTTGACCTGGATGGAAATGTCTTCGAGATCCCATTCCCTGGCCGCCGATCGTACACCTTCGGCCAAAACATCCCCGATCCCCTCCCGGGCGGATATCATCTGCAGCAGGTCGGCGACCCGATCCGGATCCCCGTAATCGATTTTGAAATCGATTCTGCCCCGCCGGGAGGCCTCGATGGCGAAGGCCGTAACGTTCCCCGAGGAGATCGTGTCCATGCCCAACCGGTCACAGATGTCGTTGAGATAGGCGATCTCCTTGATGTCATCGATCAGATTTAATCCCCCGAAGGCGCCGATGGTCTCGTACTCCGGTCCATCCAGCCTCAGCCCCTTGTGTCTCCCCTTCAAAACCGTCGTGTCTCTTGTACAGGAGATGAAACAGTAGGTGCATGCCCTGGGTTTGACCTCGCATTCTTCGTTTAAAGCGTCGGAATTGATTCGGTCGACGTGAGGCACCGTCCCTTCCTGCCAGTACTTGGAGGGCAGGGCCTCCACCATCGAGGTGATATCCACCATCATTGAGGTCCCATAGCTCTTGTAGGCCTGAGAGACCGGATGTTCCTTGCCTCTGCTAATCTGCTCCTTCCAGAACATCTTGAGCAGGGCTTCATCGGCGGCTTCCTTATCCATGGTGCCTATAAAAACGATGGCTTTCACCTTTTTGCTGCCCAGAACCGCTCCTAGGCCTGTCCGTCCCAGACAGCGACCGAGGTCGTTGTTGATATAGGCGAATTTAACCAGGTTCTCACCGGCCGGGCCGATGGTTAGGATCCCGGTGCGGACTCCCTTGTACCGCTCCCGGAGGATTATTTCCGTCTCCAGGCTGTCCTTGCCGACCAGAAAGGCCGCGTCCTTGAACAACACGGAATTGTTTTTGACTTCGATATAAGACCAATTCTTCAGAGCCCCGTGGAAAACGAAGGCATCATACCCTGTTTTGGTGACCTGGAGGAAAGCCTTACCTCCTGCATAGGATTCGGAAAAAATTCCTGTTTGGGGTGATTTAGAGAATGCGGCGTATCTGTTGGCACCCCATATGGGAAATCCATTGGCAGGACCCGTCGCGAAAATGATGTGGTTGTTAGGAGAGAGAGGATCCACCCCCCGCGGATTTTTTTTCAGGAGGAGATAGGCACCCAATCCTTTTCCCCCCAGGTAGCTTTCATAGACAGAGGGCGGGATGGTTTCCTCTGAGAACCGCTGACTCGTGAGATCAATGTTCAGGATTTTGCCGAAAACACCTTTTAAAATCGTATCCTCCTCAGAAGCTATTTGTAATCACCGAGAATCTGATAAGCCCGTGATTGATTTGATATTCGGAAACTTCCCACCTAGGCTGCTCAAACCACAATAAGCTGCCCTGTAGAATTCATTTTGTGGTTTTTTCAGAATTAATACCAAATTTTAATACCTCATCGCCTCTTAACAAAAGTGCGCATTGAGTAATGCTTGCTCAAGTTTAAGTTCACCTCTGAAGCCAGCTTGGCTTAACTTACAGAGTCATTAGAATTTTTTAATAATTAATACACTTTATTAATTGTGTCAAGGAAATATGGAAAACCTTTTGTAAAAATGTGATATAATTCTTGAATCCCTCACAGAATAAGCTTTATAAACCTTGACCAACATATTCTGGAGATTATGCCTCTTTTGTTTAAGTTTTGTGATTGAAGCATTTCTTGACAACACTGGATAATAAAAATATTGTTAATTTTCAAACAGGCGAGCATGTGCCAAATTAAATGTCTTGTAAAACACTCAATATCCAAATCTGAAGATTAATAAAAAAGGAGAATCTAATTATGCTTAAAAAAGCATCAAATGCTTTTCTGACGGCCATCTTCTGTATCGGTATCCTTTCCATTTTAAATGGAAATGTATTCACTGCTTCCCAATTACCAGAAGGATCTCATTCAACATTTGATCCGGTTATCACTCACGGACCGATTCTGGGACGGTTAAGCTCCCACGGAGTCGGAGTTTGGGTGCGAACCTCACGCCCTTCCCGTTTCCGTGTGACTTGCAGGATCATGGATGTGTGTGTTGCACAATCGCCATTCGGAGAAACTCAGCTTAGTCATGATAATACAGGCTGGGTGTATATCACAGGCCTTGAGCCGAACACGATCTATAACTACGAAGTTGTGCTTGATTCCGGATATTGGATAAATGCAGGTTCGTTCACAACTCTCCCCCATGAAGACATGGTTCGTAATCCTAATAATCCCAAAGGCCTGTTCAACTTCAGTTTTGAATTCGGGTGCGGAAACCAACAGAATCTTCTGGAAGATTTGGGGCCCAACCTACCCGGCTACAAAACAATGTATGATAATCTCAAGGGAAAAATATATTTTCAAATCATGAATGGGGATTGGCTGTATGAAGAGGCGCGGGATTTCCCCGTTGAAAAATGGCAGAGAATCAACAGCGTTGCCGATGGAAATATCCCCGAGCTTGTTCAGGTTGCGCCTACAATCGTCGGCGTCTGGCAAAATTATAAGTATTATCTTGCCCGTGCGGAAAATCTTGCCCGATGGCACAGAAACATCCCGACTTTCTTTGTCTACGATGATCATGAAATGATCAACGATATCAATGGAACCAATAATCCCGGCTACCGCCACCGAAAGACCGTCTTCCGTGATATAGGAATTCAGGCTTGGCGCGATTATCTCGGATGGAGCAACCCTCTGTCAAATCCCGATCCCCAGGGAATCTGGTTTGGCAAGGCGGACTTAAACCAAGGGGATGGTATCCTGGTTGACAAAGAGGCTGACTTTTCAAGGCTTGATCTTGAACAGGCCACTAATTTGATGGTGCACTGGGGGACGCCCACGGCAGGCGTTAATGACGATTCGTTGAATGATGTCGGCGGCCACCCTGCTGCAGGAGTTTATGAAATTGTGAAAATTGTTGATCAAAACCGATTGAAGATTCACCCGGCACCGAAAGCGGATGGCGAACAGGTTTCCTACTCGATCGGAATGAAAAATTATTACAGCTTGAGTGTGGGAAATTGTGATTTCTTTCTTCTGGATTGCCGGGGATATCGACAACTGCACGATAAAAAGAATCCCTGGAAAAAAGATCTGTCAATGTTGGGAATCGAGCAAAAGGAGTGGCTCAAAACAGGAATGCGCCAAAGCGATGCTGATTTCCTGTTTGTCGTCAGTTCGGTGAATTTAACCATTCCGCACGTCGGACCCGGGGCCCCGGATAAAGATGAAGCTTGGACGGTCTATATGGAAGAGAGAGAGGAGCTCATTAAATTTTGGGATGATCTCGGAAAATCTGTAATGGTACTTACCGGAGATTTGCATAACAGTTTTGTGATTAAAATCACCGACAGAGTATGGGAATTTGCCTCAGGCCCGCATAACTCAGGGAATCATAGTCTAATGGATGAGGCGAATCGTCCTCCTAACGGCGATTATGAATATAATGGCCGCAAAGTGAATATTCGATGGTCAACCTTTGTCCTGGATGATGTGAATTACTATCGGAATGAACTCGACCTTCCGATACGCCCGTTTCCCTATTACTGTGTCGTCCAGGTCAACAATGTTTTAAACAATCCTCTAAAGCTGGGAGAAGATCGCTGGGTCGCCTTCCCTCAGCCTCAAGTCATCTTTAAGTATTTTGATGGTTTGACAGGAGAATTATTGTATGCCGAAGCGATAGCTGCCTCGAGGTGAAAAGAAAGCTAAAATACCCAAGAAAATTTTGGAGATAAGCAGATGATGAAATATTTCATTAATAGCAGCCTAAGAAACATCTTGTTTTTTTGCCTGCTGACGACTCTTGTGCAGGGACAATCACCCTGCACGAATCCCATGCCGGCCCCGAAATATGAAGTGAGAATTGAGCGAAGCGTGATGGTTCCGATGCGGGATGGCGCTCGGCTCTCGACGGACATCTATTTTCCTGAAGGGATACAAGAACAGCTTCCTGTGATTCTGGTTCGAACGCCATACAACAAAAAAGGCTGGCGGGAGTCTGAACCAGGACACCATTATCACGCCGCCTATATGTTTGCCGGTCAGGGGTATGTGGTGGCTGTTCAGGACTGCCGAGGAAAGTTTGAGTCTGAGGGTACATTTATTATCTCTGCTGCGGATACGATGGATGGATATGATGCGGTCACATGGGCAGCCACACAACCGTGGTCGAACGGAAACGTGGGCACCTACGGCTGTTCTTATCTGGGTGAAAACCAGATAGAAATGGCTAAGTTGAAGAATCCTCACCTTAAAGCCATGATCCCTCAGGCCGCCGGCGGGGCTCTCGGAACTGGAGGAAATTATTATCGTTTTTTCGGTTATCTCACAGGAGGAGCCTTCGAGCTATCGACTGCCGTAGGCTGGTTCTTCGCCAACGGGAGTAAGATTTATTTTCGGCCTCCTATCGGAACTCCGCGCTCATTATTTTTGCAAGTGGAAAAATTCTTCAATCCAGCGCCCGTGTTGCCTGGAATAGATTTCAATGAGGCACTTAAGAGCCTCCCCATCATCGATATCGTAAGAAAAATGGGAGCCCCCCCGAGTGATTTTGAAGACTTTGCTTCTCACGAACCTGCAGATCCATACTGGAACGAGCTGGGATACATCCAAGATACAGACAGTTTTGACGTTCCCGCCCTTCATGTGAGCTCATGGTGCGACCTTTGTGCTGCGGAAACTCTCTATCTTTTTAACCTCCTTCGGAAAAATGCGGAGAGTGATCGAGCCAGAGAAAACCAGTTTGTGATCATGTCCCCGACCATACACTGCAGGTATGAGCGGGCGACAAACCAGACCATGACGGGTGAGCGAAATGTGGGCGATGCCCGGTTTGATTTCTGGGGAACTTATCTCCGCTGGTTTGATTATTGGCTCAAGGGAATAGAGAATAGGATAACCCAGATGCCTAAAGTTCAGATCTACGTCATGGGAAAGGATGAGTGGCGAGCAGAAAAGGAATGGCCTTTGGCCAGGACCCGATACTCCAATTATTACTTGCACTCCAATGGGCATGCCAACAGCCGTTTTGGAAACGGTGTGCTCAGCACGACAATGCCTAATCAAGAGCCGGCAGACCATTTTGTCTACGATCCGAAAACGCCTGTTCCTTCTGTCGGTGGATCGGTTGGGATGAATATCGCCGCTCGATTTGTCCCTCCCGGTTATTACGATCAGTCTGCGTTGGAAACACGACATGATGTTCTCGTATATTCGACACCCGTACTTGAACAAGGGATTGAGGTGACAGGACCACTTCGGGCTGTACTTTATGTCTCCTCTTCAGCTCGAGATACCGATTTTACCGCTAAGCTCGTGGATGTCTTCCCGGATGGAACAGGATATAATGTTCAGGACGGAATATTGAGGGCAAGATACCGTGAAGGATTCCACAAGAAAGTCTGGATAAAGCCTGGCAAGGTTTATGAGATAAAAATCGACCTTCATGTCATAAGTACTTTCTTCGAAGCCGGGCATCGGATTCGCCTGGAAATATCCAGCAGCAACTTTCCCCGGTATGATAGGAACATGAACACCGGTGGGAATAATTATGACGAAACAGAATGGGTGATTGCCAAGAATACCATACTTCATTCAGAGAAGTACCCCTCCCATATCATACTGCCGATAATTGAGTGAAAAGAGGAAAAAATTCTTACATAACCGCCGGCCGTCTCTTAAGCTAGTGGTTGGGTTTTTTTAAATTATTCAGAAGAATGAGAGCATCGCTACGTTCATCCTGTGGGGTTAGATGTTTTGTAGCCTGTCAATTCTCCTTGTGGCCCCAGGCTGTTTCTTTGTAAGGTTCGAGTCCGAGATCGTCCGGCCTGCAGGCCGCAGGAAATAGAGCGTGATACACCTGGATGGCATGAGCCTGAGACCGGGTAAAGGATGTTGCTGCCTTGGCATATAAGGCAAGAGCATCGTCTCCCTCGGTTAGTTTTGCCTTGTTATTCCAATTGATGCCTTCATAGTATTCTGCTTTGGCCGTTGAAAACTTTTCATCTAGGACCGCATATCCGGGATCGGTGTAGTTCAATTTCATCATTTTTCTATGGACTTCCGATATGCGGCCATAAGCCGCACTCCGAGCATTCGTCACGACTTTAGCTGGGCTATCGGCTAGAGTCAGCTCGAAAAAAGTATGAGTTCCGTCGATCTGGTACTGACCTCTACGTCTTGGAGTAGAAGGGTAGGCCTTCCTGCTTGCGGGTCCGGTACAGATGTACATCACGCCCTTATCTCCATCATCGGGCAGGGCAATTCCTACACTGGAGTTTGACAGGTTGCAGATTTTAGCTTCCCAAGCCCTACCGAGACCTTCCTGGTAAGCCTTCATGAACTCGTCATCAACGGTAACATCTGGAGGATCTCCTGTGAAACGCCACATCATCTTGGCAAAATCGAGGTCAATTTGACCATGATACTTCGTGAACATAGTCCATAGCTCTTTGTTTCGGGTGACGCTCGAAATTCTGTGCTTTGGACTTGCCCAGCCTGCATGCTCTGTAAATATCAGACCCTTGTTGACGTCCTTCATTTCTTCAGTAAAATAATTATTCGTGCAGTAGATGAAATTGCTCTCGTTAAAATCGCCGGCTTTTCTGACGCTCTTGACCGTGGATGTCAATTCGACAACATAAGCATCCCCCTTCACATCTGCGATCATCCAGCTCGAGTTTTCGTCTATTTTCATGGAGAGCAGCATGTTCTTGGCTTCCTCGGCATTGTCAGCAAAGCGCATCAAGGGCAGGATCGCACATTGGAAAGGGAGACCGTAATCGCCGTAGTCACTTTCGGCATCCCCCATTCCCAACGTCTGGCCCACAAAGACACCCTTGTTATTCATAGCGGGCTTGTGTGCCGGATAGCCCGCTATGGCCGGATTCAAATAACTATTCCCGTTTTCGGGAAAAACCACCGTGACCACCGCGTGGAAAAAAGTCCTATCCTGGCTGTCTCCACCGATGAGACGACCATCCTTCGTAGTGCTTCCCCATGCTGCCCATGAGGAGCACCCCTTATACAACTCCTCGTCTTCAGCCTCTTTAGGATAGTTCCATGCCGGGCTGGGATTTCGTTGGCCGGCATTCAACATAAGAATATCAACGTAGGTGAGATTTTGCCCTGCCTTCTGGGCGCCGGCGGCCATTCCTTTCATTATCTCTATGATTTCAGGCGCATGTTTCTTTATGTACCACTGGTAGGCCTTGAGTGTACGCAGGACAATCTCACGGCTATGCCTGTCTAGGGCCGCAGCCCAAATCGCCTCTTTTCTCATGACAAGGAGAGGGCCGGCCTGCTGACCATACTGAAAGCCCATTTCGTAATCCGAGCCCTGAAGAAAAACGACAGGCATGATGCTCGGAGGAAGGACCCCCGATGCGGATTTTGTTTCAGATATGGAGATGGCCTTAGTCGTGATCAAGAGCAGCATAATCAGGACCAAAACCAGACGATATGATTTATCAATCCATCTCACTGGCATCCTCCTTGAATTGTCAGTTATCCTCCAAAGGATCTGCCCTAGCGGGAGACATTTTGGGCCAAGGCTTTTATACACTCATATAACAACCCCCCTTTCTCGTCATAAAAAGAAAAACGGATTTGAGGCTTCCGCTTGTCCTGCCCGGGAGTCACACTCACACGCAGAAAACCTCCGGATGCTTCTGGCTGGAGATAAAGCTGGATGACTTTTGCCTCTGGATCGGTAGATTCCGGGTCGCCGGCTTCTCTCCCCAATCGTGAATTGGCATCCACCAAAGCTCCACAGGAGAACTCCTCGAATCCGCTGGGATGGACGGCATGGTACTGCCAGTGCCGGTCGCCGCAGATGATATAGAAGTTCTTGTCTAAAAAATCGTTGTCCTGGAGCCAGCCGAAAAACTCGTCGGCTTCATGCCTGAATCCAGTGACGTTGGTGTGATTATCGGATTTATAGGCGTCATCCGGTCCCACCATAGGCGTAGGCGAGATGAGGATTTTGAACACCGCCCGGCTGTCGAGAAGGGTTTTCTTCAGCCATTCCTTCTGTTCAGTGCCCCAAATCGACTTGTCCGGTCCATCGGGCGCATTGTTGGCGCTCCGGTGGTCCCTGCCCTCGACGAGCCAGATTTGGAGCAGCCTGTTGATCTGGTGTGTCCTGTAGGTCACAGGTTCAGTATCCTTCGGATCCACGATCGGAAGCTGTTCGTTGAACGTGGCCGTTCCCAGTGCATGGGACGGCTCCCATCCCGCCTTCGGGGTTCGGTAAGGGCTGGTGAGCTTATCGGTATCCGTGTATGGATCGGCATCGTTGAAGCGGTAATCATGATCGTCTTTTTCCCAGTATGTGGGCACCTGTGCAAAAAGATCGATGTAGCGCGGCTGAGAGAATTGTTCGTGAAATTTTTTCCGGAGCTCCTCCTGAGTTTGTGCTGCCGTGGCCAAGGGTTCGTCGTAATAGACATTGTCTCCTGTACCGACGAAGAAATCCGGCTTCATGTGAAGGATGGTCTTGAGAGCGGGATAACCGAGGTGCATTTCCGGATTCTCCCAGGCCAGCCTTTTTTGTCCGGCCAAAGGGAGAAGGGATTCGAAGGAAGGAGTGCTGGCCTCTTTGTCTTCTTCCTGCGCTTTGGTCTCCTTTAATTCGACATACCCATAATGAAAAAAATGGAAGTGCATTCCGGTCACGACCACGAAAGAGCAGTCCCTTTCCACCTCGGGCAGATCGTGGGTTCTGAAGGCGCGAGTCTCACCTATTTTTATGTGTGAGAGGTTAGAGCCGAAGAGAAGACGGTAAAAATACTGTGTACCGGGTTTGAGGTCGGGCACTTTTTGCTTGATGATGAAATCATACTCAGGAACAGCGCTCATCCATGGAGTCCTTAAGGCATTTTTAAAATCGTGCTCTTCGGCAAGCTCAAAGCAGGCGATACCCGGAGATCCCTGAATGTCACCCCGGATAAAGAATGCTCCTTGTGTGAGTCGGCTCTGCAGAATCACACTGTTCCTGGTGACTTCCCCGGCCATCTCTCCTTGGGCGTGGTCGAGATCAAGCGCGTATTTAACGTCCTTTCGGGCACATGAGGTAATGACAACCGCCATGGATAATAACAAAAAGAATCCGCTGGGAACCGTTAATAGCGACTTTCTCATTTTGCATCCTCCACATCAACGACAAGCATTCTGATATTTTTTACATGGTTTTTTTGGCTTCGGAATACCGCTGAGCGGTGAGGTCGATGTTAAGTATCTTTCCGAAAACACTTTTGATGATCGGTCCCTCCTCACCCTATTATTTGTAATCTCCGAGGATCTGGTAGGCCCGCTCTTCGTGGCTCATGTCGTTTTTAGCCCTTCTCAAACGGTATCCGATATAACCCAAAATCATCCATCCGGCCAGAAAGATATATTCGCCCGGCCATTTGAGCTGGGCCGAAGACCCGGGAAAGACCATGAAAATTATCAAGATCCCGGCAATGATGGCTCCAGCATAGAGAGTGGCCTTATGTTTGACTTTATACGGCCTGTGCATATCCGGTGCGGTCTTCCTCAGTCTGATCGCGGAAAGACAGGTGATGAACCAGCCGCTTATAAACGCCAAAGAACCGACATTCACCATGGCCAGCAGGCTTGTCTTTCCCACAAAAGGTCCAACAAGAGCGATCAATCCGACAAAGATGATGGCGTTTTTTGGGGTCTGGTGTTTTTTGTCCACTTCGCTGAACCATTTGGGAAAGAGGCCGCCGCGGCCCCCGGCGAAGACGATCCTGGTAGCGGCGATGAAAAATCCGTTAAAGGAAGTGATCAGTCCCAGTAAAGCCGCGAACAGGACTAATTTAGTGGCCCAGACATAACCGAAGGCGGCCTGGAAGGCATTGGCCGCCGGAAGCTCAAACTTGACGGTTTCCTGCCACGGCATACAGAGGGACAGGGCCAAGATAACGACGCCGTAAAACAGGGAGCCGATGAGGATGGAAATGATGACCGCCTTGCCCAGGTCTTTGGGATCGAGCTTCACTCCCGATTCTTCAGCCCCCTGGGGGATGGTATCAAATCCTGAATAATAAAAGGGCACAATGCCCAGGACTGCAATAAACCCGGCTCCAAATTTCAATACACCCGTACCTGTTCCGGAGAAGAGAGGCAACATATTGCTAAAGCTCCCTTTGACAAGGGCGATGACCGCGAAAGCGGATATACAAACAAAGATGAGAGCCGTGGTTATGGTCTGGAATTTGGCAGAGGTTTTCACCCCACGGTAATTCATGCCGATGATGAACAGGCTTAAAAGAACACCTGTGACGATCGAGAGAAGACTGACCGGCTCGCCTCCGACGGAATAAAGGGATTTTGTTTTCAGAGAGGGGATGAGATACTCGATAATCCAGCCGATGGCGACTGCTTCAAAGGGGCAGATTACGATATAGGCCAGGGAGAGAAACCAACCTGTCAAAAAAGATGGTCCCGTTCCGAAAGCTTTGAAGGAGAAGGCGACTTCTCCGCCGGCGACAGGGATGGCCGGCGTCAGCTCGGCATAACAGAGACCGATGAAAATGAGCAGCAGCCCTCCGATAACGAATCCCAAGATGGCACCCAGAGGACCACCCCTGACCAACCAGTCTCCGGCAACGACTACCCAGCCCACACCGACTATAGACCCGACTCCGAGTCCTAGATAGTTTTTGAACGACATCACTTTAGCTAAGACTTTTCTTTTGGGTTGCGCAGATTCTTCGGTATTCATTGTTTTCTTCCCCCTCTCATTCTAATGATTTTACTAACTTGACAGCGGGTGCAGTTTTCATGCTGTATGTGGAGCTCGGGTCTTCTATTTCGTTTTCTCCAAAGCCCGCTCGAAAATAGCCAGTCCTTCCTCCAACTGTTCCTCTGTGATGATTAGAGGTGGGATCCAGCGGATGATGTTGTCAGGGGTTCCGCAGGTTAAAATGATCATCCCGTCTTCCAGGCAGGCGTCTCTCACGGCGACGGCCTTTTCCTTGTCGGGTATGTTTCCACCTGGTTTGACAAATTCCACCCCGGCCATCAGCCCCAAACCTCTCACATCGCCGATGCTCGAATATTTATCCTTGAAACCTTTAAGCCGTTTGAGCAGCTTTTCACCCAGGCGGGCGGAGTTTTCAAGGAGATTCTCCTCCTCGTAGAGCTTGATGCTGGCCGCGGCTGCGGCACAGGCCACGGCGTTGCCCCCGTAAGTTCCGCCATGGGAACCAGGAGGAGAGGCATCCATGATCTCTTTTCTCGATGCGATGCAACTCAGAGGCATACCTGAGGCCATACCCTTGGCCATGATAAGGATGTCCGGGACAATGTCGAAGTGCTGGAAGGCGAAGTAGCGGCCGGTACGGCCGAAGCCGCTCTGGATCTCATCGGCTATGAGAAGGATCCCGTGTTCGTCACAGATCTTTCTCAGCCCCTGTAGGAATCGCTTGGGAGGGACGACATAACCACCTTCGCCGAGGACGGGTTCGATGAGCATGGCCGCCGTCTCTTCGGGGGCGGTCTGGCTGTGGAGAATGAAATCGAGTTCCTTGAGCGCCCAATCGCAGTCCTTGTCGAATCCATACTTATCCGGATTGGCCTCCGCCTGCGGACACCGGTAGCAGTAAGCGAACGGGGCGAAAAAGACACCGGGCATCAGCGGCTGGAATCCCTTACGGAAGATGGTCTTCGAGGCCGTGAACGCCATCGTGCCGAATGTACGGCCGTGAAATCCGCGCTGGAAGGCGATGATATTGGGTCTCTTGGTGGCCTGCCTGGCGAGCTTCACGGCGCTTTCTACGGCTTCCGCTCCGCTGTTGGCGAAATAAAACGTATCCAGCTCGGCGGGAACCACCTCACGGAGTGCCTCGATCACACGAAGCATGGGTGCGTGGAAAGCGATGTTCTGATGGGTATGCAGGAGAAGGTCGGCCTGTTCATGAATGGCTGCGACCACCTTGGGGTGGCAGTGTCCGGTGTTGGTCACGCCGATCCCGCTGGTGAAATCGAGGTATCGTTTATCGTTGTGATCCCAGATATAGGGACCTTCTCCCCGAACAAAGACCGATCCAACAAGGTGGGGAACGGCCTTTGTCAAGTGGGACGCATTGTTTTTAAGCATGTCTTCCATAAAATTATTACTCCTTTTTTTATTTTATATCGAATAAAGTTTGGAAAATGGTATGAGACTCCGTTATGTTCAATCCGTTTTTTTTTGTGATATTTCGATGGGGGAACCTTCCTTCTTGAAGACGATCTTCCCAGCGAAAAGTGTCATCTGGCATGAAAGATCTTTGATTTCTTCCGTTGGAATTGTGTAGATATCCTTGTCCCAGACCGCGATATCGGCATACTTTCCGCATTCGAGCGAGCCAATCTTATCGTCCAAGAAGAGTTGATGAGCGGCCCAGATCGTGTAAGCCTTCAAAGCGGTCCTAACATCGACCGATTCTTCTGTTCCGAAGGGAGTTGAGCCATAGACTCCGAGCAAAGTTTCCCGGGCGATCTGGGCCCATATCCCGTATCTTGCCGGATAGGGATCCACATAGAAGTCCGAGGTTGCGGCCCACTGGATCCCCCTATCAAGGAATGTCTTGTAGGGTTTAAGCCTGAGTCCTCTCTCAGGGCCGAAATTTCCTGCGTAGGTATCGCCGATCCACCAGAGATGGACCGCTTCGGCCTCGGGATAACCGGCATCATGGGTTTTCTGCATTTCGGCTATTATGTCCAGGGCCGTGTCTGTGGGGATGTTGCAGTGGATGATGCTGTGGCGCAGACCATGAATGGGATCCTCTGCGAGCGCCTGGGCATAGGATTCCATCAGCCAGTCGATAGCCCTGTCGCCGATGGCGTGAACGGCGATGTGCAGCCCGGCTTTGTGATACAGCTTGACCATTTCTCTGAACACCTCAGGGTCGAACATGGGATAACCGTAATTTCCCTTGTCCGTACCGGTGAAATCCTTGCTCCACTCATCATACAACCAAGCGGTCCGGGCACCTCCACTCCCGTCGAGTAATAGCTTGATTCCTCCTGAGATGAGATGATCATCGCCGGTTGAGATGTAGGGTTTGGTAAAATCCACCACCTGTCCGATGAGCCTTCTCGCAAAGGGCAGGGACCGTCCTCCTCTCCAGAGTACGAACATCCGAACGTTTAGCTTATCTTCGGCCAGGATCCTTCGATAGATA
>SDBS01004018.1_pt1 | contig 14421 bp, 14 predicted proteins | sample 2277091 | NCBI WGS metagenome assembly SDBS01 (sample SAMN10404972, study PRJNA504765) | marine sediment metagenome | isolation source: marine sediment core GS10_PC15, 163 cmbsf | place: Arctic Ocean: Southern Knipovich Ridge | collected 2010
TGGTGTTCACCCTCTTCTGCTTAGAGAACTACTGACTGATAGTCCTGAGTATATTGAAACATTGCTGGCAACGGAAATAGACTACGCCCACGCCAACGGTAATCCGAAACTCAGAGAAAATATTGCTGCTCTTTACTCCGGTTGCACCCCAAGTAATGTCCTAGTTACCGTTGGCGCTATTGAGGCCAAATATAATTTGATCCATACCTTGCTCCAACCCGGAGATGAAATAGCAATCATGCTACCAAACTACATGCAAATCTGGGGAATTGCTAAAAACCATGGCCTGAAAATGAACATCTTTCATCTCTGCGAAGATAATGGCTGGCAGGTTAATCTGGATGAACTAATGCAGGCGGTCACACCCAAAACGAAGCTGATAGCCGTCTGCAATCCCAATAATCCCACCGGCTATATTCTTACCCATGAAGAGATGAATGCTATCATTAATGCAGCAGAAGGAGTGGGCGCCTGGATCCTGGCCGATGAAGTTTACATTGGTGCTGAGAGAATTAATGATGAAGAGACTCCTTCCTTTTATGGCCGATATGAGAAGGTCATGGCTGTAGGTAGTATGAGCAAAGCTTACGGGTTACCAGGACTTCGCGTTGGCTGGGCTGTCGGGCCCACAGATACCACCGAAAAAATCTGGAGAAGACACGAATACACGACCCTCAGTACTTCAATTTTTTCAAACAAACTGGCAGCATTGGCCCTCTCCGTCAATGTACGACCTCGCATCATTCAGCGTACCCGCAATTACATACGCAAAGGATTCCCCCTATTGCAACAATGGATTGACCATCAGAAGGATACCTTCCGGCTGGTGCCACCTCAGGCTGCAGCCATCGCCTTCGTGCGCTATCAATTGGATGTAAACTCTACCGAATTGGCCAATAAATTAATCCAAGAAAAGAGTGTTTTGATTGTACCCGGTGATCATTTCGGTATGGACAAGTTTATTAGAATTAGCTACGGGCTGCCTCAGAATTACCTGACAGAGGGTCTAAAGCGAATTCAACAACTAGTTACGGAGATTAGGGAAAAACATGGCAACATGTGAAGCGAGGAAACAGGTGAGGTCTTCCTGGCGGGTGACCAAGGGTGGATGTGTGTTCAATCCAGAAGAGCTCAAACCAGACAAATCATCAGATGAAGAAAAGTGAACTCTCTTTCATTAAATTGATAGAATAAATCCTGAAACAATATGTTGTGAAATAAATTATTTCCCGACATATTAAAAAAGATCCAGACTCAAAACATGCGGTTCAATGCTCCGGCTTTGAAAAGGCTGAGATCATAAATGAAGGGAGAATAGAATAGCTTCCTGCACCTCTTTTAATCTTTCAGGTGAGAGAATTGTTAAAAGAGCACCAATTTTGTTTTTGGAAACCGTTTGAATATGATCAAAGTTAATCACACAGTCTGAGGGCATCCCGTCAGATTCAGACAAAAAAACTTCGCCGGGTATATCTCTAATAGTTGAGGTGATTGGGGCTACGGTGACTTCCCCCAAGTATTCCAATATTGAATCTCGTGTCAGGATTATGACAGGTCTTTTTTTATCTGGTACTTTGAACCTGTACCATCTGATGTCTCCTCTTTTCATTTATCCCCCCATTCCTGCTCACTTTCCCATACGCTGAACTCATATTTGCTCACCGGGTGAAGTTTGTACCCCTTTCGATGTTTTTCTTCCAGCATCCTGACATTTAGACGTTCGATTGCCTCTCTTAAGGCCTTTCGTGTGAAAGAAGAACGGGTGGTTTTGAGTTCTTTGACAATTTTATCAACCGATTCTATCAGTTCTTCATCTAAAGTCATTTGAACTGTACGCATTGTAATCCTCATATATAATGTTTATATTTATAGCTATAATATCGATGATATATCCACATGTCAAGGTTTAAGCATTCGATCGTATTTTATCCAAATTGCCGCTCCATTTAAGAAACGAACAAACGAGTCGGAATCTCTCATTTCTTGCCTTGGGAACTTTTTCCTGTTACTTTAGTATAGACAACATGAAACCTCTAGGAATGTTTTTAGCAGCTTGGTTGGTTCCCGGTTCGGGGCATTATATGCAGGGAAAGCGGGTCAAAGGGGCCGTATTTTTTTTCGGGATTCTGGCCCTTTTTGTCTTAGGTTTGATCATGTCTGGAGGTGTGACCGATCTCTATGATACCAAACCTCTGACTTTTTTAGGATTTCTGGGAAGCATTGGAAGCGGGAGTCTATATTTTCTCGTTAAAATCTTTGGTTTGGGCGCAGGGGATATTGCGGCCCATACTTATTTTTATGGGACGACTTATGTTGCAGTGGCCGGTTTTCTCAATCTTTCCATCGCTCTTAAGGCTTATGGGATAGCAAAGGAAAAGAAGGATGTTTAAAAGCCATCTGATTTCACTTCTTCTGTTTTCCGGACTCGTTTCTGTTTTAGTGGCGTTTATTAAGTTTGATGAGAAAAAAGCCATTATCCGTTATGCCGTAAAATATTTTGTCTATATGGTTGGAGGAGTGATCCTCTTCGGTTGGATCATGCGATTTTTATAATGAGTAAAAAGAAGACAAAACAAAAAAGAGAAGGCGTCCTCAGAGAAAACATGGAGATGATTCTTGAGGTTCTTGTCCTTGTTTTTTTTATAAACGCATTTTTGCTCCAATCTTTCGGTATCCCCACTCCTTCCATGGAAGATAATATGCTGGTTGGCGACCACCTCCTCGTGGATAAAGTGGCCTATTCCCAGGCGCTGGGCAAAGTTGATGGATTAGTTTTTCCCCAGCTCAAGATTAAAAGGGGTATGATTGCTGTCTTCAAAGCTCCACACGAAGTTGAAGCCGGTAACTTGGACACGATGACCTATGTCAAACGCATTATCGGTCTTCCCGGAGAGCTGATAAAAATTGTAAATAACAGGGTTTATATCAACGGCACCCCATTGGATGAGCCCTATACTTTTTTTAAGGGGGACGTACGGGTTCCTGCAGATTTTCCTCCAGAAAATGCCATCCTCTGGTGGGATAAATTTCCACCTCGGTTTAGGAAAAACCTTGAGTACACGGAAATGGGTATGGCCTTTAAAATCCCCAAGGATTATTATTTTTGTATGGGTGACAACCGAAATCTAAGCGCCGACTCGCGGATCTGGGGACCGCTTCCTAAGGATTTCCTGATTGGAAAACCCTGGAGGATCTACTGGTCTTTTGAGGCCTCCACCGATCATTTTTTAAACAAAGGATTTTTTCGAAGATTCTTTGATACGCTGGTGCATTTTTTCAAACAAACCCGGTGGAAAAGATTCCTTAAAAAATACTGAGTTTGCGCTCATTCTGTTCTAATGGAATTGGCGGGATTAGCCAGAGCAGCCTTGATCGATTGGTAGCTCACTGTCACGATGGAGATCATAAAAGCGAGGAGTGCTGACAACAGAAATATCCAAACCCCCAGATTAGCGCGGTAGGCGAAGTTCTTCAGCCAGCTATTCATAACCAAATACCCAATCGGCCATGCCACAACTACAGCGAGAAATACCCATTTAGTGAAGTCTCGAACCAGCATGTAGATGATGCCCTGAATCGAGGCGCCTAGAACTTTCCGGATCCCGATCTCCTTTGTGCGCTGTTCGGTGGTGAAGGCTGTTAACCCAAAGAGACCCAGACATCCGATGAGGATGGCCAGAGCCGTGAAATAGCTGAACAGTTTCCCAAGGCGGACTTCTGTTCTGTAAAGAGCGTCGTATTGATCATCCACAAATGAAAATTCGAAGGGATATTGGGAATCGAACTGCTTCCATGTCGTCTCGAGGAAGGTTATGGTTTCCTGGATGTTTTCAGGACGAACTCTGACCGAAAGACGGGAAAAATTTCCGTAAGGGCTTGTGTAGTACAACATCATAGGCTCAATCTGTTTGTGAAGCGACTGGAAGTGATAGTCTTTGACGACACCCACCACGGTGTATGGTTGTCGTGTTGTTAAGCTGGTAAATCTTTCGATCTGCTTGTTGATAGGATCATCCTGCCACCCGATTTTTTTGACTGCCGCCTCATTGATGATGATGGCTTCGTTTCTATCGGACGTAAAATCTTTTGAAAAATTCCGTCCTAGGACCATTTCCATTTTATACGTGTCGATATAGTTTTCATCGACCATTTGAGCCCAGAGCATATTGATTTCATCCTCGGGTTTGCCTACGACATGATGTGCACTAAAATCACTCGTGCCTAACGGGCTTGTGGAGGAGGCAGATACATTGATCACACTGGGATTGCGTTGGATGGCCTCTTTGATGGCTTCATATTTGTTCTGGGTTTCAGTATTCCGCATCTGTATCATTATCACATGATCTTTGTCATAACCCAGGTTTTTGGAACGGACAAATTTTAACTGTGTATTAACAGTGAATGTCCCGATAATCAGGATGATCGAGACTGCAAATTGGAAAGAAACGAGCACAACCCTTAAGGCCGAGCTTTTTGCCCCTCTTTTCAATGTTCCCTGTATGACTTCAACCGGCTTGAAAGAGGAGAGAAAGAAAGCCGGATAACTTCCCCCAATCAGACCGATGATCAAAAACAGGCCGATAAATCCTGCAAGAATGGCCGGGTTTAATAAATTATTAATCATCATGTCTTTTCCAGATATATTTCTGAAAAAAGGCATGGACATCAGAACGAGAACAATCGCTAGCATAAATGAGATTAACGTAAGGATCATGGATTCTCCCAAAAACTGTCTGACAAGCTGGGATTTATTGGCCCCTACAACTTTTCTCAATCCGACCTCTTTGGCACGATTGGCGGAGCGGGCCGTGGACAGGTTCATAAAGTTCAGACAGGCCAGAAGAAGGATGAAAACACCAATCCCGGAAAACAACCAGACATAGGTGATGTCTCCCGTCTGCTCCGATTCCAGCTCTCGATCGGCATGAAGGTATATTTTAGTTAAGGGCTGAAGTCCCAATTCAATCGATCCTCCGAGGGATTCGAGCATGGCGCCGATATATCTGTTAATGCCTTCTGTGATTTTTTTTTCCATTTCGAGGTAATTAGTGCCTTCCTGGAGAAGGACGTAGGTGTAATAATTCATCGAACTCAGTAAATCCTGAGCAATATTTGTCGAAGGCTCCAGACCCAGTGTGCTGAAAGACGCAAGAAAATCCGGCTTAAGGTGAGATGATGAGGGGATGTTTTTTATAACGCCGGTGACGCTATAAAGGGCATCGTGGTTAACCTGCAGACTTTTTCCCATAGGATTTTCGCTCCCGAAATACTTTTCTGCCATTTCTTCAGTAATGACAACAGTATTGGGATTGACAAGAGCCTCTTTTGGATTGCCCAATATCATATCGAATGAAAAAACCTCAAAAATCGACTCGTCAACCCAAAGAAACCGTTCTTCAGAAAAAGAGATGTTTTCATATTCGATGACTTTTGGAGATCCGTATGAAGTGAAGCGGACATAGTCGACAACTTCGGGGAATTCATTCTTGAGCATGGGACCTTGAACGTGGGCATTAACGGACAGATACATGGTCCGCTCCGAGGTCGTAAACGTGGGTACTATTCTGTAGATACTGTCCGCATTGTCATGAAAGCGGTCGTAACTGAGTTCATCATGCACATAGAGCAGGATGAGAATACAGCATGCCAGTCCTATGGCCAGGCCGACAATATTGAGGCCCGAGTACAATTTGTTACGGGAGATATTTCGCAGAGCAATTTTAAGGTAGTTTTTTAACATTCCTGTCTCCTTCCAATGTCACAGGATTCATATAAATATACGAAAAGTATTTCGAAAAAGTTCAGGCTTGCTAATTTTTAATTTACGATTTCAATTTGCATTTTTATGTCTTTGCGGAGGAATTGACAGGTTCCATTTTTCCCCTCACACACGTAATAAAGGGCATAAGCGGTTATCGAAACTAATCCCGGTTCAAGACCTTCCGGCGTAAGGATTCCAAAGTCTATATGGCGCATTTCGGTGCTCTCAATTTCTTCAGGCTGCGGAGCCTCTAAAAGAAGGCTCTCTGTCTCCCAGCCTTCGGGAAGTTCCACCCAGACTTGAAGTGGTTCGGCCTCGTTATTCCAGTGGGCCTCGAGAGACTCTGAAGGTAGAAAATCAATGTGAACACGGGTCGACTTTCCGGAGCGAATACGTGAAGGAACGACCGCGGCTTCAACTTCGATGAGTCCCGTTGTATCTCGATCTAAAAGCCCATCGGGATCAGGGGAGGAGCTTTTCTCCGAATCGGCGAGAAACTTCCGCACCGGTTGCGCGATTTCAGAACCGCTGAGTGGGAATTGGATCGTGACAGGGTCTTCTCCCCGCTCTTTGACCTCTGTTTGAGCTTGTCTTATCCAATCGTAAAAAGGATAGGGCTTGTTCAGACGTGGCCCGTACTGCTGAATACGCCGCCTCCAAATGTATTGGTTGGGATCTGTCTCCAGTGCTTTGCCCCAAAGATCTGCTGCTTTCTGAAAATCTCCAGGCTGACGCGATTCGGATTCGTGCCGTCTGAGAAAACAGACTCCAAGGCGAAACTGGCTGAGATTGTCTGTGGGATCTATCTGAAGACTATGCGAATAGGCCGATATGGCTTCATCAAGCCGGTCGGGTCCGTGCCAAAGTGTTAGTCCATCACCAAGAGAGCGCCAGGCTTCGATTGAATTGGATTGTTTTGCTTCTTTTTGCAGGGCATCAATATCAGGGGCTGAGGGTTTTGCGGCTGGTGAGGGAGCTGACGCACCGGCGAGAAAATCTTTATTGAGAAAAGTGTCTTCAAAGTCTTCAAGCTTCGGTCCTACGGCTCTCACTACACCCGTCTCATCGATCGCCAACATAAGTGGAACGACTTTTGCGCCCATAAGGTTGATCGGATCATGGAGGATAGGGAAATCAAACTTTTGCCACTGCGCATAAAGGCTGCATCGGTCGGCGTGCTGTTCCTGTGCAATTCCCAACACGATTAATCGACCCTGTTTGACCCATTCTTGTGTCGCTTTGTGCCAAACTGGCACATGTCTGCGGCAGCCCGCTCACCACGAAGCAAAATTGATGAGAAGGACTTTCTTTCCCCTAAATTGGGAAAGAGAGACAGGCTGACGGGAATCGATTTCCGTCAGTACAAAATCCGGGTGTGCTTCTCCGACCTGGGGAGGGTAGGATGGTGCGGCTGTCAGGGCCGTCTCTGAAAAAAACAGGCCAAATATTAGGAGCAGAACCCAGGAAATCATTTTCATTTATTCCTCTCTATCCTTTGGATTGGGGCCTGGCTTTGATTATGTGAATTATTTCTTACAAATAATTCACATAATCAAAGCCAGGCCCCAATCCTTATTTGGTCTTAATCGGTTGGGAAAACGATTGTTCCTTGATGATGCCGATATCCCGATGCATTTATAACAGACATACTGGGAGACCTTCGTCCACGCATAGTGCTGATGCCAACTTCGCCCCGTTTGTTGATGGCGCGGAATGTTTCACCCGGAAAAAATTTGGGATTGACCTTTTTGTATTTTTCGACGATCAATTTCATGGCGTCTTCGCAGGCCTGCTGGGGTGTCCGGCCTTCTTTCATCCGCATGACCATGTAAAAAGAGGAACAGGACTTGATCACGTCTTCTCCTCTTCCGGTGGCGGCTGCGGCTCCGACTTCGTTATCCACATAGAGTCCGGCCCCGATAATAGGCGAATCGCCCACACGGCCGGGTATTTTGTAGCTGAGTCCGCTGGTTGTGGTGATCCCCACAATATCTCCGTTTTTGTCGACTGCCAGGACATTGGTTGTTCCTGTGGTAGTATCGATATCAGATCCATCTGAAGATTTGAGATCTTTGAGATGCTCCGGGGGCCCCCAGTCATCCCGGTCGCTGTGATTTTCCTTCCAATTAAGCCAGATTTTTCGGGCTTTCTCTGTGAGGAGATCTTCTTCCTTAAATCCCCATTTTTTGGCGAACTCCAATGCATCTTTTCCCACAAGCATCACATGGTCTGTCCTCTCCATAACGATCCTGGCCACTGAGCAGGGTGTTTTGATGTTTTCCAGACATCCAACAGATCCGGCGCTGTAGGTCTTGCCATCCATAATGGACGCATCCAATTGGACGACTCCATGCTCATTGGGAAGTCCGCCGTAGCCGACACTGGTCCCTTCCCCGTCCAACTCGATAATATTGGCGGCTTTTTCAACGGCGTCTAATGCAGAACCGCCGCTGGAGAGTATATCCCAGCCGGCTTCTGTGGCTTTTTTCCCTGTTTCGTTTGTGTGGGCGACGAGGATCACAGGAAGGCTTGCTTGATTTCCTGTTTGAGCAAATGAAAAAGCTCTTGTGATCATCGCACCCGCCCCTAAAGAGAGACTGGTGTTAAAAAAATTCCGTCTTGAAATCTTTTTCATGGGTGTCTATCCTCCTGGAAAAAGTAAAGATTCGTTTTGTTCCCCGTGATTATAAATGAATTTTTAGGAGAAATAAAATCTTTTTTAGCTTTATCTCTGTTTTCTTTTCCAGTAAAAATAGACGGGGATTCCCAGAGGATAACGGCAATGGGGCATATGCTTCTCTCAGGTAGACATACTGTCCGCCCGCCTCTGGCATGGGGGGAAACCACGCTTATAAAAAGTATTTAAAAAAATGATTATCAAAACTCACGGTTTATCAACTGTGACGAACCGGTCTTCCCTTTTGCGCTATCTGTACAAAGATGTTTTGTAGTACCAGGATATAAGAAAACCTGAATTGCTCGAAAAACTTTTAACTGCACTGGCCCTTCAGATCGGCAGCGAAGTCCAATTGATATCCAAAAACAATCGATAAAAAGACAGCAAAAATGGTAGAATCATAGTCAAAATAACCAAATGGAGGGATAACCATGAAAAAAATATTATCTTTTAGTCTCTTATGTGCTCTTTTCGTCAGTCTTTTGGTTTCTCCTGCTTTTTCTCAGGACGCCAATACAATCATCGATAAGATCATAGATGCTCAGGGTGGAAGAAAACTTCTCGAGAGCATTAAAGATTCAATCTCTTTTGCAACCATGGAGTTTCCTGAAATGGGGATGAGCGGAGAGGGAATCATGTACGGAAAAGAGCCGAACATGATGCGCCTAGATTTGGATATCATGGGGATGGTCATAACCCTAGCTTGTGATGGAGAGATGGCTTGGGAGGTCGATCCTCAGACCGGAGCCCCTCAGACTATGCCGGAAGATTTTGGAAAAGTATTTATAAACAGTGCTTTCGGGAATTCCGCTTTCCTGGCTCCGGAAAAGTACGGAATCAGTTACGAATTCAAGAGAAAAGAGACTATAGACGGAAAAGAGTATTTACTTCTGGAAAGATCTTACCCGGATAAATACACGATCACTTATTATGTCGATTCTGAATCGTATCTTATTTATAAATCCAGTCAAAAGTCTTTTGATGAGATGCAGATGGAGATCGTGGAGGAAACCATCTTTTCCGATTATAAAAAAATCGAAGGCATTATGACGGCTCATTCTCTCACGATCCTGAGAGACAGATATGAATATGCTATTCTGACCGTTACCGAAGTGAAATTCAATACAGGATTAGAAGACTCTTTTTTCAAGATAAATCATTAGGCTTCACGTTAAAATAAAGGAGATAAACATGAAAATCAAAAAAGTTTTGCTCAGCTTAGTGATACCCGTATTTCTTCTCTTCCTCCCTTCAATAGGGAAAGGCAGCTTTATTTCCCTGGATCAAGAGAAACAGGTCTATGATGCCATCATCGGGGATTGGGAAATGGAAACTGAGTTTCAAGGCAGTTTTATTGATGCGATTATGACACTGAGTGTTATGGATGAAAAATTGACAGGTGTTTGGGTGAGCATGGACCAGGAAATGGAGATGATCGACCTCAAATTTGATGGTAAAAACCTGAGTTTCAAGCGGACTATGGGTGAGGGGGGTGATACTATAAATTTTGAAGGCATTGTTAATGGTGACGAAATCAGAGGAAAATACACCAGCCCCATGGGTGGCGAGTACGAGTGCACCGGTCAACGCAAGAAATTTTAATAACTTTCACAAGCATTAAACTTCTTTTTTTTACATCGTTTAGTTCATCCATGTTCCGGCCACGGAAATAGGGAGAAATGGAGTGAAAGCATGAAAAAGAGACGATATGTAAGAATCGTTTTGTTCCTTTTGTTTATCTGTTTTGGTTTTAATAATTTTTTAGTGTCCCAGGAGGCCACGGCGAAGGAAGAAGTCCGTCTTATGAAGACCTATCCCTTTAGCGATCCCAATCCAATGGCCAATATTGGGAGGATTTATCCTTATTTTCGCTTTGATGGGTACAGCGTATCCGGCAGTGAAAAGGAATGGAAAACAGTCGTTCTTGAGAATCCCTATATTAAACTCTGGATTTTCCCGGAGATCGGAGGAAAGCTCTGGGGGGCCGTGGAAAAATCCACTCAAAAGGAATTTATCTATTTCAACAAGGTGGTCAAGTTCAGAAATATTGCCATGAGAGGACCCTGGACATCGGGGGGGATCGAATTCAATTTTGGCCTGATCGGGCATGCGCCCACGACAGCCAATCTGGTCGATTATCTCTACAGGGAGAACCCGGACGGCAGTGTCAGCTGCATCATTGGCGCCATGGATCTCCCGTCCCGAACGCAGTGGAGGGTCAACATCCGTCTACCCAAAGACAAGGCTTTTATTTCTACGGAGTGTTTCTGGTACAATCCCACTCCTCTCCATCAACCCCTCTACCACTGGATGACGGCGGCCCAGGATGTTGGAAGTGACCTTCGCTATTTCTACCCGGGGACGAACTATATCGGACACGGTGGAGACGCTCATACCTGGCCTATCCACGAAAATGGACGGGATGTCTCTTTCTACAAAAACAACAATTTCGAATCCAGTAAATCCTATCATATTCTTGGAGAGTACGATGAACATTTTGGAGGGTATTGGGAAAACCAGGATTTTGGTTACGGCCACTGGGCCCTCTATGATGACAAACCCGGACAGAAACTCTGGATCTGGTCATTAGCCCGGGATGGCGGCATCTGGCATGACCTGCTTACGGATGCGGACAATAATAGACAGTACACAGAACCCCAGACGGGACTTATGTTTAATCAAGAGGCCGCTTCAAGCAGCCTCACACCCTTTAAGCATGCCTATTTTGAACCGCTTTCCGTCAGCCGCTGGCAGGAGATCTGGTACCCCATCAAGGAGATTGGAGGTCTTGTGGACGGTTCCCCCTACGGATCTCTGAATGTAAAACGGGAAGGAGATACTCTCCACCTTGGAATTTGTGCCCTGCAGTATCTGAACGAAAAGCTGGTGGTTACAGTCGGGAAGAACGAGGTTTTTTCTCAAAGAATTTTTCTCAAGCCTATGGAGGTTTATAAGAAATCTGTTTCTCTCCCGGAAATCCAAGGTGATGTGGTTGTCATAGTGGGTGAGAAAAAACTCTTTTACAGCAGTAACGAGGAGGCCAACAAACTTCAGAGACCCCTAATTATGGACAAGGATTTTGATTGGCTCTCTCCCGAGGGTCTCTTTATTGCCGGTGAAGAATATGCCCGACAAAGAGACTATCCATCAGCCCTAGCAAAATTTCTCGACTGTCTCAAAAAGGATCCCTCCCACATTCGGGCCAAAACTCGGATAGCCGAGCTGTACTTCCGCCGTTCCAAGTATGATTTGGCCCTGACCTATGCCTCTCGGGTTCTTGCGGTTGACTCCTACAACCCAGGCGGGAATTTTATCTATGCCTTGATCAACGACCGACTCGGAAAAAAGGTTGATGCCAAAGAAGCCTTTGGATGGGCTGCGCGTTCTATGGAATACCGGTCTGCATCCTATGCTCAGCTGGCGGTCCTCTTCCTCCAGGAAAACGACCTGTACAGGGCTGAGGAATATGCCCGGCGTTCATTGGATTACAATGCCTATAATCTGGCAGGATATCAAACTTTGGCCGTAACTTTTCGTCTCAGAGGAGAGTTCGATAAAGCCGAATCTAATCTGACTCGGCTTCTCGAAATAGATCCACTCTGCCATATGGCGCGATTTGAACAATTTCTCCTGGATAAAGAGGCCAACAACCTGAAAAATTTCACATCCCTGATTCGCAATGAATTCCCCCACGAAACCTATCTGGAAACAGCCCTTCTCTACATCCAACTGGGTCAAGAAATGGAAGCCGTTCAGATTTTGAAGATGAGCCCTCCGACTCCGGTCATTTGCACTTGGCTGGCCTGGATCCACAGGGAGAAAGATCCAGACCAGAGCCGTGTTTATCTAGAGAAAGCCGTAACGGCCTCCCCCTATCTTGTTTTTCCATTCCGGCAGGAATCGCTGCCCGTTTTCCGCTGGGCGGCTGCACAGAAAGACAGCTGGAAATTTCGCTATTACTTGGGCTTAATACTCTGTCATCTGGATAGAGTCAAGGAGGCAAAAAAGCTTTTCTTGGAATGCGGCCAAGAACCGGATTTTGCGCCTTTTTATCTTACCCGAGGGAAGCTTTTAATGGGTGAAAGAAATCCGGACAAAATTCTCGATGACTTCAAAAAGGCCATGGCCATAGAGCAAAACGACTGGCGAGCTCCTCATCATATGGCAGACTATTTTCTGTCTCTCGACCGGAATGAGGAGGCCCTTCAAATCTCAGGAGAATATTATCGACAAAATCCGGAACACTATGTGCTGGCCATGGACTATGCCCGTTCTCTCTTAAGGGTAAATCGTTTTGAGGACTGCCTGTCTGTTCTGCAGAAGGCGACTATCCTGCCTTATGAAGGTGCCGGGGAAGGCCACGAAGTTTATCGTCAGGCAAACATACTCTTCTCTGCCAAGAATCTGGCCTCCAGGGAATACGGCAAAGCTGTTTTCCTTGCTGAAAGGGCTAAGGAATGGCCCGAAAATCTAGGTGTTGGACGCCCATTCGAAAGGGATGAACGACTGGAAAACTTTGTTTTAGCCCGGGCTTTCGAAAAAATGGGGGAGAGTGAGAAATCTTGTCAGTTGTATCAAAATATTGTCGAATACACGGAAAAAAAGAAGTTATCCTGGGACACAAATCACATCTTTGGTGTTATGGCGCTCAAACGGTTGGGGAAAGACCGGGCGGCTCAATCCCTTCTGGATTCCTGGGAACGGGCACGCTCGGCCCAAAATCGTGCCGTGCTGTGGGCTTCGGCCCTCCTTGCCCAAAACACCCAAGAGCTGTCCATTCTAAAAAAGGAGTCAAACATTGGAGAGGAGGCTTTTGTCCTGATGCTGAGGGTTTTGGACATATTCGACATATTTGCTTTTTAAACTGAATTATAGATAAAAACTGCCGGCCCCTGTCATCACGAGCTCTACGTAGCGATCTCTCTATGTCATTACGGGAGCCCTGCGACGTGGTAATCTCATTAAGAAAAAATTCATTGAAAGGGAACCAAATGATTTTATTTTCGTCTATATATAATGAAAGACACTACTTTTGACTCTATTGGAGGAAAAAAAATGAAGCCCGTAAAAATATTTATTGTTTTAATGCTATGTATGGTCCCCATTTTTTCACTGGCACAGACTCGGGTCCAGGCTGAGGATATTTTAGACCAGATCAATGCAGGTCAGGATGTGAACTACAAAAATGCCACAATTATTGGTGACCTGGACTTTAGAACTCTTGATGATGTGACAGCGGATAAACCTCTTCGAAAATCAAGGATAGGTCGGCTGTCGACCCAATCTTTTTCCTGTCATGTGCGGAGCTCCCTTTCCTTTATTGATTGCACATTCACAGGAAATGTATTGGCCTATCTTCATCTCGATAAAAAGAATGAGACCTACAATGCTGTGTTTTACGAAGATGTGAATTTTGAAGGATGTGAGTTTGAAGAAGCCTCAGCCTTTAAATATGCAAAGTTTTTGAAAAAAGCCAACTTTGTCCACACAACATATGAGGAAGAAGCCCTGTTTAAATACGCTAAGTTTTCGACAGATGTGAGTTTTCAGGACTCTGTTTTTAATGATGACGCGAATTTTAAATACACCAAATTTCCGGAAGCCGTTGATTTTAAGCAGACGGTTTTCCGTAATTATACCAATTTCAAATATACAAAATTTCCTGAAGGAGTAAGTTTTGAAGATGCTGAATTTCAGGGAAATGCCGATTTCAAATACACCAAATTTTCTGAACCCTTGAATCTTGATGGAGTCGAGTTTGAAGGAGATGCAAACTTTAAGTACACAAAAATCGATGGGCGCTCCTTCACCTCCTATCTCATAAAAAACAGAAGACGACACTAAATTCACCTGCCTTTTTCCTAGATCCACCGTCTAAAAAAAAGAAAAACCTCGTTGTTCCCATATGATAGAATGGGGTTTGCAAAATAACCTTCACCCAGTGGGTGAAAAAACAACGAGGCAAACCAAATATGTCACAAAA